>Ga0065165_1000937_pt1 | contig 37327 bp, 24 predicted proteins | sample AraplaMF_Cvi_mMF_FD_63813 | JGI IMG/M metagenome (GOLD analysis project Ga0065165, IMG submission 63813) | Arabidopsis root microbial communities from the University of North Carolina, USA - plate scrape MF_Cvi_mMF (version 2) (version 3) | ecosystem: Host-associated > Plants > Roots >... | reverse complement strand
CCTTTGTATGGGCATCGCGCACCACACCGTTCACCAACGTTTGCGCCTGCACCAAACCTAGGGGGAGAATAAAAAGAAGCAGGGATAATCTACGACACAGAGCCTTCATCGATGTTTTCAGGGGTCGCGCAAAAGTATACCCCTGTTTAGAACTAATCCAAATAACTAACGTCAATATACCCTATAACGGGTAGACCTAACGTTATACACCCCCCACCCTGTCGCTTACACAAGGTAGATAAACGAACACTGCGTATACCCCATACGTTCACCTGCATCGCTTCTCTTGGTAAGAATCAGAATCAATGCGTAAAATTGACACAACAAGAATTTCGGACAACATCGTCAAGTATAAATCGAATGCCAACGTTTGAGGTATACGTCACGCCAGTCCATAAAATGAAAGGGGCCGCCTTCACAGGCAGCCCCTCGCGTATAATCTCTGTAAGCCTGGCGCCTAGTCCGGAATAATCATAAAGCCCATCATACGGCCACTTCCCTTCAGGCGGAAAGTCTCCTTGATAACGCCGGTTTCAGGATTGTACTGATTTACACCCGCGAAACCGTCGCCTGTATTGTTCGACGAGAAATAGATCTCGCCGTTGTGCAGGAATGGATTCTGTGTGTTGTAGAAGTTGTCCGGAGGCAGGCTAAGGCGTGTAGCACGGCCCGTGGCAGCATCGATCTCGTTCCAGAACCAAACGTCGTCGCGGTAACGAACGCCGTGCTGGCCCCCACCGTAGTACGATACAGCGCGCGCTGGGATCGTTGTATAGATCTTGCCGTTGTGTACAAACAGACGGTTGAATTCAGCCGGATACTGGTACTTCGTAATGTCGATCGAGAAGTTCGGATCGAATGTAGTTTCACCAGACTTGATACGCAGGATCTTTGAAGAAAGCTCCTGTGACTGGTTCTTCATATCACCAACCGCTACAAAGTAAATGTCGTTCGTCTTCTCGTCAATGCTATACAGTACGTGGTCGATAAATACGCCAACGTGTTGTGTTTTAGGGAACGTAGTCACACCCTCTACTTTCTTGGTCGTCAGGTTGTACACGGCAATAGCGGCTTCTTTCTTCGCCAGCGTAACCTGCCAGTTGGCCGGATCCTTCACACCGCGGATCACGTCCACATATAACTTGTCGTCGCGTTTAGCCAGGATCATCTGACCAACGGATTCGAACGGCTCACCGGTCGCAACCGCGCTGAAGTCGATCTCACCCGTTCTTTCCATCGTTGTCGGATTGAACGTCTGAATCTTCAGCGTACCGCGTGTACGGCTCCAGTAGTAGCCTTCAGTCTTGCTCACCACCAGGTAGTTGGTTTCATAGGCGGTATTCTCGCCATTCAAAAATCCTGATTTCTCAACATTACCGGCTGCGTTTATTTTAAATTGAGTAACACCGTGAATACCGTTCGTCTCGTCGTTTACCTTGTAAAGGAAACCGTCTGTATAGCGACCTCCGAGCGAAGAAGCCACCTGAACGAATGGAAGACCAGTCAGGTCGATCTCACGTGCTTTATTGTCTTTCAGAGCATAGATACCACCGCTCCATCCGGTGCTGCTGTTGTAAATTACCCAGGTCTCGTTTTTGGGCAGGTCTGCGTTGTCGTCAGGTGTAGAGGCTGCATCATCGTCGCTGCCACAGGCGGCAAGCAACAGACACACCGTGAAGCACCCCAGAAGTGCACGAAACTTTGTGTTGATTGTCATAAAAGTTATTAAGTATTAAAGGTATTAGAGAAATTGGTAAACAAGTTTGAGGTGAAACGACCGCCCGGGCCGCTGCACATTGAAGTTGTCGTATAACCTGGCGTTGCCGAGGTTTCGGCATTCACCCGAAACAGACAAGCGGGTCTTGGTGAAGTGATAGAACAGTCCAACGTCATGCGACACCAGTGCCACACGACCATCACCAGGAACGATCATCGATGTCTGAAAATCTTTTACGTCACCGAACAGCGGAGGCTCCTGACTTTTAGGAATAGGATACAGAAAGAAACGGTGTGTGTAATTCGTATTCCAGCGCATACTTAACCGGTTGGTCCGTTTATACAAATCGGCCGTGAACCAGTAGTTGCCAAAGAAATACGGTATGTTCGTAACGCGTGAACCTTCAAGGTTACTGAACATAGCATCCTTGATGTTAATGCGGCGTATATCCTGGTAGGTAACATTAAACCCGGACTCGAACCAGTGAACCGGCGAATAGCTCGCTTCCAGTTCAACACCTTTTATCTCCGTTTCATCCTGGTTGATATACCGGTTGTATGGTATATCCAGGTAGAAGAAAATAATGTCTTTCACCTTGCGGTAAAATAAATTAGCCGATACCATAAACCGATCATTATCATGCGTCACCAGATATTGCGTGTTCAGGTTAACGTTGTGACTCTTCTCCGGTATCAGGTCGAGGTTCTCGCGAACCATACGCCCATCGCCAAAAATTTCGTATTCATCAGGCAGACGGTAGGCATATTCATACGATGCCTTGAGCAGATACCGGCCCTTATTCCACTTCAGACCGGAGAGATAGCCTACGTTATTGTCCGACTTCGATACATGCCAGGCCGTTGTCTTCAACAGGTCAGACATATAACCTTCCGTACCAAAGTGATAGTATTTCACAGCCAAAACGCTTTCGAGCATTTCTTTCCACCACGAAGCGCGCCATGACAAAGCCATATTGTTCTTTTGGTATACTGCCGGGTTTCGAAGAATATCGACTCCATCCGTTCGTGAATTCGCCACAAAGGGATCAGTGCCCGTACGGCGGTGGTAATACGTAAGGTTGCTGAATTCGAGATAATGGTTTCCCGAAAGATTATACTCGGCGTTTATGCGCGACGATACCATATCATAATGCAATTTCTGGTCGCTCCCCATACCCACCTCGCCGGCAGGCATATTGCGGGCGTAGATCGATCCATCCCACGCATAGCGTACCGTTGCGGTATCGATAAACTGAACATTGAAACGGCTATAGGCCGCCAGCGCATTGAGCTTAAGTTTACCCGACCAGAACGACTTACGGTAACTGGCCATCGCCGAATAGTTCTTCTCGTCCGAAGACACATCGCCATAGGCGTAGTTCATCGCCGCATCATGCTGAATCTCTTTATAGAACTGTGATTGAATAACCGTAAACCGTAGATCGTCGGCCCAGCGTTTATCGCGCACACCGCCATAGAGCTCCACATAATGCGTACGGGTCGCATCGTGAAAGCGGGGCACCTTACGGTACGTTGTATTCGCGGTAACCGGATCCGTAAAAGGGGCTGTAACCTTATAATCGTTGTCCGAATAGTTAAACGATCCGGAAACACCACCATATAACGTTGGATTCTTTGCATTCACAAGGAACACGTTAGTCGTAACGCGATGTGTATTGAACGAGGCGATCTCATACGACACCTCCCCAGAGGTTTTCCGAGGCTTGCGGGTTACCAGATTCACTCCCCCACCCAGAGCATCGGCTGCCAGGTATACCGGCATAACACCTTTATAAATCTCCACGCGCTCCAGCATGTTTGTCGGTATCGTACCCAGGCTGAAGCCGTGGCCGAACAGCTCTATCGGCAAACCGTCCTTAAAGATTTTGATAGCCTTGCCCTGTAAACCACCGAGGTTGATATTTACCACAGAGCCAAGGCTGCCATCCATACGAAGCTTTACGCCAGATGTCTTATTAATAAGATCGCTTACATCACCCGTGCGATCATACTCCTTCTTCATACTGATAACGTGCGCTGTGAACGGAGACGCCTCAAGTAGCTCCTTCATAGTTTGCGACTCCACCACAACCTCGGTAAGCTCAACCGTCTTCTTACCGATCTTCGACTCGATCGTAAAATAGAAGTAGTTCTCTTTAGTACAATTCACCGTGGCCGTAGCCTTGTGCAGCACCTCGTCACCACGCTTGATCACCACCGTATACCTTCCCTCGGCAATCGAATCGAGGTGGGCCATGCCCGAAGCATCCGTAACCGCCTGTCGGTCACCAATCCATACTGTTACACTCACCTGCGCGGTCGCGGCATGGTCCTGTACGTGCAGGTGAATGGGACAGGCTTTCAGAATTGCAAAACTTACGGTCAGCAAGCCCACCAGGGCCATTCTTTGAATTGCGTCAGCTACGGGCATAGTCGGCAGCGGGAACTCTTCTTTCGCCTTCGCAACACGTTCAAAAGACCGGAAGGCCATTCAAACCGATTGTTGCGATCGTTTGGCAAATCATGCAAACAACTGATAAACAAATGCTTGCTAATTTAACCCGGCTACAAAACAGAATTCTCGTCTCTATTATCTTTATTTGTATTAATTAAAAATAGATCGGGCGGCCAAAAGTATGCCCTGACCTGGCCGGGCTGGTTATTCGGGAAGAAGTGTTTGTTATGAATTTGGAAGTTTGTTATGGGCTTTACATTTGAATCCGCAGATCTCGGGGAGTTTTTCAGCATCGAAAACCATCCCGGAAAAGGCCTCATTGCAGGTGCCGAAAAGATAGTACGCTTCGATACGCCCAAAGGCGAGATCGTCTTTGAAGAAATACAGGTAAGTCACGCGTTGACAATCCTACAGGGCCAGTATCAGTGGAACGACGACATCGCACTACACGGCAAAGGCGACACGGCATTACTCGAAATGCACTTCAACCTTTCCGCAGACAGCATCTATTACCGCAACAAAGTAGCCGCGTCAGACCGCGTCGCCCCAATGTCCGGAAACATAACCTATCTCGCCGCCGACGACAACGTCGCCAACATCGGTTTCCAGAACAACATCCTATACAACACGTTCGACATACATCTGCCGTTAACCATGCTTACGCCTTACGAAGGCGAAAGCCAACGGCTCGACGCCTTCCTGCAAAACATCCACAACAACCGAAGCACATCCCTTTCAAAAGAGGCAATCAAAGTGAACGCCAAAATGTTCTCCGTAATACAGGACATTCGAAACTGCACATACGAAGGCCTCACCCGACGCATCTACCTCGAATCCAAAACCTACGAACTGCTCGCCCTGTGTTACGACAACAGCGATAACCTCGGCGCCGAGCATAAGCTATCACCACAAGACCTCGAACGTCTGCACTTTGCCGCACAAACCATTCGCGAAAACCTCGACAATCCGTTTACCATCATAGACCTCGCCCGCAAAGCCGGCATCAACCAGACCAAACTTAAACAAGGATTCAAATCTGTCTTTGGCGACACCGTATTCGGCTATCTGCAACAAGTGCGTATGGAACAGGCCCGGCAGTACCTGCTCGACACCAACCTGTCCATCCAGGAGATCAGCACGCTATCCGGCTATCAAAGCGTATCCAATTTCAGCAGCGCCTTCAAAAAGAAATTCCGCTACTCCCCCAATACTTTACGTAAACGTTAAAACACGTATCCCCTTGGGCATTCACAGCAGTATACAGTACAACAACCTGTAACTTTTTAATGGACGCTTTCCAGACGCTGTAGCATTAACGCGATAGATTTTTTACATTCGGTAATAGTGCGATACAACCGGCGACGTTATATCGAACGAGTCGGTTATGGGGCTATTGTCCATAGTTTATCCGTGTGTTTAAGCTTCTTCCGTTGAACATACAGTGATATACACCGACTGCGGCAGCCCCATTTCGCTATACAGAACCACATCCCCATTTATCGTGAAAATAGTATGCACACCCGCGCATATATGGCGTGAAGCGTAGATTAACGATGTGTTAACAAATATGAAACTACCTTACTAACACTGGGATACACCGATATCGACAACGTTTGCTAACGGTCGATTATCGGATTATTATATACTGTAGTAAAGGTTTGTTTACAAAACGATAACACCTGTTGTTTTTATTCTACAGCCATAAACAATCTCTTTGCGCCCGGATAACATGCACACAATTCGCTGAAACATTCAACATCCAATCGCCTATATCAACCAACTAGACAGACTATGGGAAACATCTATCAACGTATGAGAAACAGCTCCATGCGTCACTGCGGTAAGTATATCGTAGCGGCAACACTGGCTGTTTCGGCAGGGGCCGCACCCCAGCAGGCATGGGCCGCGTATGCGCAGCAACAAACGCAGGCAGTAACTGTGACCGGCAAAGTAACCGACGATACCGGCGCAGGACTGCCCGGTGTAAACGTACTCGAGAAAGGCACACTGAACGGTACCGTAACCGACATCGACGGTAACTACCGTATAACCGTAGGCTCATCAGACGCACAGTTGGCATTCAGCTTTGTGGGTATGGCCAGCCAAACGGTTGTGGTCGGAACACAAGGTACCGTCAACGTAACACTGAACAGCGACGCCTCCACGCTCTCCGAAGTAGTCGTAGTAGGCTATGGCACACAAAATAAACGCGACGTTACCGGCTCCATGACTTCGGTAAAGCGCGACGACTTCAATAAAGGTATTGTAAACTCACCCGAGCAATTGCTGCAAGGCAAAGTAGCCGGTGTGAATGTAACCTCTGTGAGCGGCGAGCCCGGCGGTACGCAAGGTATCACCATCCGTGGTGCCGGTAGCGTGCGAAGTGGTAGCCAGCCCCTGTATGTAATTGACGGTGTATTGCTCGACAACTCGAACGTCGGCACCCTGAGCAACCCCCTGAACTTCCTGAACCCTTCAGACATCGAGTCGATCGACGTACAGAAAGACGCATCGGCTACGGCAATCTACGGCTCACGGGGTGCGAACGGTGTAATCCTTATTACCACCAAGCGCGGTAAACAAGGACAGTCCAGCGTGTCGTACAATGCCAACCTCGGCATCGGAAAGCTCGCCCGCAAGATCGACGTATTCACTGCCGACGAATTCCGCGCAAACGTTCAGGCTATCGGCGGCGAGCTCAACGATATGGGCTACAATACCGACTGGCAGGACGAAATAACCCGCACGGCGATTACCAAAGAACACAACCTGTCGATGAACGGCGGCTCTGATAAACTGACCTATTTCGCTTCGGCTGGCCTGCAAGACCAGGAAGGCGTGATAAAAAACAACAGCCTGAAGCGGTATACCGGCCGCATGAATGTAACACAGAAGCTGCTCAACGACCGCGTAAGTGTCGATATGAACCTGAACGTAAGCCAAATCGAAAACGAAAGGCCGAACGTTGGTACCCTGATCGGCGGTGCGCTTGCAACAAATCCTACTTACCCGGCATACGATGAAAACGGGAATCCTTATCCCATTACCGATTTAACGAATCCGCTCTCTTCGCTTTCGCTCTACAAGGACTTTACCGAAACCACCCGGATCCTGGCAAACATCTCGCCTTCCGTCAATATCGTAAAAGGTCTTACCTACAAGCTTAACTTCGGGATCGACCGCTCGAACGAGAACCGTGATGTACAGACCATGCCCAGCGACGTGCCGCAAAATATAGGCCGTCTCGATGCCGATTATACATCCAACACCAACCGCCTTATCGAGAACTACATAACCTATACGTTATCGAAAGATGCTCATGCGTTCACGTTCCTGGCCGGTCACTCCTACCAGAAAACCTTGTACAGAACACGCCACTGGAGCGTGAAAAACTTCGCGATAAATGGCGTGGAACCCATAAACAACCCGGGACTTGGTTCGGAAGTTGATATGAGTGGTACCGATGGCAACAACCGCCCGTCAGGTGAGATAACAAAGAATGAAATTCAGTCATTTTTCGGACGTTTGAATTACTCGTTCAAAGAACGTTACATGTTAACAGCTACGGTACGCGCAGACGGTTCGTCAAAGTTCGGTAAAGATAATCAGTATGGTACGTTCCCGTCTTTTGCTGCAGGCTGGATCATCTCCGAAGAACCTTTCATGGCAAATGTACCGGTAAGCTTACTCAAGCTGCGCGCCGGTTGGGGCCGCACCGGTAACCAGGAAATTCCGTCAAAAATCAAACAGGCACGCTTCACAGCCTCGGCCGCCGGCGGCAACACCTACCCGTTGTTCCCAGGCGCCACATACCCCGTGGGCCTTGTTATGACGAATGCAGAAAACAAAAACCTTCAGTGGGAAGTTTCTGAACAGACCGACTTCGGGTTGGATTTTGGACTGCTAGGAGGCGCGCTGTCCGGTACAGTAGATTACTTCCGCAAGGTATCGAGCAACGTACTGCTTAACATTTCACCGGCCGACCCGATCCGGGCGAGCAGCAGCAACCGATACTGGAACAACGTTAAGGACATGGAGATCATCAATAAGGGCGTCGAGATCGGCCTGGACTATAAATTCCAGAACACCGGCGAATTCCGGTTCAACGTAGGCGGTAACATCACATTCCTGGACAGCGATGTTAAGAATTCACCGTTCACCATCCTTGAATCCGGCGGAATTTCAGGAGGCGCCGGCCTCACGTCAGCCACAGTCAACGGCTATATCAATGGTGAGCCAATCGGCACTTTCTATATCCAGGAGTTTATGGGCATCGGCGAAAACGGTCAGAGTGTATACAGCGAATCTATAAACGGCGATAACCGTCGTGTACTGGGCAGCGCTCAGCCCACCAAACTGTATGCCTTCAATGCCGGAGCGTCTTACAAAGGGTTCGATCTGTCTGTAAACTTCAACGGCGTGTCGGGTAATAAGGTATACGATGCAACGGCCAACATGACATTCACTAAAATCAGGCTGGCCAAAAGCGGTAACACCACCGGTGCCGCGCTGGAATATCCGAACGAATCAAACACCAACTCTGCCCCCGCATCGTCGCGTTACCTGAAAGACGGCGCATTCCTCCGTCTTAACAACGCCACGCTGGGATACAACTTCTCGCCGGCTAAAATCGGGCTCGAAAACTGGATCCGATCACTTCGCTTATCCGTTACCGGTCAGAACCTGTTCCTGATCACCGATTACACAGGCTATGATCCCGAAGTAAATGCCGACCGCCGTGCAGGCAGTGGTGAGAGTTCTTACGGTATCGATTACCTCAGCTACCCGAAAGCAAAGACCGTAACAATAGGACTTAATGTTACATTTTAATTGACGAATACGTATGAATAAGAAAATATTTTCCCTGATGCTGCTTTGCGGCGTCATGACACTGGGTTGTACTGACCTGGAAGAAGAAGTACTCGATGAGTCGCTCAGTCCCCAGATACCAGAGGCGGAACTCGCTGCCGGCTGGCTGGCGCCAACCTATTCGCCAATGCCCGATCTGTTTTTGCATACCAATTATTTCAACCTGCAGGAAGTATCGACAGACGAGGCCATCTTACCGTATCGCGGTGGCACCGACTGGGGAGATAACGGTATCCATATCGATATGCACCGTCACAACTACGGCCCTACACACGTTCGGATCGCTGATGCGTGGAACTCAATTTCGTTGGGGCTCTCACGTACGATCGCCGCGTCACTGAACCTGTCCGAGCTGACGTCAGAAGAAGCGAAACAATACCTTCCCGAAGCCCGTGGCATGAAGGGCTATTACTCCATGCTGAGCCTCGATCTGTTCGGTCTTGTAATGCATAAAGAAAATCTGAACAGTTTGTCGACCGTGCTTCGTGGCAATGACGCCATTGAACAGATCAAATCCGATCTGCTCTTCGCCGCAGAAGGCTTGGGTAACAGCAACAGTACCGGCCGTATGAGCCAGGCTGCTGCATGGGGTCTGCTAGCCCGCCTGCACCTCAATGCCGCTGCATACCGCGACATCTACGCGCCGTCGTACAACTTCACAAACGAAGACATGCAGAAAGTAGTAGAGTATTGCGATAAGGTTATAGCCCTCGGTAAATACAGCATCTCGCCAGAGTACTTCGAAATCTTCGACGACGAGAACAACACCAACAAAGAGATCATCTTCGCCTACGAGCAGCGCGCAGACCTGAACGGCCACAACCGTATGGCGTACTTCTCCCTGTCCGGTGATCAGTTCCCGCTTCCCCAGTTCCCGAACGCTAACGGTACCGACGGTCCGGGCATTACACCCGAATTCTACCGCGCATGGGTAAATGCCTTCGGTGGCGAAGATAAAGTAACCAACGATCCCCGCTTCTTCAAAGAAAACATGCTTTCGCAAGATGGCTGTGTAGCCGCAGCTAACTTCGAGATCAACCGCGGTATCCTACGTGGCCAACAATACGGCCTGCTCACCGACAAAAAAGGTGACCCGTTCAAACGTTGTGGTGACGGGACCTATCAGATCGGTAAACTGTACAACATCACCCGCGCCAATAAGAGCCTGCCCGTACTGTTCACCGAAGCAATCGACTTCAACACAAACAGCGGTTACAGCTCTGGCTTCCGGGTATCCAAATACGAATTCAGCAAGAAATCAGATACAGGTCGTAACAAAGGTGAAGCAGACATCGTCCTCCTGCGTCTGGCGGATATCTACCTCATGCGTGCCGAAGCCAAGCTTCGTATGAACGATGCCGCTGGCGCACTGACTGACATCAACTTCGTTCGCGCAGGCCGTACCGCACGCCAGGTGGCTCCTGCCCTCTCCGTAGCCGATGTTACGTTGGATAACATCCTCCGCGAACGCGGCTTTGAGTTCTACTGGGAAATGCAACGTCGTACTGACCTTATCCGCTTCGGCAAATACGAAGACTCCTGGACTGAGAAGACCGATAAAAACGTAAACAAACGTCTCTTCCCTATCCCACAAACAGCAATCGACGGTGCATCGGTGACCCCCGGTTTTTTACTACAAAACCAGGGCTACTAAGCCGCAGCACACATTTACGATAAAAAACCAAGAGGGCACCCCAACAAGGTGCCCTCTTCTCGTATAGGTCTGCCGTTACCCCTACTCCACCGGTATACAGAAGTCTACAATACACTTCTTCTCCGGGTGCTCATTATAGTTATTGTGATAGATCTCGAACGGATTGCGGTTTGCCTTTGTATAACCGTTTTGATTCATCCAAACAAAGAGCCCGCTCCACGCCTTCTCGAACTCGCTCAGCGGAATTTCAAAACGCCCCACAATACACCGTGCGGCATCCAGCGTTGCCGGATGAAGCTTCCCGCTGGCATCAACAGGCTGACGTACCGACACACATGCGCTCATGCGCACCTTGTCGGGCGAGGTTATCTTAAAGCTGTCGTGGTATACCGTTACCATCTTCGTATCGGGTTCGGACAGTAGCCCCCTCGGTATAGCCCATTTCACAAGCTCGCCGTAGGCACCGGCCAGACCGGCAACACCCAGGCTCGTAATACAGGCCAGGTGCAGCGTAGGAACCGTTTTGATTTCGATGTTCGCATTCATGCTAATCCATTGGTTAAGATCGTTCATGTTGCAAAGGTATTCCTCGAAAAGCCCATCCACTTGACCATTCTTGCTTTCCACTTGACGGATCTTGCTAAACCGGTCTGGAAGCTGTCTGCGAAACTCCAGGGGACCAACACCATAAAACTTCTTGAACGATCGGGTAAACGATGCGTTGGCCGTAAATCCAAACTGAAGCGAAAGCTCCGATATGCTAACCTCCGGCCTGTGCATCAACACCGCGGCAGCCTTTTCCAGCCGTCGCCGGGTAATGTATACGTTAAGGCTTTCGTTGGTAATGAACTTAAATATGCGATGAAAGTGAAATGGAGAATAATGGGCCACCTCAGCCACAGCATCCAGGCTCAGGTCGCCATCAAGGTTCTCGTCAATAAAGCGAAGAGCCTTATCGATTCGGGCCATGTATTCAGGAAGCATGCCGGTATCCATGCACGTAATATACGTACTTTCTGGCACGCCTCGCTCCACGCGGTCCCTAGCGTTCAATACTCGCGATACCGATCTGCGCCGACTTGCCCTTAAGTTGAATAAGCCCCAGCGATTGAATCTTAAACCCGGGACGCAGGTCGATCTTTTCCAGCAGCCGTTCCGACACAAGGAATTCCTTTTCATACTGGTTGCACACACTTTGTATACGGGCTGCCGTATTGATCGTATCGCCGTGATAGGCAATGTCGCGTTTAATATCGCCGATCTCAACCGCCGTTACCATGCCCATATGAAGCCCTGCCTTGAACGCGGGAAAAAAACCATAACGGGCCGTATAGTAATCGCCCCGCTTTAAGAACTGATCCTGGCAGGCAAAGAAAAACAAAACACAATTACTCAACGGTACCGTATTGGTGGCGTTCGCGTGAATATTCCAGCTTACAACAATCTCATCACCCACATACTGATAGATCTCGGCCTGATAAGTCGGCAACACAAGATTGATATCGTCGAACGCGTCACGAATAAACGAGCTGTACCGGAAGTGCCCCAGCGACTCGGCTATCGCCGTCGACGATTTCAAGTCCATAAACATAAACACACGCATCTCCTCCAGCGGATCGCGGTACTTGCCAAACAGCAACGGTAACAGTACACCCGGGCCATACTTCTTATTAACCTGGTTGATAAAACTTATCAGCACCGTCATTACCAGGTAAAACACGATAAAGATTCCAAGCGTATACCGCCATGACGCAAGGCCGGCAGAGAGCGACTTCACCGGAAGCAGATACGGTAGGTCCAGCACCGGAGCAATCATCGATACAATGCCCAACACAATACAACTTACCAGAATCGAGAGTATCGCCTTCAACAGTATAATACCTCCCAACACCATACGGCGAAAGAAGAATCGTTCGAGGTAATAGTCACACGTCCCCAACACAGCACCGAATATAATCCCCACGGTTGACGAAAATAAGATCACCGGTATAATAGACCCCGGCGACGGTAACCCAAACACATCACTGACGTGCTGCGAATGCAGGTGAATAATAATGGCCATCAGATTGTTGGCCGCCGACCAAAAGCCAACCTGTATACCCACATAACTCAATACCGGGTACTTCATCGTGAAACGGCGCGCCGAAGTAGTATAATCAAATCGTCCTGACATCGTAATAGTCGATACACCCTGACCTTGGGCCACGGCAAATTACTTAAAAAAGAACATCCTTCGCCCGCGATTTACATAATCCCGTTGGATTCGATTTTAACCCGGGTGAAAATTATTACCCTTTATACCCCGCAGCTTTGTGTCAACAAAAACAGAAATCAAATATGAAAAACGTAACCCGTAAAATCTCCGGCGTCTGGGTACTCCTGGTAATCGCATGCACCCTGTCGTTGGCAAGTTGTAACAATGACGATGACGACATAAAAGCAAAACGTAAAACCTATGTACTCGTTCACGGTGCCTTTCAGGCCGCCTATAGTTGGAACCAGGTAAAGGCAACACTTGAAAAACAAGGCCACACCGTGATCGCGGTTGAACTGCCCGGGCACGGAAAAGATCAAACAGACATTGCTACCATATCAATGAAAAGTTATGCGGCAGCGGTAGCAACAGCCATCCAGGCCGTACCCGGCAAAGTAGTATTGGTGGGCCACAGCATGGGCGGCATGGTAATCTCTGCCACCGCCGAACTGATTCCCGAAAAGATCGAACGCCTCATATACGTCGGTGCCTTTGTACCGGCCAACAACCAGTCACTGGGCGAACTGGCCCAAACCGACGCCGACAGTCAACTCGGACCGTTACTTGCTCCCGCCTCCGATCCACGCCTGCTTACCATCAGCGATAAATCAAAAACCACCGCCGTATTCTGTCATGATGCCACCGAAACCATAAAACAAGACTTGCTGGACAACTACCGCGACGAACCCGCCGGACCCTTCGGCGAGCCTGTAACACTTACCGCGGCACGTTTCGGCAGCATAACCAAAAGTTATGTACGCACCACAGCCGATCGCGCCATTGGCTTGCCGTTGCAAAACCGGATGATAATCAACGCCGGCATCACAACCGTACAAGACATCGCTACCGGCCATTGCCCACACCTCTCCAAAGCAACCGAGCTGACAGACATCCTGATCGCGATGTCCAAAGACTAATGACACACTAACCTTTTTATTACCGACACCTTTTAGGAGACTCACCGGCATCGACAGATGTTAAGGTGAGTTTACCTTTGTCGTGCTATTCGATTTTAACCCAGGTTAAAATGATCGTACGTTCAATTGTCTTTCTTCGCCCGTACACCAACAACAGCGCCTCCTCCATGACCACCCCCTTGAAACAAACCTGCGACAGCATCATCTTCGACCTCGACGGCACCTTGTGGGATAGCACACCCAGCGTAACCACAGCCCTGCAACTCGCCGCAAACGAATATGGCTATACCCCGGGCGCCATAACCGAAGATCGCGTCCGCGCAACAACCGGCATGACCTACCACGCAACCTTCATCGCACTGTTTCCGGACCTTGATGAAGACCAGATAAATGAAATAAAACGACTCTACACCCCTCGCGAACGCGAGATAGTCTATACCCGCGGTGGCCTCCTATACCCAGCCGTACGCGAAACACTGCAAGAACTCGCGACACGTTACAAACTCTACATCGTAAGCAACTGCTCCGCCGGATACATCGAAATGTTTCTCGACCTCAACAACCTGCATACACGCTTCCAGGGCCACCAATGCTTCGGCACCAAAGGTCAGCCCAAGGCCGACAACATCCGCGACGTAATAAAAGACCACAGCTTAAAGGCACCAGTATACGTTGGCGATACAGCGCTGGACTACACTTCCGCCACAGCAGCCGGCATCCCGTTCATCTTTGCCGCCTACGGCTTCGGTAAAGCAACCGCAGATATGCCCTATACCATTAACCAACCCGCTGACCTATGCGCGCTTCTCTAGTACACAGCAGCATGACCGTCGTCATATTCTATACGAACATCACCGCAGAACACGATGTGCAACGACTCGCCCCAGCACTGGAGAACATCCCGGGCATTATCCGCTGGACGGTAGACCTGGACGATAGCGATAAAGTACTGCGCGTCGTAGCCCTGTCCGACATTGCATCCGACATTCTCCAGCTACTACAGGCGCATGGATATTGCGGATGGAACGTGCCCGTAAACGTATAACACTAAAACACCGAAGCATTGATCACCACATCGGCCTGCGCAAAAGCCTGTGTATACTTCGTACGGTATGCGTCGGCCTGCTGAATATTCTTCTGTGCCTGAGCACAATGATACATACCTACCAACGACCAGCCGGTACCCGGGTGCAACACAAGATCTTGTTGATAAATCCGCTCCGCATCCTTCGGGCGCTTCAGATCGAGCAACCGGGCACCAAGATACTGGCGGGCCGGTATAAGCCAATCCTGTGGCTCGCGGTATACCATCGCGTCCTCCTCGGCGATAGCGCGCTCGTAAGCCCGGATAGCTTCAGCATAGGCCTTCTTCGTAAAGAGTATCTCCCCCTCAAGTATCGCCTGCGCTATACGGCACGATTGCAGCGGACTGTTAAACGGCATCAGCCGATGAGCCAGCACGCTATCCTGCATCGCCGCTGTCAGCGTATTGAGACAACGCAGTGCTTCCCTGCTATTGTTTCTGCGCAGGTAGGCAAGCCCCCGGGCAAAATTATCCAGCACCACAGCATACTTCCATTGAGCATCAACCACGGGCGACTTTAAGATCGCATCCCACTGCCCAAGCCGAACAGCCGCCATAACCGGCATCATATAAACAAACTGCCCGTAAACCTCCCTACTCATACTACTGCTCAACTCCTGCTGGCGCTTACGGGCGCGCTGGTAAATACGACTCGCGCTCGTATACATACCGGCGGTCATAGCACAATACGACTGCACCGCGAAGAAGTGTGTAGAACGGTCCCTGCCGAGGGCAAGGTCTGGTGCCAACGCGTCAACAACATTGTTGATATCGTTGGCCTGGTCGTTAACCGCCACACCCTGTTGATAGAGACCGTTGCGCTGGTACATATGCGAAGCCATGTGTACCATATGACCGATACCTGGAATCCGATCCTTTAGCTCATCCGCCGCGGCAAGGGCCTTATCAGGCTGGCGTGAAGCCTCAGTAAGGTGAATATAATAATGCAGAATGGCGGGGTGCTTCGCGCGCTGCAATACACGTTCCGATAAAGCAACCAGTTCGGGCGTCCACGCCCGGGCTACACCATCCTGACCCCAGAAATCCCACTTGTGTTCGAGCATCACCGCGTCTATATACAACGCGGCAATATCATTATCGTCGGGATACTGCTTCTCAAGCGCGGACATGGCCACCGCGTAATTACGGTTGAGCACCGTACGGTCGGCGTTCGTAAGATCGTTAGAATACCGCTGCCGCATCGCCTCGATCAGCGCTCTTTCTTTCACAGTCGTACTCGGCATACGCTTTACCATCGCTTCTACTACCGGCGGCACATCCTTACTCATCTTGTACACATACGTATTATAGAACGGCCCCATGGCCAGCGCCTGACCCCAATACGCCATGGCACACTCCGGATCAAACCGGGCAGCCTCCTTAAACGATGCAAGTGCTTCCGTAAAATGATAGCCATAATAGAAGCCAAGCCCCTGGTTAAAATAAAACTGCGCGCTGTCCACACGTGTAGTAACAGCATACGAAACATCGCCCCACCCCTTCAGCGCAGGAATAAACTTGCCATTGCGTGCGGCACGTACAGTACCAACTGGCATACCACACATCGTAATATCCTGATCGGACGGTACAGCGGCCGGCCTGGGATCGGGTATATCAAACGCCGGGAATAGCCCAAGCGCAACAATAACCGGTATAAGCAGATAAAGAGTTGTTTTCATAACATAATTCCTTGACTGGAATATACTCCATTTCCTCCAGTTTTGAAGGGCAGTAGCCGGGCGATAGTCCGTGACTGGGATGTATGCCCCATAACAGCCGATGGATTTAAAGCTTAAAAAAAACAAGGGCACTGTTTCAACAACAATGCCCTTGCGTTACCATGGGCAATACATAGTGCCCGGGAAATGAATTCTATGCCGGCACCTTCCGCGCCTTCTCACGATCCCAGAAACGGTGTTGCTTCATCGCCAGAATGAACTTCTCGGCCAATGCCTTTGCATCACCCTCAATTACCAGGCCTTCGGCAAGCACAGTTTCAGGCCGCGAATCAGCCGGAAGCTTCTTATTGAAATACGTAACATCAAGCACCTGCCGCGCGCCTTCCGAAGCGGCGATAGGCTTACAATGTTTGAATGCTTCGTTTAAGAAATGGACCGCATTGGCTTCGGCCGCAAGCGTGGCTACACTGTTCGAACCGCCCGGCACATAAACCGCGTCATAAAGCACCGACGCGGCGGTAAGGAAGCTATGATGCACCTTCAGCGTCGTTTTGTCTTCGCCCGCTACCACACCCAGCCTGGGCGCTATAATCTCCACAAGCGCTCCTTCCTTCTCAAGCGCGGCCTGTACAGCAGTAGCATCGGCCGCATTGAATCCATCGGCTACCAGGAACGCCACCTTGCGCGTACGTATACTGTCTTTAATCGTGTTAGCCATACTGAGCGCTTCAGAACGCAACAGTTTACTTTCAAGGTTTATAGACTCGTAAGCCTGTGGATTCGCATCGGCGGGAATACTCTGGTTGATCGTACCCGGCAACTCTTTCGGAATACTCAGGCCAAGGCCATACGCTACAGCCGTGGCAAGGCTCATATCGATATTCGCCAGGATCACAAGCATACGTTCCCGTATCGCTACAGTCTGAACCTTGCCAAGTTCAAAACGCAAGGCATCAATAATATGCTCCTTCTCCGCATCCGACTGGCTGTTGAAGAATAACCGCGCCTGGCTGAAGTGATCACGGAAGCTCTGACTCCGCTCGCGTATCTTTTTGGCATCGATACGCTCGGCATGCGATGTAAAACCGCCTTCGGCAAACTTCGCTTGAAAAGGACATCCACCACCAAGCGTATTGGGGCTGTAACTTGACTTACCTCGATTGATCGTTTGCCGTCCATAGCCGTCACGTTGGTTATTATGAACCGGCGCTACCGGCCGGTTAATCGGCAACTCGTGGAAGTTCGGACCGCCCAGGCGTATAAGTTGGGTATCCGTATACGAGAACAATCTGCCCTGCAACAGCGGATCATTCGTGAAGTCGATTCCGGGAACAACATGCCCTACGTGGAACGCCACCTGTTCTGTCTCCGCAAAGAAATTGTCAGGATTGCGATTCAGCGTAAGCTTGCCCACACGGATCACGGGTACCACTTCCTCCGGAATGATCTTCGTCGGATCAAGCAAATCAAACTCGAACGTATGCTCATCGGCTTCCGGTACAATCTGCAGACCGAGCTCCCACTCCGGGTAATCGCCATTGGCAATAGCATCCCATAGATCGCGACGGTGGAAGTCGGGATCCTTTCCCGAAATGTTTTGCGCTTCATCCCAGGCAACAGAGTGAACGCCCAGCAACGGCTTCCAGTGGAACTTCACAAAATGTGCTTCGTTCTTTTCGTTTATCAAACGAAACGTATGCACGCCAAAACCCTCCATCATCCGGTAACTCCGCGGAATAGCCCGGTCGCTCATAGCCCACATAATCATGTGTGCAGACTCAGGCATCAACGATATAAAATCCCAGAATGTATCGTGGGCAGAAGCCGCCTGTGGTATCTCGTTGTCGGGTTCAGGTTTTACAGCGTGAATCAGGTCCGGAAACTTCATGGCATCCTGTATAAAAAATACAGGCATATTATTGCCTACCAAATCGAAGTTCCCTTCCTCAGTATAAAATTTCACAGCAAAGCCGCGCACGTCGCGGGCAAGGTCCGTAGAACCACGGGAACCCGCCACCGTCGAAAATCTCACAAACACCGGAGTTTCAGCAGCCGGATCTTGCAAAAACTTTGCACGCGTATAGGGCGCCAGCGATTGATACACTTTAAAAACACCATGAGCCGCAGATCCGCGCGCATGTACAATACGTTCTGGAATACGCTCATGATCAAAGTGCGTGATCTTCTCACGCATAATAAAGTCTTCCAGTAATGTAGGGCCGCGGTCTCCGGCTTTTAACGAATTTTGATCATCGTTTATACGAACACCGTGGTTAGTAGTCATGAATTCGCCGGTGCTTACCTCCGTATCACGGGCAAGGTCATTGGTTTTCTTCGTTTCGCTCATAATCAGCTTGATCTTTTTTTTGTCCGACTGTTGAAGTCCAAAAATCAATGCCCAAAAAAATACACCATATAAAAGCCCGGATGAGTCAGAACCGTCTCATCACAGAATATATAGATGCCACCGCTACCGAAAGTGGGCATCATTCACCACATCCATCACCACGAAGACCTGGCATAAAAAAAAGTCCCTGTCGAACGCATTCAACAGAGACTTATTCACGTGTATTCGCTAAACAATCAGAAATCCATCTTCTTCTCCTTCGCTTTCGCCTTCACCGATTTCATCAAAACACCATCAAGCGACTTATCACCAGCGGCGGCCGGCGCCTGCTTTGCCGTATACTCCTTACGCTTCGCATCGAGCTGCTGAATCTCCGACTGTATTCGCATACGTTCCACAGCCTTTTGTTTCACGTAAACCTCGCGTTCAGCCACCGTCATCTTCTGCATCTCGGCAGGTAACTGCGCAGCGTTGGCATTGGATACGGCCTTAGAGTCCTTCTTAACCGCATCAACAAGATCCCAGTCCTCGTTCTTATACACGTGTGAGCTTTTAGAGATCGCACGTTCGGCCTTGTTCGACTTGCTGTAATGTTCAGCGTTGAAATCCTGTTCCATTTGCAGTTGCTTCTTCGCTGCGCCGGCGTTTCCATAGTGAACGTAAGTATCGTTCAGCTTATCGTTAAGATCGGCAATCTGGTCGTCGTAGGGCGTGGCGATATATTCGGTTTTCGTGTTATGGTCGATACTCATATACGTGCCGCCGGTAAAAATGGCGCCATCCTTCCAACTGGTCTCCACGCCTTCGCCAAAGCCACCGCAGAAAATCGTGTTTACCACCACATCCTTTTCCTTGGCCAGTGCACAGGCCTTACGGTAAGGCACAGGCCCCTGATCAAAAGGCTCGTTGCCGGCAATAAAGATCATCTTGAGGTCGGCGGCAGAAGAACTCCAGGCCAGCTCGTTGAGCGACGTTCTGATAACCATACCACAGTACTCATCACCACCATTCGTAGTAAGCGAGAATAACTTTTGTGAGATCAGATCCAGATCAGACGTAAGCGGACTCACCAGCCTTATGTAGCCGTTGTCCTCACGCAATCCTGAGTTACCATATTCATACAGGGCAATAGAAATAGACGGCCGCTCACCGTTCTCACATTTAGCGGCTGCCAGCTGGTTAACCACCTTCCAAAGCTGCGACTTCGCTTGTTCAATAAGGCCATCCATACTGTTGCTCGTATCCAGCAGCAGCGCAAGCATAATGCGCTGGCCGCTCGTGCGCACGGGAGGCTCGCCCGCAGCCGGTGTTTCGGGAGCATTACGCGGCGTATCGTTCGGAGCGGCCACTCCCGAAAGGATAAACGTCCGAAACATCAAAACGAGCGCAATCACTACCGATATACGCAGGGCCAAAAACAGTTTTGTTCTCATGACAGTAGTATTTTGCCCTAAACCTGCATCGAAAAAAGAACACAAAATACCTACACCGGGTGAGCGCTTCATACTACTCCGTGGACACGGCACTTCACTGGGTGAACCCGGTGTTTTAGACCGAAAGCATCAAAAACAGATCGCGGATAAAGTATTACCTTGTTGACACAATGACTATGCACGCCCTACAAACGGTTCGAATAACGGTAATACTGCTGGCAATGTGCCTGGCCGGCGGCAAGGCCCTCGCACAGAAAGAGAAAAAAGAAGAACCTCCCGTATCCAAAACATACCTCAAGAGCCTGAAGAGTAAACAGAGGTCTACCACCCAGCTGCTCCAGGAGGCTTCTGCGCTCGTCGCAACAGACCCGACAGACGCCCTCAATAAAGTAGAAGAAGCGTTGGCCATGAGCATAACCGAAAAAGATCGCTTCAGCGAAGGCAAATGTTACCTGTTGCTCGGCAGTATAAACGAGCACATCGAAGAATGGAAACTTGCCCTCGAAAACTACGCCCGCGCGCGCGATCGCTTCCTGCCCGATTACACACAGACCGCCGAATACCGCAAAGCACTGCGCGGTGTCGGCCAGGCAAGCCTTAACCTCGGACAATATCAACCGGCGCTTACCGCGTTTACACTGGCCGCCGACCTCGCACGTGGCAACGAACGCACAGAGCTTTCGCTCGATCTGTCAGAAACCCATTACCGCATGGGCGACTATACTCAGGCACTCACCGTACTGGACAACGCAACCGCCGCCGCCACGCCCCGCAAAAAAGTAGCAGACGAAACAGCAGACGTCTACTCTACCACTCCATCCGCAACCGATACACGCATCGCCAACCAGCGGGCAAAGATCTATGCCCGCTCAAACAACGTAGACAAAGCACAGAAGATCTTCCAGTCCTCGCAAAACAACCGAACAGCCGACTACAGCAAACAGACCATCACATCAAATGCTAACGCCGCTCCCAAATCCAGTGCATATACTATGGCCGACAAAAAAGCCGGCTCTCCCGAAACTGCAAAAGAAGAAATTGCCAACGCCCTACACGAAAACAAACAATACGACGATGAAATCGCCCTGCGAAACCTGGCGATAGAATTGAACACCGACGAAAACAACATGGATGAAGTATCCAGCGACAAACTGGCGCTGGGTAAAACACTCGTGGCCAAAGGCGAAATCGGCGCCGCCATCCATGAAATCGAAGAAGCCGCACGAATAGCCGACACAACACGCAACCCCGCGGCACAAACACGCGCCTACCGGGCCCTCGCGGACCTCTACGAGAAAAACGGACGCACAACCGAAGCCCTATCTGCCTACCGCAAATACAGCGATGCCGCAGCACGCAACGAAGCACGACTCGAAGCGCAATCGACCGAACGCTCCGACCTCATCCGCAAACAGAAAGACATCGAAGAACTTTCCAAACACATAACCGTAGGCCTCGCCGAAGACACCATCGCAAAAGGCCTCGTAACACGCCAGCGCCTCATAATATACGGCCTGCTGCTCATCATCGCGCTCGTATCCGTCACCACCGTATACATGTACCGCAGCAACCAGGCACGGCAACGCGCAAACCATATGCTCGCACTCAAATCACTCCGCAGCCAGATGAACCCCCACTTCATATTCAACGCCCTCAACTCCGTAAACCACTTCATCACGCAAAGCGACGAACGTACAGCCAATAAATTCCTCGCCGAATTCTCGCGACTCATGCGCCTTGTCCTCGAAAACTCGCAAGAGAACTTCATACCGCTGCACAAAGAAGAAGAGATCATAACTCTCTACCTCAAACTGGAACACTACCGCTTCCGCGATAAATTCGACTACACATTCACCGTAGACGACCACGTCAACAGAGAATCATTCCAACTGCCGCCCATGCTTATACAGCCGTACATCGAAAACGCTGTATGGCACGGTCTGCGTTACAAAACCGAGCCCGGCATACTAACCGTCGCCATACAGCAGCAAGACAACGGCGCAATCACCGTAACGATTACCGACAACGGCATAGGCCGCAAACGCTCCGCGGAAGTGAAGACCGACCACCAAAAGAAACATAACTCTACCGGCATGCGCAACATGGACGAACGCCTAGCCATAATCAACCGCGTATACCGGACCCGCTACGCCGTACACATAGAAGACCTCGACAAACAACAGCAAACCGGAACACGCGTCACAATAACCCTACCACCAATCGTATCATATGCAGCTTAAAGCCGTTATCATCGACGACGAAAAAGACAGCCGCGCAATCCTCGCCGGCTACCTTGCCAAATACTGCCCAACCGTCACCGTATGCGGATTCGGAGAGTCCGTCGCAACCGGCCTCGAAGCCATTGCAAAACACGACCCCGACATCGTCTTCCTCGACATCGAAATGCCCTATGGCAACGGATTCGACCTACTCGACAGCGTAAAAGAAATCACCTTCGAAACAGTATTCGTGACCGCCTTCGACAGCTACGCCATACAGGCATTAAACCAAAGCGCCGCATACTACATCCTCAAACCCATCGACATCGACGAACTAATCAAAGCCGTAGAAAAAATAAGCAGCGAACGCGCCGGCAACGATTATATTCAGCATGCGCGAATACTCCTCGAAAACATCCGCACCGAAACACCCCGTCAGCAAAAGATAATGCTGCCCACACTCGAAGGCTTCGAAGTCGTACCCGTCGCCAGCATACTATACTGCGAGGCCGACGACAACTTCACGTGCTTTCACTTCGACAACACCGCAGCTCCCATGCTGATCTGCCGCCCGTTGAAACACTTCGAAGACATCCTCCGCAACCACCGCTTTGCGCGCATACACCGCTCGTACCTCGTAAACACAGAATATATCATACGATACGCCAAAGGAAAAGGCGGATCCGTCACACTCAAAAACAACAAAGAACTCGAAGTATCGCCCAGTCATAAAAAAGACCTCATTACATTATTCGGGTACTGACGGAAGAAATTCCCAATCCTGAACGCTGCGCGCCTGCGCACTACTCCTTTTTAGGTATGCCGCCACAAGCAAAAAATCAATAAGCAAGGGCAATATTACATCTCAGCCGTAATGTGCGGGGAAATTGTAATTTTTGTAGTTCAATGAACTGTACTCCAGGAACAACGGATATTACTGGTTATTGATGCCTACAATGATTTCTCAAAACCCTACGTTATCCCAGCCGTGCGCACGTGCACCAAGGTTCTTTTTAATATCGGTAATGCTGCTGACCGGATCCTCGCTTTGGGCCCAACAGGCCGCCTTTACCGCCGACGTAAGATCAGGATGTTTCCCCTTGACCGTACGTTTTACCGATACCTCTACAGGTAACATAACCGGATGGAGCTGGGACCTGGGTAACGGCAACCAGTCCACCGAACAGAACCCGGCAGCCGTATACGTCAATCCGGGTACATATACCATACGGCTTACTGTAACAGGTGGTTCATCCAACACCGAAACTAAAATCGGTTACATCGTAGTCCACAACAAACCCACCGTAAAGTTCACTTTCGATAAAACACAAGGATGCTCACCGCTGCCTGTTAAATTTACCGACCAAAGCCTAGCGGGTTCTGGTGTTATTACCGAATGGAGCTGGGTATTTGGCGATGGCGGATCGAGTACACAAAAAAGCCCATCCTATACGTACCAGACAAGCGGCACCAAAAACATATCGCTTCGCGTAAAGAACGAATTTGGCTGCGAAGAAACCGGAGTCGCATTATCGGCCATTAACGTCCAAGGTCCCAACACGAACTTTACAGTAGACAACACAATCTTCTGCCAAGTACCCGCGCTGGCAAAGTTTACTAACACGTCCACCGGGGATGCCCCCCTTACCTATACCTGGAACTTTGGCGATGGCGGCTCCAGCACCCAGAAAGATCCCTCACATGAATTTAAAACAGCAGGCACATTTACCACAACACTTACCGTTAGAGACAAAAACGGCTGTACCAGTATAAAAACACAGGAAATACGCGCAGGCAGCGAAGGCGGCCTAACCGTAACACCATCCAAAACAAAAATCTGTACAGGAGAGTCCGTATCGTTTACACAAACAACACAACCCTTTGCCCAGACCTGGAACTGGAATTTCGGCAACGGCATAACATCGGCCGACGAAAATCCATCACCGGTCCTATACAACCAACCCGGCATCTATAACGTTGTCGTACGGGCAAAACTCTTGGGCAAAGCATGCGAGTCCGTAGTATCCTTCCCCATTGAAGTCGTAGCCTACCCCCAACCGAGCTTCACCTATTCCGTAGACTGTACACAAAAAGTAACCTTTAAAAACACCTCCGTCGGCGCCACAAGCGTGCGCTGGGAAATAGACGGCGTATATGCCGGCGACCAAAACACCTTTACCCGTTCCTATCAGGGACCGGGCGGGCACCAGGTGCGACTCATTGCATACAACAGTCTCGGGTGCAGTACAACAATAGACAACACCATCGACGTCAACGGTAAGCCTACAGCGGCATTCCTCCCCGACAAACTACAGGACTGCGGCAACTATACACTCTCCGGATGCGCTCCCTTCACCATCGACTTCACAAACACATCCGCATCAGCCACCTCCTACACATCCAAATGGACCTTCGGCGACGGCTCAACCGCCACCACCCAAAACGCGACACATACCTATGGCGTAGGAACCTACACCGTAACATTAGACATTAAAAACGCGCAAGGCTGCACCGCCACACGAAGCGCTACCGTAATCGTGTCGAACAAAATGCCCCAGGCAAAGTTCACCATACAGAAAAACACAGCCTGCACACGCGAAGACATTAAATTCAACAACGAAAGCACAGACGGCACATTCTTTTGCTGGGACTTTGGCGACGGAACAACCTCGAACGATGCCTCACCCGCACATTCATATACCGAACCGGGAACCTACACCGTAACACTCATCGCCAAAAACGGCGGATGTTCATCAACCTACATCCAGACCAACATAATAACCGTAAACAATCCGTTCGTTGACTTTGAAATCAAAAAGAGCTGCTCCGATCCGTTCGCCGTACAACTCATAAACAAGTCTACAAACTATACCGGCCTTACATGGAACTTCGGCAACGGACAAACCGCCACCGGAAACCTCAGCAGCTACCGCTACACAACCACCGGCGATTACAAAATCACCCTCACCGGAACCAACAGCGCTACACAGTGTAGCGTACCCGTGGCAAAACAAGTAACCATATACGACGTTACCGCCGACTTCACCGTCGATAACCTCAGACCATGCAAAGGCTCCCCGGTGACATTCACCGATAAATCAACCGGCGCCGTGGCCTGGACATGGTTCTATGGAAACGGCATCGTAGAGAGCCGCCAAAACGGTGTTGCCTACTACGAAAACGGAATAAAATATACCGCAACACTATCTGCCTCCGATCCCGACGGCTGCTCCGATTCTAAATCCGTAATCATCGATGTACTTAACATCGACGGTAAATTTACCTCAACGGCCACCAGCGATTGCTCGAGCTTCAAAGTATCGTTTACCGATCAATCCAGCCCCAACATTACCGACTGGGTTTGGAATTTTGGCGATGGCTCACCACTGGTGTATGAGAAAGACCCGATACATACCTATACCACACTGGGTAAATACAACGTGGCCATCACCGTTACAAACAACGAAGGCACCTGTACGGCTATAAAATCCGAAGCGGTAAACTTCACCGTACCCATACCCGCCATTGCCGTGAGTCGAAACAAAGCCTGCCTGAACGAGGAGCTACAGTTCGCCAGCAGATCGCAGAACGCCACGAGCTACATCTGGGAATTCAGCACCGGAGAAACTTCCACCCAGCAAAATCCGATCAAGTCGTTTAATGCCGTTGGTAAGTATGGGGTAGTGCTACGTGCCAGGGACTCCTACGGATGCACCCACTCCGTCACCGACTCCATCACAATCGCACAACCTATCGCAGCATTTACCGGCAAAAACCTGATCCTCGACTGCCCGCGCCGAACCGATACCGAGTTTATTAATAATTCCATCGGTGCTGTACAGTGGGAATGGAATTTTGGCGATGGGCAAAGCTCAATTCAGAAAACGCCCTTGATACGATACATGTATGCAGGCGTATACGACGTTACCCTTACCGTTACCAACGATGCCGGCTGTAAAGACATGCTGGTCCAACCTAAAATGGTATCAGTCGATGGCCCCGGTGGAAAGTTCAGCGTTTTGGGCGACGGTCCATTCTGCGTCAATGACTCTACCCTCTTTGTCGCAGAGACTACCAATACCGCCTTTCACCGCTGGGACTTTGCCGACGGTAACGTGCGTGACTACGAAGACATGAACGCCGGCCACCGTTACAAGAACCCCGGCCAATACAACGTGACACTGGTACTATACGACGGAAAAGGCTGTGATTTGGCTGCCGATGGTAAAGCCGTGATCGAAGTCATGGACACAACCAAAATCGACTTCAACTTTCCCCCCTGTGTATTCACAGACATCGCTTCGCCATTCACCGCAACAGCAGAACAAAACAACCTCACCTACACCTGGACCATAGACGGCGAACTCGCCGGCACCGGCCCCGAAATCCCCGTTAACCTAAACACACCTGGCAAACACACCATAATCCTCGACGCCATAAACGCCGCCGGCTGTGTCTCCACAATAGTCTACGACGTACCCGTACAGGGCGACGTCATCAAAGTCCCCAACGTCTTCACCCCCAACGACCTCGACAACATCAACAGCACCTTCGAAATCGTCGGCCTCGAACGCAGCACCTGGGACCTCACCATATACAACCGCTGGGGCAAAGAAGTCTTCGAACAACGCACCTACAACAACAACTGGACCGGCCACGGCCTAAGCACCGGCGTCTACTTCTACTCCCTCAAAAACACCATCTGCCCCGCAAAAGAATACAAAGGCATGGTATCCATCGCCCGCTAACAACAAAGGCCCGTGCTGTCATAAAAACAGCACGGGCCTTTGCCTTTACATATCCCGTTCCTACCGGATATTCGAAATAGCATTCTTCGCCGTATCATGCTTCGTCTTCAGAACATTTGAAATGGTCGATGTCGTCTCACCACTTTCCAGTTCCTCATCCATCGCATTACTCATACACGACGTAACACCCAAAGCAATCACAAAAAGAATCACCAAAGATTTAATGTTTTTCATATAGAAGATCGGTTATTTAAATGACTCCTTAAGTTACCATTCCAACCCTCCTGGCGCAAGCCAGTTTAGTATTTCACAACACACACTGACTCCCTCCTCACCGCTGCACCCCTCTACTCGCGCTCGCCCTCACACGCACACTGATCCCCCCTAATACCTACCAAAAGCATCGATTCCACAGTGTTTCTCCACACTCCGTCCAGTCATCCCCCATAAAACCACATTAAAAACCGCTCACGCTGATTTTCTCAGCGTCCCAAACAACCTGTCCCAAATGCTCGTATAAAACCCAAAGTTATACCCTGGGTCCTCATGATGGTCATGATGAAACGTCGACGTACCCAGATACCGGATCACAGGCAGATTGCGCACGGCCCCCGGCAATGGCTCAATCCCCAGGTGTCCGACCAATCCTGAGATCAGATTTAACCCAAGGTACACGATCACCGCATAGATATTGAACGGATAAAGCACCAACAAAAACAACCAAAGACTCCCAAAAGATACCGTCTCTACAGGATGCAGTATAAACAGATCGAGTGGCCTGGGATGAACAGCCTGATGATGGAGCTGATGGATTAGTCTGTATAAAAACGTTTGATGTATGGCCCGGTGAAAGGCATACATAAGCAGATCCATCGCGAGGAACAGCAACAGGAAGTCCACCACGATCATCCACGACGTCTCATAGGTTATCGTTATAAATCCGTCCGTCCACATACGGAAACCGGCGTAGGTTACGGCTGTATTGATCACATTCGTTCCGATACAGATGAGCCATTCACGACGTGTATGAGCATACAGAGTAACACCTCCCGGAGTAACACGCCACTGAATATACCGCCCCACCACCAGTACGGCCACCGTAAGCAAAGCGTTTTCAGCAAGAAAGATCAGCCCGATAACCGGCGTGGGCAATGCAGCGAATGACAGGAGAAATTCTTCCATGCGTAGAAGCAGAAGTTCTGCAGTAAAGATACGAAAGAAACACCGCGTCCGCGCATTGCTTTACAATGCCGTGCCGACAATCTTGCACCAAAACCTGCACCGGGTGTGCGTAGCCCGGGCGTTAGCACAGTCGTCGCAAAACAGCGCCCCCTCCCTACCCGGCCAGAGCAGGAAAGTGCGGTAACCCGAAAGTTGTATATTCGTCGTTTGGCTATCCGAACACGACTATACGATGAAACAGTGGACAATTAAAATCGGCCTCGCAGCCCTGCTGGGACTAACCTGCATGCCGCTGGCAGCACAGAAAACAAAAGCAAAAAAAGAAACACCCGTCAGCGCACCGGTACTGACCATGATCACGCAACACCAGGGCCCGGTTATCAGCGCGGAGCATGCCGATGTTATTGCCACCGGAAACCGGTCGGGTTTTGAAACCGGGCAGGTCGTTAAAGTCGATGGCGTATACCACATGTTTCTAAACGAGATGTTCGAGCGTCCGCACCGCGACCTTCGCATAGCATACTGGACCAGCCCCGACGCCGAAACCTGGAAACGCCATTCCACCGTAGTCCATAGTATTCCCGAAAGAACACACACCAATCCACGGTCAGAAGTATGGGTAACTGGCGTCGTCTTTAATGACGAAGAAAACGCCTGGAACATCTTCTACGTAGCGTACCGTGGCGGCGACGAAGCAAAAGGCGAGATACCCGGCAGCGATTACGCCGGAAGAATCTGGCGCGCCAAATCCGTAAAGGCCGGACGCCAGGGTATTGCCGGTCCGTATGCCGACATGGGCATCCTGCTCGAGCCCGGTCCTGAATCACAACCCTGGGAAGGCCAGCAGGCCGTGGCGTGCTTCAGCCCTTATAAAGTAGGCAACACATGGTTTTCGGCCTACGATGGCCACAACTATATACCAAAAGGTCCGTGGCCTACCGGCCTCGCCTTCGCGCCATCATTGGCCGGCCCCTGGAAACGTATGCCCGAAGGAATCAATCCACTTCCCCTCGCCGATGTATTTACCGAAAACGAAATCGTGACACAATTGAAAGACGGCCGCTACCTGATGATCTTTGATTCATTCGGCGACTACGAAATAGGATACAGCCTCTCGAACGACGGTATACACTGGAGTCGCGAAACGCGCGTAAAGGTACAGACTGGCAACAACACCTGGGCCGACCCAGGCGACCACGCCATGCGCACACCCCTCTGCGCGATAGAAGAAGACGATGGCACATTCACCGTAGTCTATACCGCGATGGGCAAAGTTAAAGACAAGAACTTCTGGGCCGTCGGAAAGTGTAAGCTCGCATGGGGAAAGTAAACCCCGAAAACATAACTATTAACAAACAGAAGCAGTGTATACCGGAATACACTGCTTCTTCCTTTAGTAAGACTTAAGTCTGACAGCACCGTTTATAATCTTAGTATAAAAACACGTAGTTACACGTGTGTTGATCTAAAAGCAAATCACTACATTCGTTCGTGTTCGATCATTGTCGTCTATACTCGATGATGTGATGATGTCCGCAATGTTACCATCCGGGAAGTAAATGTTCCGAACACAAAATTTATTCATTAGTAACAATACATCCGGATTCGGTGTCGCCCATGATCGGATCTAAACGGCACGCTATAATACAGTCTAACAACATACTCCGCGTCATCGACGTAGCCGGGCCCAACAGCCTCGACGCTGCCGATATCAACGACATCATCGACAAAGTGTACACCTCAGCCATACAACGAAACGCACACAACGGCGCGCTCAACGTAAGCGCAAACTATTTCCCCGGCCGGCCATTGATAGGACCTCCATCCCCTCAATCCGAAGCAAAACTAAAGACCCTCGCGGAAGATTATAACTGGTGGGTACCGGCTACACCGACGAATGGAAAGAAAACCCGTAGATCCCCATGTCGACACAACGGCTGCTCCCACCAAGAGCAGCCGTTTTTCTTATACCACGACACACTACGCCTTATGTACCTTCCGGAACTGCGCTGGAGTATGATTCGTATGTTTACGGAAGTGACGGCTCAGGTGGCTTTCATCCGAGAAGCCGAACTCCGCTGCGATACGGTTGATCGGATGATCGGTGTGCAGCAGCCGTTGCTCAATGATCTTGAGTTTATATTTTGTAACATAGTCTTGCAGGCTGCTGGTCGTAAACTTCTTGAAGTACTCACCGATATAGTGCTCTGAAAAATTGAACTGCGCTGCCAGGTTTTTAAGACGAAGCTTCTCGGGCTGGTCGATATTACGATGAATATAAGCCAGCATCTTATTGATGAGAGGTTCATCGCACCGGTTATCGGCAATAAGCGGCTGCTCGGGGGCGGCGTTACGCGACAGGATATTGAGCACCAGCGTTACCAGGTGCTGGAGATTCTCTGTATAGTAAGATTGTTTGTTCGTATACTCATCGATCATATTACCGATAAGCGAGGCAATCATATCGCAATCAGCACTCCGCTTAATCAGGATTTCTTCAAAACGGTTGTGATGCGTAAAGATCGTTTCCAACTGTTTCAGCCAGCGCATAATCCGCTCCCTCTCGGGCTTGCTTTTATATTGCTCCAGGAACACACTCGAGAAACGAATAGAGCAGAAACGGGTAGGCGTAGTGCTTTCAAACCCACGACAGTCGGTTGGCGTAAACAAAAAGATACTGCCCTTATGATACGTGTAGTTGTGACTGTTGGTAACGCGTACCCCCTCGCCTTCCATAATCTGCACGATCTCGAAGAACTGATAAATAAGCGCACGCTCGTTCCAGTGTTCCATATCTGCAACGCACACATCGAATGGCTGATATAGCTGTTTCATGCTCATAACCTTGAAATTTACAAAACTCCCCTCTTTTTATTCCTGTTGTCGGCCTTGCGGCTGCCCTAGTTTTGCCTGAAATATCGCCTATGACAACAGAACTTTTAACGAATTCGTTTGTAACCCCCGTGCTTTCGTTGCGTAACCGCATTGTAATGGCCCCCATGAACCGGCGGCGTGCCGAAAACGGAATACCCAACGACGCAATGGTAACCTATTACCGCCAACGCGCCAGTGCCGGCCTCATCATTACCGATAATACCGCTATTGCCCCCAACGGAGTAGCGTATCTGCACACACCCGGCATCTATAACGCACAACAAATACAGGGCTGGAAGAAAATAACGGATGCCGTACATGCCGAAGGCGGAACCATCGTCATGCAGTTGGTACACGGTGGCCGCGTGGGTCACGAACACATTCAGAACGGCGCCCCCCTGATAGCCCCCTCGGCCATTGCCGTAAACGAATCGATACGCACGCCCGACAACAGTCACCGGCCCATGAGCATGCCCGTAGCCATACCAACAGAAAAAGTGGCCCACTGGATCGATACCTTCCGGCAAGCCGCCGCCAATGCCATAGAAGCAGGCTTCGACGGCGTAGAGGTTCACGCGGCCCACGGCTTCCTGATCGATCAGTTTATCAATCCACACAGCAATCATCGCATCGATCAGTACGGCGGCAGCATCGAAAACCGTACACGTTTCCTGCGCGAAATAATGTATGCCGTAGTTAACGAAATTGGCAAAAACAAAACCGGTATACGACTCTCGCCGTTTCGCAAGATTTACGACCTGGATACCTACCCCGAAGAACTGGAAACCCACCGTTACATCCTGGACGAACTACAAAAGCTGGACATCCTTTACGTACACTTTTCAAACGCCGAAACCAATGGCGTACTCACAATCCCCACACCTTATCTGCAGGAAGCCCGCGAACGATTCAACAACATAATCCTCATCGCGGGCGGGTACAACGCGGCATCAGCGGAAGCATTGCTCCAGAACGGCATCGTCGACCTCGTAGCCTTCGGCAAACTCTACATATCCAACCCTGACCTTGTAGAGCGTATACGCAACAAAGTCCCGCTGGCACCCTGGAACGAAGACACATTCTATCGGTTGGGCGATAAAGGCTATGTGGATTACCCGGTGGCAGAACCGGTTTAATACGCAACGCTATTGCTCGTAAATTCGTACATCGTCGATCTCCTGCCGGGACGCGGTAGCGCGAAAGCCGAAGTAGCCATGCCGTAGTGGCTCAGGATCGGTGTATGCAAAATAGCATACGCCATCAACAAACAAACGCACTACGCCTTCGTGAACTTCAATAACAATGTGATACACATGATTGGGTTTGAGAAGATGATCTGCGTCGGTATACTCCGCCAGCAGGTGCCGTTCACCATGGCCGGTATACTTACGAAAACGGCTGGTAGTATTGGTATTACCGCCAATGCCGGCATAATATAACCGGAGGCTGTCATACTGCTCAAATACACCCGTACGTGTAAACAATGTGGGATTACTAGGGTCGCTAGCCATCCAGAACTGATTCATGTCCGACAGGCGGTCGTTTATCTTACCGTCTACCCGCACGACACGCGTATAGGTGATACGAATGTTTCCGGTAAGCGGCCGACGGAACCATACCGTTACACCGCCCGGTGTATCGAGTACGAGTTTGCCGTTGCTTACCGCTACCGATGCGTTCGGAGACGGCTCTGCCTCCACGATCCAACGCGTCGTATCCAGACTATGGTCAAAATTCTCTGACAGTACACGGCGTTGTCCGTACGTGACGGTGGTTATCGCTGCAAACAGCGCGATCAGCAAACACAGGCAGCGCATAACTCAGCTCTTCGGAATATGATCGCCCACATAGGCCAGACACTGCAAAGCTGCCAGCCCCCACTGCGCCACAGCATTCGTAGAGACTTCGGTATTCTCAGGCACAGGCGCCAGGACATCAGGACCGGTAATCGTGCGCAGCTGGCGACTGCCGGGCTTTAATCCCGACTTACCCGCATAGAACTCCGCCCAGGCCCGTTTGGCCAACGCCTCGTCCTTCAGGTAATAAGCCGCATAGGCGGTAAGACGAGCATGCCCCTGCTCCAGGTTCAACTTCGAAAGCGGCTTACCCAATGCCTTCGTCTGCTCGTCAGGGCCGGCATTATACAAGCGACAGTATAATAGCCAGGCTTGTGTAAACGCCGGCACATCGACCAGGGCAATCAGCTCCTCACAAATCTCGGTTAATCCGAATACAGCGCTGAGGTGTGACACCTGTACATCGGCATCTTTCGAAATTGTAAACTTGCCCGATGCTACGTCCAGCCAGGCTCCGCCGGTAAAGAAACCCCGGGGTTGTGCCGCGATAGTCCTCATGCTATTGAGCAACCGGTCGCGTATGGCCGTGTTACCCGTACGCTCCCAACGGGTGAGCCAGGCGGCGGCAATAGCGCCCCAGTCCGTACCGAAGCCAACGCTCACGGCACCGGCTGCCGGCGGTGTCGGTGGCACGCCACCATCCGGTAACTTCCGCCCCGCGATAACATCGCCCAGGCGAACCGCGGCTTCCACCTGCTCGTCGAGAAGATCGCCTACCCGCTCATCGGCCGTGAGGTAATAAAAGATACGGCGATTGGCTGCGGTGCTTATACGCAGTTGCTTGGCGCTGCACCCCCAGTGCAGCACGTTGTGACGCGACCCCAACGGAGCAAACTTACCCAGGTGGTGTACATCTACCTCGCCCGTATGCCGGGTCATGGCCTCGGCCATACGAAACACATCCGTGCGCCCCGTATGCAGAAAGTAATACCATAGCCACAGATCGGTCGATAGCTCCGAGTTATCCCAGGCAAAACCGCCCACATCATAACGCCAGGTATGCCGGTCGCTGTCGTAGCTGTGCATCACATCACCGTAATGCCAGAAACCATACCAGTGGTGCGCATCGATTTGCTGTCGATAATAATCGAAATACATCTCGAGCTGTGCTTCAATCTTAGCCTTCTCCGGCACACGCTTGTCTATCGCATTCCAGTTCCCACCAAACGCTTTCTGCGTTGCCAGGTGCTGCGTATCGCACAACAACAGCGGCGGGTTCTGTACGGCGGCGCTCAAGTCAGGCAGCGAAGAATTATCAGGCGTTTTATCCAGCGCCCAGAGCATAAGCTCGCTGGTGCGGGCTACGCCTTCGGCCGTACCGAAACCGGGCTCGTAGTCCTCATACGTGATCTCAAGACCTTCGCGTTGCTTTGCAAACGTATCCTGCCCCATGCCGTCGTGGTAAAAGCGCATATCCATCGCCGCGGCTTCAGGAGCCCATAGCCATGCCGTAACGGAAGCAAGCTCCGTTGCCGCGCGGCGTATATCCAGTTGTGCCGGGTAGCTCTGCCAGAAATTCCGGATGCCCACCGCAATACCGCCCTGTGGCGTGCCCAGGTAAACCAGCCCCGCCGCACGACGGCCGCTCGCCGATGTAAGCCAGCTGCTGCCTGCACCCGTTCGCTTCCGTATAGTAAAGGCCTCATCGTTACCCTGAAATAACGTATAGTCGCCAAATGCAGGAATATACTGCATCCGTCCCACCACACCCGGACCAAACGTATCTTCCGGCGGAACCGTCTGCCCCGTACGTTGTGCGTTACGTGCCGCCTCTCCCGGATCACGCCGAAGTCCCGTAAGCCCCTGCACCGCCTCGGCAAACACACCGTTATGCTCGTGGTTTGTGAAACGCACATGACGGTTATAAAGCTTATCCGTCAACGGCACATCGAACGTCACCCCTACCCCCTTGATAAACTGACGATCAGCATCCGCGTTATACACCAGCGTATGGACTATTCGTACCGAGTCGCTTTTATGATAGAAATATAACCGTACCGTAAAGGGGATAATATCGCCCGTTTCGCCGGTGCTCCTGTGCATACCACCGATCTTAACAACCGCGCGAACAGGTCCCTCTTGCTCTACAACACACGTAGCGATCGTGCCCTTCCACGATATACGATTGATCTGGCTTGCATCCTCACCATCCGGCTGATCCTGGGTAACCAATACCAGCCTGCCATCCTTCGCAATAGATTTGTTACCACGCGCCAGCGACCGTATCAACACATCACCAGCTTTCGCAAGCGCACACTGCATCACACCGGTATCGATCAGAATATGATCTCCCTGATGCAATACGGTAATACCCGGAATAGCCGCCGCCTTCCTGGCCGGGGTAATGTATATCGCACCAGCCGATGCCGGCATCCCGACAAAAGCATGCGCTGTCCATTTCAACGAACCATCGGGCCAGAAGGCCAGCGGCCAGCTTTGTAGGTCCACCGCCGTACCCTGCTCATCACGTGCCGCAAATGCCGAATCCTTCTTCACTACACCCCGCGACCACAAAACACCACAGGTAGCGCCGCCAAAAGACTGCAACGGCTTAACCAGCCACAACAGCTTCACCTCGGGCAAAGCCGCCGCGTCGGCTCGAGGTATATGCGCACCGGCGGCAAACAGCCCTCCGGCCATTGGATACGTTCCGAGCAATGTTGCCGATGCTTTCAAAAACCGACGACGCGATGTAGTGTTGCTTATATCTTTCATAAAGGCTGCTGGTTTAACAATCAGCCTCTAAAAATAGCCGTAGCCACGAGCATACAATCCTGCACCAGTCTGTACGGGGAGCGGGAGCTTGTATTAACGGACATTTTTTAGATATAAACGTTTTGGAACAAATTACTGCCTACACACGAAAGCATACAGACTTATTGATTTTTTATGGATTTTTGGAACCGTAATCATTATTTTTTTCGGACATATGGTTTATGCAATGCTTCCCCTAAGACAAGGACCGCCAGTTGTATTGATCATCAACCTTATCTTTGTTTTGTTACCGCTGTTCGCATTTATGTCCTATTTACTTCCGTCGCTATGGATATCTTTGGCAAAGACCGGATTACCGTAAACGAGCATACGCTAACCGCAGACCGGGTACTATCCATTCGCTTCAAGTCAAAACGCTATTCACTGAGTGAGATTCAGGCCCTATGTAACCGAACACGATTAGGTAAACAACAAAGTATCCAGAGGCCGCACAGCCCCCCCGTGTCCATCTTTCGCATAGGCACCACTAACTTCACCTACAAGAACAATCAACCCACATCGCCTACGGCCTTAACCAAACCTAAGCACATGCATTTCTCGAACACCTGAAAGTAAAGGGATACATCTCGAGTTAGGAAATTGACTTCCCGCTAACTGATTTGGCCCCACGGGGATCATCTACTGGCAATTTAGTCAGAACAGAAAACTGGACACGACAAGCGTACTCGGAATAAAACTTACACACAAAATAATAAGACCGAGTACACATCAATTCATCCGCCTATTACTTACATTAGATACTTATAGTTGTTATATACCGAATACATAGGATTATCTTTCATCTCACGAGCTCGATCCATCAGATCAATATACGCCAAGCCGTTGTCTTTGAAATTATTTAATATCAATAACCCGACAAACAGGAGAACCTCTATACTTGGAGCCTTCACCAATTTCTCTATCAATTCTTGTCCTTGTTGGCTAAATACAGTTAATGAATTCACATTCCAAACCACAGATAATTTCAGTCTCTCCATTTCATTCCGGTAGTCTTCGATTTGCTTTAGATAAATATTCATAAGTCTTTGGCTCTCCACCCTAAATTTATCATCGCCACCAATTTCGGCAGCTAGCACCCTAACTGATTCGAAGAATTTAGACTTGGATTCATTTGCTTTTCCCCATGCTTTAGTTCTGAGTGAAATAATTTCTTTAATAGACAATTCATTCAACTTTGCTGAAGAAATGTATTCTGTGAAAATCAAATCCTCAATAGCATTGAGACGCTTTTGGATTTTCACAGCATCTGTTGCCTCTTTAATTTC
>Ga0065165_1000936_pt1 | contig 37330 bp, 35 predicted proteins | sample AraplaMF_Cvi_mMF_FD_63813 | JGI IMG/M metagenome (GOLD analysis project Ga0065165, IMG submission 63813) | Arabidopsis root microbial communities from the University of North Carolina, USA - plate scrape MF_Cvi_mMF (version 2) (version 3) | ecosystem: Host-associated > Plants > Roots >... | reverse complement strand
GCAGTCGATCTGGGTGAATTCAGGCTGGCGGTCGGCGCGCAGGTCTTCGTCGCGGAAGCACTTGGTGATCTGGTAGTAGCGGTCGAAGTTGGCGACCATCAGCAGCTGCTTGAACAGCTGCGGCGACTGCGGCAGGGCGAAGAATTCGCCGGCGTTCACGCGCGATGGCACCAGGTAGTCGCGTGCACCTTCCGGGGTGGACTTGGTCAGCACCGGGGTTTCGATATCGATGAAGCCCAGGTTGTCCAGGTACTTGCGCACTTCCATCGACACCTTGTAGCGCAGGCGCAGGTTGTTCTGCATCTGGCCGCGGCGCAGGTCCAGCACGCGGTGGGTCAGGCGGGTGGTTTCGGACAGGTTGTCGTCGTCCAGCTGGAACGGCACCGGCACGGAGGCGTTCAGCACTTCCACCTGGGAGGCGACCACTTCGATCTTGCCCGACTTCAGGTTGCTGTTGACGGTGCCGGCCAGGCGGTCCTTCACCACGCCGGTCACGCGCAGGCAGTACTCGTTACGCACGGATTCGGCGACCTTGAACACGTCCGCCTGCTCCGGGTTGCAGACGACTTGCACCAGGCCTTCGCGGTCGCGCAGGTCGATGAAGATCACGCCGCCGTGATCGCGGCGACGGTGTACCCAGCCGCACAGGCTGACGGTTTGGCCTAACAGTGCTTCAGTGGTGAGGCCGCAGTATTGAGTACGCATGGACATATTGATTCTCAGTTCAGGTTGGATTTTATTCAGGGGCGACAACGCCCATCGAAACGATGTACTTCAGTGCGGCATCGACGCTCATATCGAGTTCGACTACATCTTTCTTCGGCAACATCAGGAAGAAGCCGGAAGTGGGGTTCGGCGTGGTCGGCACATAGACGCTGATGTATTCCTGGTCCAGGTGCATGGCCACGCCAGCGGCCGGGGTGCCGGTCAGGAAACCGATGGTGCGCGAACCGGCGTGCGGATACGGCACCAGCACGGCCTTGCGGAAGGCATTGCCGGAGGACGAGAACAGCGTGTCCGACACCTGCTTCACGCTGCCATACAGCGAGCTGACCACGGGAATGCGGTGCAGCAGCTTTTCCCATTGGCGCACGATGAAGTTGCCGACCAGGTTATTGGTCAGCAGGCCGGTCACGAACACGATGACGATGGTCAGGATGGTGCCCAGACCGGGGATATCGAAACCGATCAGGGTGCGCGGCTGCCAGCGTTCCGGCACGAACAGCAGCGACTGGTCCATGGTGCTGATGATGATGTTCAGCACCCAGGCGGTAATCGCCAGGGGAACCAGGATCAGCAAACCGGTAATGAAATATTTACGCATCGCGTTCCTTGTGCGGGTGGACTCAGTCCGGCTTGGCCGGCGCCGTGCTCGACGCCGGGGCCGATTCGCTGCCCGGGCTGCCGGACGCGGCCGGCGCCGCATCGGTCTTGGCCGTGCCGCTGGACACGCCGGTGGCTGGCGCACTGCCGCCACGGAAGTCGGTCACATACCAGCCGGTGCCCTTCAGTTGAAAACCGGCCGCGGTCAGTTGCTTCCTGAAGGTCGATTTGCCGCAGGAAGGGCAATCGGTCAGCTGCGGATCGGAGATCTTTTGCAGCACGTCCTTCGCAAAGCCACAGTCCTCGCAGCGGTAAGCATAGATAGGCATCTTTACTCCGCAAAAAACATCAAAACCCTGAATTATAAGCCTTTTTTCCGGCGCCAGGCCATCCAGCGCTCCTTCCCCTGGAAGACGGGGATGGAGTCCGCCACCGGCTCGTCGGCTTCCAGCGTGAAATACTCGCTCAGTTGGGCGGCCAGTTCATCCCGCTCGGCGCCGAACGGCGGGCCTTTCGGGTTATTATCAAAGAAGAAATAACCCAGCAGCTGAGCGCCCTCCGGCAGCAGCTGCGCCCAGCGCGCGACGACCTGCGGCCACATGTGGCGCGGCATGGCGCACAGGAAGGCACGTTCGTAGATGAGGTCGAGCGGCCTGGGCGGCTGGTAGTGGAAGAAGTCGGCTTGCACGACGCGCGCCGCGTATTGCGCGACATTCTGTCGCGCCGCTGCCACAGCGGAGGGCGCGAAGTCGATCGCCGTGGCGTCCCAGCCGGCGTCGCACAGCAGCGCCAGCTCGTAGCCGGCGCCGCAGCCGGGGATCAGCACGCTGGAACCTAAAACCGGGGTCGGACCCGCGGGGTCCGACCCTGATCCGCGGCCGCCGCCGGCCAGGGTCAGACCCCGTGGGTCTGACCCCGTTTTTAGGTTCTCAGCCACAAACCGCCGCAACCGTTCCGGCACATCCCCCCGGTCCCAGGGCGTAAACGCCCCCTCAAACCGTTCATCCCAAAACTCCGGCGACAGCGGATCGCGCGAACGGAACTCCGGCATCACAGCACCCCGCGCCAGCGCAGATAAGCCTGCACCGCCACCGCCCCCACCACAAAGGCGCCGATAAAGAACGCAAAGAACACCAGAATGCGGTTGGTGCGCCGCTGTTCATACGCCAGCTCGCGCAGCAACTGCCGGCTTTCCACATCGCGTTCGCCCGCCACAATCAGCGCCTGCTGCGCCAGTCTCGGCAGCGACGGCAGAATATGCGAATAGCGCGGCGCCTCCGCCTTCAGGCGCTCCACCAGTCCGCGCCAGCCGACCTGCTCCGCCATCCAGCGCTCCAGATAAGGCTTGGCCGTCTTCCACAGATCCAGGTCCGGGTCCAGCGTGCGTCCCAGCCCCTCGATATTCAGCAGTGTCTTCTGCAGCAGCACCAGCTGCGGCTGCACCTCCACATTAAAGCGGCGCGAGGTCTGGAACAAACGCAGCAGCACCTGGCCAAAGGAAATGTCCTTCAGCGGACGGTCGAAGATCGGCTCGCAGCAGGCGCGCACCGCCGCTTCAAGCTCATCCACGCGGGTTTCCCTGGGCGCCCATCCCGACTCGATGTGGGCTTCGGCCACGCGCTTGTAGTCGCGGCGGAAGAAGGCCAGGAAGTTCTGCGACAGGTAATCCTTGTCGTAATCGTTCAGCGTGCCGACGATGCCGAAGTCCAGCGCGATATAGCGGCCGAAAGTCTCCGGTTCGATGGACACCAGGATATTCCCCGGGTGCATATCGGCGTGGAAGAAGCCGTCGCGGAAAACCTGGGTGAAGAATATCTCCACGCCGTCGGAGGACAGCTTCTTCATGTCCACGCCGGCCTCGATCAGGCGCTCGATCTGCGACACCGGAATGCCGTGCATGCGCTCCATCACGATCACATTGCTGGAGCAGTAATCCCAGAACATCTCCGGCACCAGCAGCAGCTGCGAATCCTGGAAATTGCGGCGCAGCTGGCTGGCATTGGCCGCCTCGCGCATCAGGTCCAGCTCATCGTGCAGATATTTATCGAACTCGGACACTACTTCCTGGATCTTCAGGCGGTGCGCATCGGCCCACACGCTGTTGATGAAGTTGGCCGCGATGCGCATCAGCGCCACGTCCTCATCGATCAGGCGCTTCATGCCGGGGCGCAGCACCTTCACTGCCACCTGGGTGCCGTCCTTCAGCGCCGCGAAGTGCACCTGGGCGATGGAGGCCGACGCCACGGGCACGCGCTCGAAGCGGGCAAACAGCTCATCCGGATGGGCGCCCAGCGAAGCTTCGATCATGCTCATCGCCAGCTCGGAATCGAAGGGCGGCACGCGGTCCTGCAGGCGCGACAGTTCGACCACCAGGTCCGGTGGAATCAGGTCGCTGCGGGTGGACAGCACCTGCCCGAACTTGACGAAGATCGGCCCCAGCTCCTCCAGCGCCAGGCGCAGGCGCACGCCGCGCGGGGTGGAGAGGTCGCGCCAGAAGAAGACGAAGTCGAGGAATTTGCTGATGCGCGGCTTGTCGAAGCCGGAGATGGCGATTTCGTCCAGCCCGTATTTGACGGACACGCGAACGATTTTGAACAGCCGGAGAAATTTACGGATCATTGAGCGTCGTTATTCGATTGCGCCTGCTGGCGCGCCAGTTTTTGTTCGAGTTTTTCGAGGCGCTTGGCGGCGCGTTCGACGTCGTCGCGCAGCTTCACCACCTCGGCGCCGAATTCCTCGGCCAGCACGGGACGTATCAGCAGCGGCTTCTCTTCGAGGAAATATTCGGCCACGTTTTCGGCCAGCTTGCGCTGCCCGGTCTGCGCGGAGACCAGCGCGGCTTTCGCGCCCTGCACCATGCGCACGGCGGCAATCGGACCAAACAGCTTCTCCAGATCGTGCTCGGCTTCCCAGCGCAGCGACTGGCTCAGGTGGGAAATGGCATTGGCGAATTCGGCGTCGCCTTCGATCTGCACGTAGGAAAAGGCGCGCTCGCGGTTGTGCGCGATCAGCGGCAGGTCGGACAGTTTCAGGCGGATGGTGACGTTGGCGGCCTCGTCGGCGCGTGCCGCCTGCACCATGCCGTCCGGGGCCACCTTCAGGCGCAGCGCGACCGGGCTGGCGTCGATCACGGCCACTTTGCCGGCATGCAGCTTCAGTTCGGAACGCGCCCAGTCCTCCTGCGCCAGCAGGTGGTTGACGGTGGCGGCGACCGGCGCGCCAAGGGAAGGCAGGGAAAATGGCAGCATAAACGCGGCAAAAACATCGGAAACGTCAGGAACAAACAAAAACCGCCCCGGAAATCGGGGCGGTCTCGATCTTACCAGTTGGCGGGCACTAAAGCCTGCTACTTATGCAATTTGCTGGATACCGCCCAGCAGCCAGCCGCCGTCGCCGGAGACAGGCTTGACCAGGTTCCACACTTCCTTGAACGGCTCGGCCAGGGCGTCCTTGGCCGGCTTGATCATGCCGGTGAAGCGCACGCTGGCCAGATAGTCCTTGCCATCGTTCTCGATGCCCAGCAGTTCGGCGTCGATCTGCACCACGTCGGTGAAATCGGACTGGCCGTTGCGTTCCTGGATCTGCATGCGCAGTTCGGCAAACACTTCAGGCGTGGTGAATTCGCGGATATCGTTCACGTCGGCCTTGTCCCAGGCTGCCTGCAGGCGAATGAAATTGCCCTTCGCGTGGCGCAGGAAGTTGTAGGAGTCGAAGTCGGCCGGCACGCCCCACTGCTGGTGTGCAGCAGGCACGGCGGCGGCAGGCTCAGGCTGCACCGGCTGGAAGGCCGCAGGCTGGGCTGCAGGCTGCCAGGCCGGCTGCGCCGGCGGGTTCAGGCCGGAACCGATTTCCGGCGTGGCCACGCCGCGCTGCTCCTGCGGCGCGTCGTAGCCCTGCGGGCCACCGAAGCTGCCCTGCTGGCCGCCGAAAGCGGCAGCCGGACGCGGACCGTTAGCGGCCGACTTGCGGCGGATCATGGAGATGATGAAGAAGATCACGCCGCCAATCAGCGCGATCATCAGGATCGAACCGATCGCCGATGCCATCGCGCCGCCCAGGCCGAAGTGGGACAGCAGCGCGCCCAGGCCAAGGCCCAGCAGTGCGCCGCCCAGGATGCCCTTCCACGGGCTGGGCTTCTTGGCTGCGGCCGCCGGCGGCACGGCAGGCGCCGGAGCCGGCTGGGCAGCCTGGCGCGGCGCCATGGACGGCGACTGCGACGGCGCAGGCGCGGCCGGCATGCGGTTCACGTTCTGCGACTGGCGTCCAAAGGAACGGCCGCCGCCCATCGGCTTCGCCGTCAGTTCGGCCATCACGCCCATGGTGGTGATGGCAATGGTCAGGCCGACCAGGAATTTTTTCATGTTCATCGCGTGTCTCACATTTTGATACCAGTGTGTAAAGCGGCCACACCTGCCGTCAGGTTGTAATACTCGACGCGCTCAAGACCGGCTGCCTGCATCATGGTCTTCAGCGTTTCCTGATCCGGGTGCATGCGGATGGACTCGGCCAGGTAACGGTAGCTCTCCGAGTCGTTGGCCACCTTCTGGCCCATCCACGGCAGCACCGTGAAGGAGTAAAAATCGTAAGGCTTCTGCAGCGCTTCGGCCACCCTGGAGAACTCCAGCACCAGCAGCTTACCGCCCGGCTTCAGCACACGGCGCATTTCAGACAAGGCCATGTCCTTGTGCGTCATATTGCGCAAACCGAAGGCCACGCTGACACGGTCGAAGTAGTTGTCCGGGAACGGCAGCTTTTCCGCATCACACAGCAATGTGGGGGTCACCAGGCCGCGATTCAAGAGGCGGTCGCGTCCCACGCGCAGCATGGATTCGTTGATATCGGTCAGCCACACCTCGCCCGTCGGCCCCGCCTGCTTGGCGAACACCTTGGACAGGTCGCCGGTGCCGCCGGCAATGTCCAGCACCTTCATGCCGGGACGCACGGCCGCGTTGGCAATAGTGAAAGTTTTCCACAAACGATGCAGGCCGGCCGACATCAGATCGTTCATCACATCGTACTTGGCGGCAACAGAGTGGAAGACTTTCGCGACTTCCTTTACCTTGTCGTCTTCATTGACGGTCTTGTAGCCGAAATGGGTAGTATTAGTCATGGTGAGCAGGCCCTTAATGTTGGCAGCATTATACAAGCCCTGGGAGGTGCGAATGTTTTCTCTACGACAACACGATAAGAAAGAAAAAAAGTCTGTCAACCGGAATGCTCAACAGGCGTTAAAGGAACCAGATCCTGAAAAACAAAAGGGATCACTCGCACACTTAGGAGCAACAAATGGAACTTCAGCAAAAATTGCCTGCGGATATCTTTTTCCCGGAAATCGATGATGCTACCAAGCAATTTATCGATGCCACCCGTGCGCAATCCCGCGAACTGCCGGACGACGAGCCGCATCCGATGACCTTCAACGTCGAAGCCATCCGCCGCTTGAACCCGGAAGCACGCGCCGCTTTCCGTTACATCTGGGAACGCGAGCAGCTGCGTTACGAGGAATTCCAGCGCCGCAAGCGCCTGGTCAACTAAGTCTTCCTCCACTCTCGGGCGGCCCACCTTCGCCGCCCGGCGCAGCAGCCCTCGCTCCAATCCCCCATCCATCGACACAGATCCGGCCTTAGCCGGAGGGACGTGTACGTCTCATGCGCTGAGCACCAGCGGGCGGACTTCGACCGCGCCATCCGGCGCCGACGGGCAGCGCGACGCCCAGTGCACCGCCTCGTCCATCGAAGCGCAGTCGATCAGGATGTAGCCGCCCAGGCATTCCTTGCTCTCGGCAAAGGGACCGTCGGTCACGGCCGGCACGCCCTTGCGGATACGCACCGTGCGCGCCGTGCGAACCGGCGCCAGTTCCGAGCCTCCGCGCATTATGCCGGCGTCCGTCAACTCCCTGGTGTAAACGTCATAGGCGGCCATCAGCTGCGCCATCCGGGCCTCGGACCAGCTTTCGTAAATCTGCTCGTCCGCGTAAATCAGGATCATGAATTCCATCGCTTCCTCCGTTCGGGTTACAGGTTGAACTGCACCGCTACGACGAGCGCAGCGGAGGGAATTCGACAATCCGGCGAAATCTTATCCGGTGAATCAGTGGTGATGGTGGCCGCAGCCGTGCGCCTTGGGGGCGGCGCCCGGCAGCACGGTACCCGGCTCGCGCCCGCTGCCGTCCGCGAAGCCGGCGAAGGCCAGGCGCGCCAGGTAGTCGGCCCAGTGGTGCTCCAGGCGCGCGCCAAGGTCGTACAGGTATTCCCAGGTGTACAGGCCGGAACTGTGGCCATCCGAGAAGGTCGGCTTTACCGCGTAGTGGCCGACCTGCACCAGGTCGGTCAGGCCGACTTCGCGCTTGCCGACCTGCAGGGTTTCCTGGCCCGGCCCGTGCCCCATCACTTCCGCCGACGGCGAATACACGCGCAGCAGTTCGTAAGGGATGTTGAAGCTGGCGCCATCGTCAAAGGAAATTTCGAGATAGCGCGATTTGTTGTGCAGGGTCAGTCCGGTACAGGTAGGCATTTCTTGGTTCGATTCAGTGTTGCGGCTTCAGTTTGGCGGCGATCGCTGCCCGCAGCTGCGGCAGCAGGGCTTCCCGCGCCGCCACGGCGGCAGCGTCGGATGCGCGCTGCTTCGCGCCCCAGGTCGGGTTCGGGAAGTGCGCATCGCCAGTGTAGCGCGGGATCACGTGCCAGTGCACGTGCGGGGTCATGTTGCCGAAACTGGCAACGTTGACCTTGTGCGGGTTCATGGTCTCACGCTGCGCCTGCTCGACCTTCCATACGGTCTGCATGACGTGGTCGCGGTCCTGCGGCGACAGGTCGGTCATCTCGCGCACGTGCTCATGCCAGATCACGCGGGCATAGCCGGGGTAGCCCGGCTCATCGACCAGGATCACGGCCAGGCGCTCATCGCGCCAGACCAGCGGCGCCGGGGCGCCGGCGCCCGCTGCACCGGCCGCATCAAAGCCGGCGATCAGCCGGCACAGGTCGCAGCCGTCCGTCATACCAGCACCCGCTCGATGCCGCCGTCGTTCGCCTTGGCCACGTAATCGACCAGCCAGTTCTCGCCCAGCCTGTGGCGCGCGATCTCGATCACGATGTAATCGGCCGTGGTGCCCGAATCGTCGTTATAGCGGGTCAGGCCCTGCATGCAGGACGGGCAGGAAGTCAGGATCTTCACATCGCCCTGGAAGCCGTCGGCGCGCAGCTTGTCGGCCTGGCTGACCATTTCCTGCTCCTTGCGGAAGCGCACCTGGGTCGAGATATCGGGACGCGCCGTGGCCAGCGTGCCCGACTCGCCGCAGCAACGGTCGTTCTTCTCGATCTTCACATTGTCCACGGTCGAAACGAGCGCGTTCACGGTCTTGATCGGGTCCTGCTGCTTCATCGGCGTGTGGCAGGGATCGTGGTACATATAGCGCGTGCCTTCCACGCCTTCCAGCTTGACGCCCTTCTCCAGCAGGTACTCGTGGATGTCCATGATGCGGCAGCCCGGGAAGATCTTCTCGAACTCGTAGCCCGACAGCTGGTCGTAGCAGGTGCCGCAGGACACCACGACCGTCTTGATATCCAGGTAGTTCAGCGTATTCGCCATGCGGTGGAAGAGGACACGGTTATCCGTGATCATCTTCTCCGCCTTGTCGTAGTCGCCCGCGCCGCGCTGCGGGTAGCCGCAGCACAGGTAGCCCGGCGGCAGCACGGTCTGCACGCCCACGTCCCACAGCATGGCCTGGGTGGCCAGGCCTACCTGCGAGAACAGGCGCTCGGAGCCGCAGCCCGGGAAGTAGAACACCGCTTCCGTATTCGCATTGGTGGTCTTCGGATCGCGGATGATCGGGATCATCTTGTTGTCTTCGATATCCAGCAGCGCACGCGCGGTCTTCTTCGGCAGATTGCCCGGCATCTTCTTGTTCACGAAGTGGATCACCTGCTCGCGCACCGGCGCCTTGCCGACCGACGGCGGCGGCGCCTTGGTCTGCTTGCGCGCCACCGCCTTGAACACTTCGTGGCCCAGGCGTTGCGCCTTGTAGCCCCAGCCGATCATGGTCGTGCGCGTGGCGTTGATGGTCGCAGGGTCGGTCGCGTTCAGGAAGAACATGGCCGCCTTCTTGCCCGGATTGAAGGAGCGCTTGTCCATCTTGCGCAGCAGGTTGCGCATATTCATCGACACGTCGCCGAAGTCGATGTTGACCGGACATGGCGTCACGCATTTATGGCATACCGTGCAGTGGTCGGCCACATCCTCGAACTCTTCCCAGTGCCGGATCGACACGCCGCGGCGCGTCTGCTCTTCGTACAGGAAGGCCTCGATCAGCGAGGACGTTGCCAGGATCTTGTCGCGCGGCGAGTACAGCAGGTTGGCGCGCGGCACGTGGGTCGAGCACACCGGCTTGCACTTGCCGCAGCGCAGGCAGTCCTTGACGCTGTTGGCGATCTCGCCGATATCGCTCTGCTGCATGATCAGCGACTCGTGGCCCATCAGGCCGAAGGACGGCGTATAGGCATTGGTCAGCGTGGCGTCCATGCCCGGCAGGTTGAGCAGCTTGCCCTTGTTGAAGCGCCCTTCCGGATCGACGCGTTCCTTGTAGCGGCGGAAGTCGCCGATCTCGTCTTCAGTCAGGAATTCCAGCTTGGTGATGCCGATGCCGTGTTCGCCCGAGATCACGCCGTTCAGCGAACGCGCCAGCTTCATGATGCGCGCCACGGCCTTGTGGGCATCCTGCAGCATCTCGTAGTGGTCGGAGTTCACCGGCAGGTTGGTGTGCACGTTGCCGTCGCCGGCGTGCATGTGCAGCGCCACGAAGACGCGGCCGTGCAGCACCTTCTTGTGGATGGCCTGCGCCTCATCCAGGATGATCTTGTAGGCGCCGCCGTTGAAGATCTGGCGCAGCTGGGCGCGGATTTCGTGCTTCCAGCTGATGCGCACCGTGCGGTCCTGCGCCACGTCGAACAGGCTTGCCTGCGGCTGCTGCTGCAGGCGCTGGTCAAAAGCGCCGGCCAGCGATTCCAGGCCCAGCCCGGACAACTGGGCGCGTACTTCGGCCAGCGGCTGGTCCAGGCTGGCAAGGATGAAGGTCCAGCGTGCGTGCACCTGGTCCAGCAGCGCCAGCGCCTGCGCCGGACGGTCGCCCATCAGCTCCGCGTACGGCACCTTCTCGTCCGACACTTCATCGGTCTTGCCGACCGGCAGATTGCCGGCCGCGAAGAACGCACGCAGCGCTTGCGCCAGCTGCAGCTTGTTCTTGATCGACAGCTCGATGTTGATGCGCTCGATACCGTCCGTGTACTCGCCCATGCGGTTCAGCGGAATCACCACGTCTTCGTTGATCTTGAAGGCGTTGGTGTGCTTGGCAATGGCGGCGGTGCGGGCGCGGTCCAGCCAGAATTTCTTGCGCGCTTCCGGGCTCACGGCGGTAAAGCCTTCGCCGACGCGGGTGTTGGCGATGCGCACCACTTCCGATGCCGCCAGCGCGACCGCGTCTTCATCGTCGCCGACGATATCGCCGAACAGCGCCATCTTCGGCAGCGTGCCGCGCTTGGACTTGGTGGCGTAGCCGACGGCGCGCAGGTAGCGCTCGTCCAGGTGTTCCAGGCCCGCCAGGCGCAGCGTCTTGAACTGTTCGCCCTGTTGCGGCAGGCCGTCCAGGTAATCCTTGATTTCCACGATCGACGGGATCGCATCGCGTGCCTGGCCGAAGAATTCGAGGCAGACGGTGCGCGTGAACTTCGGCATCTTGTGCAGGATCCAGCGCGCCGAGGTGATCAGGCCATCGGTGCCCTCTTTCTGCACGCCCGGCAGGCCGGCCAGGAACTTGTCGGTCACGTCCTTGCCCAGGCCTTCCTTGCGGAACTTGCGGCCTTCGATTTCCAGGATCTCGGTGCGGAACGGTTCGCCCTTCGCTTCGCCCCTGGCGTTCGGGTGCGTCCATTCCAGCCTGAAGCGCGCCAGCGGCGTATCGTGGATCTTCGACAGGTTGTGGTCCAGGCGCGTGACTTCCAGCCAGTCGCCCTGCGGATCGACCATGCGCCACGAAGCCAGGTTATCCAGCGCGGTGCCCCACAGCACGGCCTTCTTGCCGCCTGCGTTCATGGCGATATTGCCGCCGATGCAGGAGGCGTGGGCCGAGGTCGGATCGACGGCAAACACGAAGCCCGCCTTCTCGGCCGCTTCGCTGACCTTGTTGGTGATCACGCCGGCTTCCGAGAACACGGTCGCGTATTCGCGCTCCAGGCCCGGCAGCACTTTCATCTCCACCTTGCCCAGCGTGAGCAGCTTTTCCGTGTTGATGACGGCCGACAGCGGCGTCAGCGGAATCGCGCCGCCGGTGTAGCCGGTGCCGCCGCCGCGCGGGATGATGGTCAGGCCAAGTTCGATGCAGCCTTTCACCAGGCCGGCCATTTCGTCTTCGCTGTCCGGGGTCAGCACCACGAACGGATACTCGACGCGCCAGTCGGTGGCGTCGGTCACGTGTGAAATGCGCTTCATGCCGTCGAAGCAGATATTGTGCTTCTCGGTGTATTTGCCGAGGACCTTCTGCGTGCGTTTGCGCAGGTCGTACATGGTGCGGAATTCTTCGCCGAAGTCGGCCACCGCCTTGCTGGCGGCGCGCAGCAGCTTCTCGACGTTCTCGCTGCGCCGGGCGCTGTCGCTCTCGTTCTCATTCCCGCCGGCGTCAACGGCCAGGCGGCGTTTATCGACTTCCTTCAGGCGGTGGTGCAGGGCCTCGATCAGCGCCGCGCGGCGCTTCGGGTTGTCCAGCATATCGTCCTGCAGATAGGGGTTGCGGCGCACCACCCAGATATCGCCCAGCACTTCGTACAGCATGCGTGCGGAACGGCCGGTCTGGCGCGCGCCGCGCAGTTCATCCAGCAACTGCCAGGACTCTTCGCCCAGCAGGCGAATCACGATCTCGCGGTCGGAGAAGGACGTGTAGTTATAAGGGATTTCGCGCAAGCGGGTGGGCGCGTGACCATCGGGAGATTCTGCGAGCAATGCCTGGATTTGAGCTGGGGCGTTCATTGTGCGTGGACGTAAGGCTGACGCTAGGACAGACCATTCTATCTTATTGCGCCGCACAACCACCGAACAGCCTTAGAACTCAACAGGGTTCCGTTAACGTCAATTAGCAAGCAATTGTTTCGCCAACGACGGCGCGAACTGAATAAGATTCAGTGTAACACAGCCGTAATGAAGGCTTTCAGCCGCCCAGGAAGTGCGCCACCGAACGCCAGAATCCATCCGGCACATACAGCAGGGCTGTGGTCATGGTGACATAGCGCGCGAATTTGCCGATGCACATGTAGATGACCGAGGGCCAGAACGGCAGTTTGAGCCAGCCGCCCAGCGTGCATAGCGGGTCGCCGATGCCCGGCACCCAGGCCAGCAGCATGGTTTTCGCGCCGTAATGGGACAGCCAGCCGAACCAGCGGCTCTGGCGCTCCTTCGCAAACGCCGCCTTGGCGTAGTAGCCGATCAGGTAATCGACCACGCCGCCCAGCGTATTGCCGACGGTGGCGACGGCAATCGCCGGCCAGAACATGTCTTCATTGGCCTTGCAGACGGCAAACACGGCCGGCTCGGAGCCCAGCGGGACCAGGGTGGCGGAAACGAAACTGATGATGAAGACCGAGGTCAGCCCCACTTCGGGCGCAGCCAGCACGCCCAGCAGCCAGGTGATTGCAGATTCGATCATCGATCAGTCAGCACAATAAAGATGAGGTAGGGAGGACAAGATGGCATCCATTATAATGGTCCATACCGAGCACACCGCACGACTGGACAGCCGGCCCGCCGCACACCCGCGCCGGCCGGCGTGCTTGCCCCTTCGGTTACCCGCCGTTGAAAGCATGTCTTTGCACCAGGCCATCCGAGCCTGCCATGAATCATTGAATTTGCAGACTATGACTATCGACTACCTGAAGAAAATCCTGACCTCCCGCGTCTATGACGTGGCCCATGAAACTCCGCTGGACCTGGCGCCGACGCTGTCGAAGCGCTATCAGAACCAGATTTATTTCAAGCGCGAGGACATGCAGGACGTCTTTAGCTTCAAGGTACGCGGCGCTTACAACAAGATGGCGAATCTGAGCGACGCGCAACTGAAGCGCGGCGTCATCTGCGCCTCCGCTGGCAACCATGCGCAGGGCGTGGCCCTGTCGGCCTCGAAGCTGGGCTGCCGCGCGCTGATCGTGATGCCGACCACCACGCCGCCGCTGAAGATCGAATCGGTGCGCGCACGCGGCGGTCCGAACGTGGAAATCGTGCTGCACGGCGATTCCTATACCGATGCCTTCAACCACGCGCAATTGCTGGAAAAAGAGCAGAAGCTGACGTTCGTCCATCCCTTCGACGATCCGGACGTGATTGCCGGCCAGGGCACCATCGCGATGGAAATCCTGCGCCAGCATTCCGGTCCGATCCACGCCATCTTTGTCGCCATCGGCGGCGGCGGCCTGATCAGCGGCGTGGCCGCCTACGTCAAGCAGCTGCGGCCGGACATCAAGATCATCGGCGTGCAGACCATGGATTCCGATGCCATGGCGCGCAGCCTGAAAGCGGGCGAACGCGTGACGCTGCCGGACGTTGGCCTGTTCTCGGACGGCACCGCGGTGCGCCTGGTGGGCCAGGAAACCTTCCGCCTGGCACAGCAGTTCGTGGATGAAGTCATCATCGTCGATACGGACGCCATCTGCGCCGCCATCAAGGATGTGTTTACCGATACGCGCTCGATCCTGGAACCGGCCGGCGCACTGGCCGTAGCCGGCGCCAAGGCGTATATCGAACGTGCCGAACTCACCAAAAATCCGGTCAAGAACGAAACGCTGGTGACCATAGCCTGCGGCGCCAACATGAACTTCGACCGCCTGCGCTTCGTGGCGGAACGCGCGGAGCTGGGCGAGTCGCGGGAGGCGGTGTTTGCAGTGTCGATGCCGGAGCAGCGCGGTTCCTTCAAGCGTTTCTGCGGCCTGGTCGGTCCGCGCAATGTGACCGAGTTCAATTACCGCATCAGCGACCAGGATACGGCGCATGTGTTTGTCGGCGTGCAGATCAGCGACCGCGGCGAGTCCGGTTCGGTGGCGCGCAAGTTCGAGGAGAACGGCTTCCGGACGCTGGATCTGACGCACGATGAGCTGGCGAAGTCGCACTTGCGCCACCTGGTGGGCGGCAAGAGCGCGCTGGCGAAGGACGAGATTTTGTACCGCTTCGAATTCCCGGAGCGTCCGGGGGCGCTGATGCGCTTCCTGGATTCGATGGCGCCGAACTGGAATATCTCGCTGTGCCATTACCGCTCGCAAGGCGGCGATGTGGGACGCATCCTGATCGGATTGCAGGTGCCGCCGGAGGAGATGGACGAGTTTGCACGCTTCCTGGCGACGCTCGGCTACCGCTATTGGGACGAGTCGCAGAATCCGGTGTATAAGCTGTTCCTGTAAAACCGGAGCCCCGGGTCAGACCCACGGGGTCTGACCCCGATACGCGGCAGCCGCGGGCCAGGGTCAGACCCCATGGGTCCGACCCCGGTTTTAGGTTTCGAGGTAAGGGTCAGACCCCGTGGGTCTGACCCAGGTTTTAGGGTTTGCGCTAACATGGCGGTCTTTAAGCACTAACACGAAGCAGCGCCATGTCCAACTCCCCAGATCAATCCCCTCTCGGCAAAACCTCCGCCTACCGCACCGAATACGCCCCGGAGCTGCTGTTCCCCATTCCGCGCCAGGCCAAGCGCGATGAACTGGGCCTGTCTGGCACGCTGCCCTTCTACGGCGTGGACATCTGGAACGCCTATGAACTCTCCTGGCTGAACATGCGCGGCAAGCCGCAGGTCGCCGTGGCACGCATTACCGTACCGGCCGCCTCGCCGAACATCATCGAATCGAAGTCCTTCAAGCTGTACCTGAACTCCTTCAACCAGACCCGCCTCGCCGGACCGGAAGCATTGAAGATGCTGCTGGAGCAGGACCTGTCCGCCGCCGCCGGCACCAATGTGCACGTGTCGATCACCATGCAGGAAGACTTCGCCAGGCTGCAGATGGGCGAACTGGAAGGCCAGTTGCTGGACCGCCTCGATATCGAAGTGGACGACTACTCGCCCAAGCCGGAAATCCTGAAAGCACATTTCGACGAACTGCCGGTGGAAGAAACCCTGATCTCGCACCTGCTGAAATCGAACTGCCTGGTGACCGGACAACCGGACTGGGGCAGCGTGCAGATCACCTACGCCGGTCCGCAGATCGACCAGGAAAGCCTGCTGCAATACCTGATCGGCTTCCGCGAACACAACGAATTTCACGAGCAATGCGTGGAACGTATCTTTACGGACATATTGCGTCAGTGCAAACCTCAACACCTCACCGTGTATGCACGCTACACGCGGCGCGGCGGGCTTGATATTAACCCCTGGCGTACCAACTATAGTGGTGCTACCAAGCCGTCCAATTTACGCAACGCCCGGCAATAATTCGGGAGAGTTTGTCTTACAATGATTCAATAAGTGTTGCGGCAATTCCTCAGCAGTTGTTGCAACCGCGCCCGCTCAAAAATCGGCGAAACCGCGCCACTGCAGGCAAAAAAATGGTGTTTGCCTGTCATGACCGATTTCATGTGTCACGGCTGAGAAAGAAGCCTATAATTCGCTCGCTGTCAGCAGAAACCAAGTCGCGTTATGAACAATTTGAGCAAAATCCTGTCGCTCGCAAACGTCCAGCTGGACCTTGAAGTGTCCAGCAAGAAACGTGCTTTCGAGCAAGCAGGTCTGATCTTCGAAAACAATTGCGGCATTGCCCGCTCCACAGTCTCCGACAACCTGTTCGCGCGCGAGCGCCTCGGTTCGACGGGCCTGGGCCACGGCGTTGCCGTTCCGCACGGTCGCATCAAGGGCTCCAAGAGCCTGAAGGCGCCGCTGGCGGCGTTCGTCCGCCTGGCCGAACCGATTCCGTTCGAATCGCCCGACGGCAAGCCCGTCAACCTGCTGTTCTTCCTGCTGATCCCGGATCACGTGACGCAGCAGCACCTGGAAATCCTGTCTGAAATCGCTGAAATGTTCTCGGATGATGCTTTCCGTACGGCACTTTCCACCGACGCCGATCCGGAATCTGTTTACAGCCGCATCGTCAATTGGCAGCCCAGTCTGCAGGCCGCCGGTTAAGATAAGTTAAACTAGGGGCTTCGACATTACCCATCAGGCAGGCCCATGCTGCAAACCCCTCTGACGATTCAACGCTTATACGATGATAATCGGGAGACCTTGCAGCTTGGATGGTTCGCAGGCTTTCCCGGCGGCGAACGTCTGATTTCGGGCGATGTGGCCTCCGCGGCCGACCAGGTCGGCCACCTGAACACCATCCACCCGGGCCGTATCCAGGTTTTCGGGCACCAGGAAATCAACTACTACCAGCGCCTCAAGTCGCTGACGCGCGCCCATGTCATCGGCGAGCTGATTGCCGGCGGTCCGCCGGCGCTGATCATTGCCCAGGGCCTGGAAACGCCGCCGGACATTCTCGCCATCTGCGACGAAAAGAATATCCCGCTGTTCTCCACCCCGCTGCCGGCGGCGCAGGTGATCGACTTCCTGCGCGTGTACCTGTCCAAGAAGCTGGCGCAGCGCGTGATCATGCACGGCGTGTTCATGGACGTGCTGGGCGTGGGCGTGCTGATTACCGGCGACTCCGGCCTCGGCAAGTCCGAGCTGGGCCTGGAGCTGATTTCGCGCTCGCACGGCCTGGTGGCCGACGATGCGGTCGAGTTCTCGCGCATTGCGCCGAACATGATCGAAGGCCGCTGCCCTCCCCTGCTGCAAAACCTGCTCGAAGTGCGCGGCCTGGGCCTGCTGGACATCAAGGCCATCTTTGGCGAGACGGCCGTACGCCGCAAGATGCGCCTGAAGCTGATCGTGCACCTGGTGCGCCGTTCGGCGCTGGAAGAGGAAGTCGAGCGCCTGCCGTTCCAGTTCCCGACCGAAGACGTGCTGGGCCTGCCGATCCGCAAGGTCGTGATCCCGGTGGCGGCCGGCCGCAACATCGCGGTTCTGCTGGAAGCGGCGGTACGCAACACCATCCTGCAGCTGCGCGGCATCGACACGCTGCAGGAATTCATGGAACGCCAGCGCCAGGCGATGAGCGGAGACTGACAAGATGCGCATCGTTCTGATTACAGGCATTTCCGGTTCCGGCAAATCCGTCGCACTGAATGTGCTGGAGGATACCGGCTATTACTGCGTCGATAACCTGCCGCCGGCGCTGCTGCCGAATCTGGTTTCCACCCTGGCCGGCGAAGGCACGGAAGCATTGGCCGTTTCGGTCGATGCGCGCAGCGCCGCGTCCCTGGCCAGCCTGCCGGCCGAGTTCCGCAAGCTGAAGGAACAGGGGCATGACGTGAAGATCATGTACCTGACCGCCAGCACCCATTCGCTGGTGGCGCGCTTCTCGGAAACGCGCCGCAGCCACCCGCTGTCGCACGAGCTGCATCCGGGCCAGAACCCGGCCGGCCGCCGCACGCTGATCGAATGCATTGCCGAGGAACGCGAGCGCCTGTCGCCGATCCAGCAGCTGGGCCATGTGATCGACACGTCCGAACTGAGCGCGAACAAGCTGCGCGCGCTGATCAAGGACCTGGTGCAGAGCGAGAACGCGCCGCTGACGCTGTTTTTCGAATCCTTCGCCTTCAAGATGGGGGTGCCGCTGGACGCCGACTTCATGTTCGACGTGCGCGCGATTCCGAATCCCTACTACGATCTGGCGCTGCGCCCGTTGAACGGGCGCGATGCGCCGGTGATTGCCTTCCTCGATGCGCAGCCCAGCGCGCAGGAGATGTTCAACGACATCAAGGCTTTCGTCGAGAAGTGGCTGCCGGCCTTCAAGAAGGACAACCGCAGCTACCTGACCGTGGCCATCGGCTGCACCGGCGGCCAGCACCGCTCCGTGTACATGGCCGAACGCCTGGCGCGGCACTTCCACGATGCGGAGAACGTGGTGCTGCGCCACCGCGAGCAGTCCTAAGCGCCAAGCCTCAGCTGCCAGTAGCTGACGTCCAGCCACTGGCCGAACTTGAAGCCGACTTCACGGAAAGTGCCGACCGGCGCGAACCCCATCTTCCGGTGCAGCGCCGTGCTGGCCTCGTTCGGCTGCGCGATGCCGCCAATGACCAGATGGATGCCGCACTGCGTGAGCTGTTCGAACAGCCGCTGGTAGAGCATCGTCGCGTGGCCTTTGCCGACGGCGCGCGGATTCAGATAGACCGAGCTTTCCACCGAGCGCCGGTAAGCCGAGCGCTCCTTCCATTTGCAGGCGTAGGCATAGCCGAGGATCTCTTCGCGGTCTTCCAGTACCAGCCAGGGCAAGCCGCAGGTCATGACATTGTCGATGCGGCGCGCGATGTCGGCGCTGGTCACTTCCACCTCTTCGAAGGTGATCGTGGAAGAGCGCACGTAGTGGTTGTAGATTGCTGCGATGGCCGCGGCATCGGCCGGGTGGGCTGCGCGTATCGTGGTCATGTCCGCTCGGGTAAAGTTGATGACCACCTTGTATCAGCAATAAGCGCGCCAGTGGATTGGCGCGCTTCCACACGCGCGGTGCACTGCGATGGGGCGTTCAGCCCAGCCAGTGCACCACTTCGATGGTGTGCTGATCCGGATCGGTGATCATGGCGCCGTAATAGCGCTCATTGATGTCCGGACGCAGGCCCGGCTTGCGCAGCGTTTTGGCGCCCAGTTCGATGGCCCTGGCGTGGAAGGCCTGCGCTGCCGCCTCCGATGGTGCGCGGAAGGCGACGTGGGCGCGGTGGCCGGGCAAGGGATTGTGCGTCTGCGCCGGATACACGGCAAAACTCCAGTGGCCGTTTTCGCCGAAGATGGCCTGCGTGGCGTCCTGGTGCTGCACGCTGTAGCCGAGCGGCAGCAGGCAGGCGGTGTAGAAGTCCAGCGCGCGCTGCAGGTCGTGGGTGGCGATGGATACGTGGTCGATCATGAGGCTCTCCAAATGTGCTTGCTGCGGGAGAGCCCATCTTACGGACGGGGTGCGATACCGTTTCCCATATTCGCCGGGACGAATGGGAAAATTTCTCACGGCATCGTCACAGCGTCAGCTTGGTCTCGAACTTGGAGCAGTTCATCGCAAACAGGCTTTTCACGTTGATCACGTTGTTATTCGAGGTGAACACGCGCCGCGTGAACTCGTGGTAGGCGTCCATCGACTCGGCCGTGACGATCAGCATGAAGTCGAACTCGCCCGCCACCTCGTAGCAGGACATCACATCCGCCTCCTGCCGCATCTGCGCCTCGAACTGCTGCAGGATGGCGCTGTTCTGGTGATTCAATTCGACCGACACGAATACCGTCAGCGGACGCCCGGCCTGCACGCGGTCCACCAGCGCCACATCCTTCAGCAGCACGCCCGCGGCGCGCAGGGCGGCAATGCGGCGCTGGCAGGTCGCCACCGAGGAGTGCACGCGCCCGGCGATTTCGCGCAGCGGCGTGGCCGCGTCGTCCTGCAGGATGTTCAGGATGGCGCGGTCGATCCGGTCCAGCTCTTTCATGCGAGGTGGCGCAGCGGATGGGCGTGCACCGGCCAGCAGGGCGCAAAGAACTTGTGCACCATGTCCGGCGTGACTTCGTCCAGCGTGGCCGGGTTCCAGCGCGGGCTGTTGTCCTTGTCGATGACGAGGGCGCGCACGCCTTCCAGGATTTCGCCGTGTTCGAAATTGCGGCGCACCAGGCTGCGTTCCATGCGCAGGCAGTCGGCCACGCCGAGGCTTGCGCCGCGTTTCAGCATTTCATGGGTGACGGACATCATCAGCGGCGAGCGCTGCGCCATGGCGGCCAGCGATTTCTGCGCGAAGGCGTCCGGGTCGCTGCGCAGGGAGGCCATGATCGCGGGCACGCTGCCGGCGCTGAAGTGGCGCTCGATGACGGCGCGCCGGGCTTCCAGCTCGCAGGCGCCGGCGGCCTGGCTCACTGCGGCCCGGAATGGGGCCGCAAAGGCGTCGATGGCCGCGCGCAGGCCGGAACCGGGCGTGGCCTCGATCAGGGCCGCCAGGGCGCTCCATTCGCCTTCCGGCACGTAATAGTCGGCCAGGCCGACGTACAGCGCATCGGCCGCGCCAATCGTCAGCCCGGTCAGCCCCAGCCACAGGCCCAGCGCACCCGGTGCGTGCGACAGGAAATGGCTGCCGCCCACATCCGGGAACAGGCCGATATTCACCTCCGGCATCGCCATCTTCACCCGCCCGCAGGCAATGCGCACGCCGGTCTGCGGTCCGCCCTGGGCCACGCCCATGCCGCCGCCCATCACCACGCCGTCCATCAGCGAAATGTAGGGCTTGTCGTAGAAATGAATTAAATGGTTTAGCGCGTATTCCTCGGTAAAGAAATCCTCCAGCAACGCGCTGCCGCCCTGCGGCGTGGCCAGTCCCATCTCGCGGAAGAAGCGGATATCGCCGCCCGCGCACAGGGCCTTCTCGCTACTGCTGCGCATGACTACCGCCGCTACCGAGGCGTCGCCGCGCCAGGCCAGCAGCGCGGCGGTAATCGCGCGCACCATGTCGAGGGAGAGGGAGTTGAGCGCCCGCGGGCGGTCGAGGGTGATGAAGCCGGTGCCGTTGCCGACGTGGGTGATGACGTGTTCGCTCATTGGGTACGGAGGATGCTTGCGCTGATGATGGTTGCAAAAAAGGGCGCCAATTGCGCCCTTGATTGATACGTCCCGCCAGTCCTTTACATGACGGTAACAGGTGCTTCGTAGGTGTCCGGCAGATGCTTGATCGCGGCGTGGCCGTGGTTCTGGACGCGGTCTTTGTACTTCATGACCTGGCGGTCCAGCTTGTCGATCAGGGTATCGATGGCAGCATACAGGTCTTGCGAGAGGCTCTCCACGTAAACAGTTTTCCCCGACATGCGCAGATTGATTTCCGCCTTCTGGCGTTTCTCTTTCTCGGTCAGGTTGTCTACAGTCAGGATGACAGCAATATCAATCACTTGATCGAAATGGCGTTTGACGCGCTCCAGCTTGTTCTGCACATACTCGCGAATCGCTGGGGTCACTTCGACATGATGTCCACTGATGGTGAGATTCATACACACTCCTAAAGATGATGTCGCTTCAAGTTCGTACACGCTCATAACGTGCAGGGGAACCGTGCACTACAAAGACTTGCGGAGGCTTACTGGAGGGATTTTCAAGGCTTCGCGATACTTGGCAACAGTTCGTCGTGCGATGACCATGCCCTGTTCACCCAGCATTTCCGCAATCTTACTGTCGGATAAAGGATTTTTAGGGTCTTCTGCTCCTGTCAATTGCACGATCAGCGCCCGTATCGCGGTCGAAGAAGCTTCACCCCCAGCTTCCGTAGCGACGTGGCTTCCGAAGAAATATTTCAACTCAAACATTCCATGCGGGGTGAGCATATATTTTTGAGTTGTCACGCGAGAAATAGTGCTCTCGTGTAGTCCCAGTGTATCAGCTATTTCACGCAACACAAGGGGTCTCATGGCGACCGCGCCATGGCTGAAGAAGTTCTTTTGTCTTTCTACTATCGCCTGTGCCACGCGCAGGATGGTGTCGAAGCGCTGGCGCATATTCTTGATCAGCCACTTGGCTTCCTGCAGCTGGGCGTTCATCTGCGTTTCGCCCTTGCCCTGCTTGAGCAAACTCGCATACAGCGCGTTCACGCGCAGGCGCGGCATGACATCGTTATTCAGGCTCACCTGCCAGCCATTGCGGCCCTTCTTCACGACCACATCCGGCACCACATAGTCTGACACGTCGGACGCAAATTCGGCGCCCGGGTGCGGATTGCACTGGCGGATCACGGCCTGCGCTTCGCGCAGGTCTTCATCGTCGCAGTCGAGGGCTTTCTTCAGCTTGTTGAACTCGCGCTGGGCGAACCAGGCCAGGTGCTTCTCGACGATGCACAGCGCCATGCGGCGCGTGACCAGCGGCACGTTCGGCATGCGCCGGATCTGCAGCGCCAGGCACTCGGACGCATTGCGCGCGCCGACCCCGATCGGATCGAAGTTCTGCAGCAGCAGCAAGGCCGTGCGCAGCTCTTCCAGTTCGATGCCCAGTTCTTCCGGCAGGCGCTGGTGGATCTCTTCCAGCGCTTCCTCCAGGTAGCCGTTTTCGTCCAGCGCATCGATGATCACTTCCATCAGCGCGCGGTCGCGCGGCTCCTGCACCGTGACGCGCATCTGTTCCAGCAGGTGCTCGCGCAGCGTGCAGCCGCTGGCTTCCAGCTGCGGCCGGCCATCTTCATCGTCCGGCGATTTGCTGCGACCCGCGTCGCTCCAGTCGCTGTCGCCGCCTTCGGCTTCGCTGCCGCCCTCATACTGTTCGGCTTCCGCCGCAGGCGGCGCTTCAGCGCTGCCTTCCGCGGCCGGCGCGCCCTCCTGCGGCGCATCGCCGTTGCCGCTGGGCTGGCTGATGGCGCCGTCGGCCAGCAGGCGCACGGAACGGTCGAGCGGATCGTCCAGGCGTTCCAGCAGCGGATTATCGGTCAACAACTGCTCCAGCTCCTGGTGCAGCTCAAGCGTGGACAGTTGCAGCAGACGGATGGACTGCTGCAACTGGGGCGTGAGCGCCAGATGCTGGGAGGTTCGCAGTTGCAGTGATTGTTTCATGGGCCTTTCTTACATGCGGAAATGTTCGCCGAGATAGACGCGGCGTACGGATTCGTCGGCAATAATGTCGTCCGGGCGGCCCGAAGCCAGTACCGAACCCTGGTTGATGATGTAGGCACGGTCGCAAATGCCCAGCGTCTCACGCACATTGTGGTCGGTAATCAGCACGCCAATATTGCGCTCCTTCAGGAAACGCACGATACGTTGGATTTCGATCACAGCAATCGGGTCCACGCCGGCAAACGGTTCGTCCAGCAGCACGAAGCGCGGGTTGGTGGCCAGCGCGCGCGCAATCTCCACGCGGCGCCGCTCGCCGCCGGACAGCGACAGCGCCGTGTTCTCGCGCAGCTTCTCGATCTGCAGGTCGGCCAGCAGCGCTTCCAGGCGCTCGTCGATCTGCGCCTTGGTGAGCGGCTTGCCGTCCATGCTCTGGATTTCCAGCACGGCGCGGATATTCTCCTCCACCGTCAGCTTGCGGAACACCGAGGCTTCCTGCGGCAGGTAGGACAGGCCCATGGTGGCGCGCTTGTGGATCGGCAGGCTCGACACGTCCACCCCGCCGATATCGATGGTGCCCGCGTCGGACGCCACCAGGCCCACGATCATGTAGAAGGAAGTGGTCTTGCCGGCGCCGTTGGGCCCCAGCAGTCCCACCACTTCGCCGCAGTCCACCTGCAGCGACACGTCGTGCACCACCTGGCGCTTGCCGTAGGTTTTCTGCAGGCCCTTGACGACCAGCGTGCTTTCGCAATTCGATACCGCCATGCTTATTTCCCTGCCGCTGGAGTGGTGGTGGCCGGAGCCGGCGGCGGCGCGGTGCGCGTCGGCTGGATCACCATGGTGCCGCGGCCGCCGCCCGGCTTGCTCTCGCCGGTCGCGGTGTTCTTCACATTGAAGAATTCCTTGCGGCTGTCGTAGGAAATGAATTCGCCTTCCACCTCGTCGCTCGGCTTGCTGCCTTCCAGGCGGCGCACCTTGGCCTTGCTGAACATCTTCACCAGTTCCACGTTCTCGTCGTACTCGATGCGCTCGGCCTCGCCCTCGACCCACTGCTCGCCTTCGCCGTCGCGCTTCTGGCGGAAGGTGGCCTTGCCGCCGCCGCCCGTCAGCACCACGTGCTGGAAGCCTTCCGGCGTCTGCGACACCACCGCTTTCGCAGCCTTCATCAGCAGCGTGCCGCGCGTCAGGATCACATTGCCGGTGGCGATGCGCTGCTGCTTCACATCGTCCACATCGAGGTTGTCGAACTTGATTTCCATCGGCTTGTAGGAGTCGGCTTTCTCGGCCACCGCGATACCGCTGAAGCCGAGAGCCAGGACTGCCGATAGCAGGAGTTTTTTCATTGTTGTTCCAATCACTAAGATTTAGCGCGCCTTGGGCGGCAGCACCAGCGTGCCGCGGCCGGACAGTTCCAGCTGGCGGCTGGCGTTATCGGCCTTCATGCCGTTGGCGTGCGCCGTCGATTCGCCGGAGCGCATGGCGACCGGACGGTCCGTTTCCATGCGGTCTTCATCCGGGTAGATCACCAGCTTGTCCGTTTCCAGGTGCAGTTCCTTGTTCGAGCCGCTGGCTGCGCGGTCGATCTTCACATCGTCGCGCAGGGTCACGCGGCTGTTGATATCGTCCACCCGCGCCGTTTTCGAGCGGATCTCCATCGGCGGCTGGTCGGCGGCCAGGCTGCGCACGATGGGCTTGTCGATCTCGGACGAATCGTCGATCGGGCGGTGGGTCAGCTTGTCGCCGGAGATGATGTAGCTGGGCTTGCCGTCGTGGCTCAGGCGCACGAAGCTGAAGCGCTCGACGATGTAGTCCGGCTCGTTCATGCGCATGTCGGCCTTCATCTCTTCGTCGGCGCGGTTCATCAGTTCCAGCAGCCAGAAGGTGCCGATGGCGCCCAAGAGCGCCAGCATCAGGCCGATCGAGAGACGGAAGCGGTGAGCGATCCTCTGGTTGCGCATACGGCTTCCTTACACCATGAACTGCGCCATGATGCGCTCGTAGTTGCCCTGTGCGCGCAGCACGAACTCGCACACCTCGCGCACCGCGCCGCGGCCGCCGGCCGCTTCGGTGATGTGGTGGGCGCGGCTGTGCACTTCCGGGCGGCCGTTCGGCACGCTGACGGCAAAGCCGACGCGGCTCAGGATCGGCAGATCGACCACGTCGTCGCCGATGAAGCCGACCTGCTCTTCGCTCAGGCCCAGCTGCTGCAGCAGGGCGCGGAACGGAGTCAGCTTGTCGTGGCCGCCCTGGTGCACCCATTCGATGCCCAGGTCCTTGGCGCGGGCCGTTACCGGCGCCGAGCGGCGCGCGCTGATGATGGCGGTCTGCACGCCGGATTCCTGCAGCAGCTTGATGCCCAGGCCGTCGTGCACATTGAAGGTCTTCATCATCTCGCCTTCGGGACCGTAGTGCAGGCTGCCGTCGGTCAGCACGCCGTCGATGTCGAAGATCATCAGGCGCACCTTGGCGGCGCGCTTCACGTTATCCATATTGTATGGGCGGCTCATCAGATCACCTTGGCGCGGGTCAGGTCGTGGATGTGCAGGGCGCCGACCAGCAGGCCGGCATCGTCGGTTACCAGCATCTGGTTGATGCGGAATTCTTCCATGATGGCCACGGCATCGACGGCCAGCTTGTCGGCGTTGATGGAGCGCGGATTGGCGTGCATCACATCCCTGATGAGCACCTTGCTGAAGTCCTGCACCTTCTCGATCATGCGGCGCAGGTCGCCGTCGGTAAACACGCCGACCGGCCGGTTGGCGGCATCGACGATGGCGGTCATGCCCATGCCCTTCTGGCTGATTTCCAGCAGCGCTTCCGGCAGGCGGGTGTCCAGGCCCACGGCCGGGATGGCGTCGCCGGTGCGCATCACATCGCGCACATGGGTCAGCAGGCGGCGGCCCAGGGCGCCGCCCGGGTGCGAGCGGGCGAAGTCTTCCTCCCTGAAGCCGCGCAGGTCCAGCAGCGCCACGGCAATCGCGTCGCCCAGCGCCAGCGTGACGGTGGTGGAGGCAGTCGGCGCCAGGTTCATCGGGCAGGCTTCCTTGGCCACCGAAACATCCAGATGCACGTCGGACAATTTCGCCAGGCTCGACTCCGGCTTGCCGGTCATGGAAATCACAATGCCGCCCATGCGCTTGACCACCGGCAGGATGGCCATCAGCTCGGCCGCTTCGCCCGAGTAGGAAATCGCGATCACCGCATCGTCCGGGGTAATCATGCCCAGGTCGCCGTGCGCGGCTTCGGCCGGGTGCACGAACAGGGCCGGCGTGCCGGTGGACGCCAGGGTGGCGGCAATCTTGCGGCCGATGTGGCCGGACTTGCCGATGCCGGACACCACGACGCGGCCTTTGCATTGGAGCAACAAGGACACGGCCTTGCCTACGGATTCATCAGTCGCCAGGCGTTCGTGCAGGGCGCGCAGCGCGTCCGTCTCGATTTGCAGGGCCTCGCGCGCCAATTCCAGGGCGCGGGTTGCGGTCTTGGCATCAAAAGCTTTCAGCATTGTTTTTTCATCGGTTACACTCATGCCGGAAGTATAGCCGAATTGGTAAAGCAAAAAACTTGCCAGACGTAACAAACAACGGTGCCAACTCGACTAAGATCAAAACATGTTCACGCCACTTGAACTGACGCTCCTGCTGCTCACCAGCGCCGTGCTGGGGGTGGTCGCTTTCCGCATGATGCACCTGCCGCCGATGCTGGGTTATCTGGCGGTCGGCATCCTGATCGGCCCGAATGCGCTGGGACTGGCGACCGAGAGCGGCGCCACCCATTCGCTGGCCGAATTCGGCGTGGTGTTCCTGATGTTCTCGATCGGGCTGGAATTCTCGCTGCCCAAGCTGATGTCCATGCGCCGCATCGTGTTCGGGCTGGGCATGGCCCAGGTGGCGCTGACCGTGGTGGCGACCATGCTGTTCGGCTGGGGCATCCACTTCATCCTGCCGTCGAATATCCATCTGGGCTGGCAGGCCTCGTTCGCGCTGGGCGGTGCGCTGGCCATGTCCTCCACGGCGATCGTGGTCAAAATGCTCACGGAAAGGCTGGAACTGGAGAGCGAGCACGGCCGCAATATCGTCGGCATCCTGCTGTTCCAGGATCTGGCCGTGGTGCCGCTGCTGATCCTGATCCCGGCGCTGGCCGAGAATCCCAAGGACCTGCCGGCGACGCTGGCCTGGGCCGGGCTGAAGGCGTCCGTGGTGCTGGTGCTGCTGCTGTTCATTGGCCAGAAGATCATGCGCAAGTGGTTCACCATCGTGGTCAAGCGCCGTTCGCAGGAGCTGTTCATGCTCAACCTGCTGCTGATCACGCTGGGCGCGGCCTGGATCACCGAGCAGGCCGGCCTGTCCCTGGCGCTGGGCGCCTTCGTGGCCGGCATGCTGATTTCCGAGACCGAATACAAGCACCAGGTGGAAGAGGACATCAAGCCTTTCCGCGACGTGCTGCTGGGTCTGTTCTTCATTACCGTCGGCATGCTGCTGAACGTGCGCATCGTGCTGGAAAACTGGTGGCTGGTGCTGATCCTGCTGGCCGGCCCGGTGCTGCTGAAATTCGCCCTGATTGCCGGCCTGGCCAAGCTGTTCGGCGCCGGCACCGGCACCGCCATGCGTACCGGCCTGGCGCTGGCGCAGGCGGGCGAATTCGGCTTCGTGCTGCTGAACGTGGTGGGCGGCATGCAGCTGGTCGATCCCTTCGTGGTGCAGGTGGTGCTGGCGTCGATGGTGCTGTCGATGCTGCTGGCGCCCTTCCTGATCGAGAAATCGGACAAGATCGTGCTGAAGTTCTCGGCCAACGAATGGATGCTGCAGTCGCTGACGCTGACCAAGATCGCCTCGCGCTCCATGGCCACCAGCAAGCACGTGATCGTGGCCGGCTTCGGCCGCTCGGGACAGAGCCTGGCCACCCTGCTGACCGAGGAAAAGATCGACTACCACGCACTGGACCTGGACCCGACCCGGGTGCAGGAAGCGCAGACGGCGGGCGCCAACGTCTCCTACGGCGACGCGGCGCGGCGCGAATCGCTGGTGGCGGCGGGCATCTACCGCGCCTCGGCGGTGGTGATTACCTATGCCAGCACGCCGTCCGCGCTGAAGGTGCTGCACCTGGTGCACGAGCTGGCGCCGACACTGCCGGTGATCGTCCGCTCGCACGACGATACGGACCTGGACCGGCTGAAATCGGCCGGCGCGGCCGAGGTGGTGCCGGAGCTGATGGAGGGCTCGCTGATGCTGGCGTCCCACGCGCTGGTGATGCTGGGCGTGCCGCTGCGGCGCGTGGTGCACCGCGTGCAGCGCGCCCGGGAAGAACGCTACGCCTCGCTGCGCGGCTATTTCCACGGCGCCAGCGATACGGCGGACGAATCGGAGCTGGTGCGCCTGCATTCGGTGGCGCTGGCCGATGGCGCATCCTGCGTCGGCAAGCCGCTGCGCGAGGTTTCGCTGGACGATACGGGGGCCGAGGTGTCGGCCATCCGGCGCGGCAAGGCGCGGCTGGACGTGTCGGAAGATACGGTGCTGGAAGCGGGCGACGTGGTGGTCCTGCGCGGCGCCGCCGAAGCCGTCGCCCGCGCCGAAAACAACCTGCTAACCTGATATTCAGCTGGCGTAGCGGATGACGCGGTTGCGGCCGCTTTCCTTGGCCTGGTACAGCGCTTCGTCGGCGTGCGCGATCAGTTCCTGCGCCTGTACCTCGGCCGTGGCGCTGGCCGTGGTCTGGACCAGGCTGGCCACGCCGACCGAGGCGGTAATCGAGACCTTGACCCCGCCCGACAAGTCGATCATCGTGGCGGCAATGCCGGCGCGGATGCGCTCGGCCACGAACGTCGCGCTCTCCAGGTCCGCATTGATGAGCAGGACCACGAATTCCTCGCCGCCAAAGCGCGCCAGCGCGTCCGACAGCCGCAGCTCGTTCTTGATGCGGCAGGCCACCTCGCGCAGCACGTCGTCGCCGCCCTGGTGGCCGACCGTGTCGTTGACGCGCTTGAAGTGGTCGATGTCGATATACATGAAGGCAAGCGGGTAATCCTGGCGCCGGGCGCGGGAAATCTCTTCCAGCAGGCGGCGGTCCACATAGCGCCGGTTGTACACGCCCGTCAGCGAATCGGTCAGCCCGATGTACTTCAGCATTTCATTGGAGATCACATTCTCCAGGCAGATGGCAATGATGGACGCCATGTGCTCGACGAAATCCGTGCCCAGCGAGGGCGAGAAACGGGCCGGATCGACGCTGCCCAGATTCAGGCTGCCGATCAGGCGCTTGTTGCGCAGCAGCGGCACCACGGCCACGCTTTGCAGGCGCTGCGCCTGGTCCGGGAACTGCGCCGCATGGCGCAGTGGGTCGAACATGCCCATGTCGGGACGCGGCGGCGTGCGCGGATTCAGCTCGAAACCGAGGGCGTCCACGTCCGGCACGAAGATCAGCTGCGGGAAATCGGTGAAGTTCACGCCCAGCTTTTCCATCACGGTGCGGATATCCGCATCCTCGTCGATCAGGCTGAGGGTGACCGCGCTCAGGTCGGAAATCACCGGCAGGGTGCGGAAGATGGTGCCGATCAGCTCAGGGAAGCTGGACGCGCTGACGATCTCCAGGTCGAAGCCCTGGTGGCGCATCATGATGGCGTGATTGCGCTCGGCCTGCTCGATCAGGTAGGCCATCCGCGCACGCAGGGCCTGGTTTTCGGCCGCCAGGTCCGTCTGCTTGGGCTGCTTGCCCGGGAGTTTTTGCGTCATGTCCATCCTGCCTGCCAATCAGTCAATCAAAACGCGGCTATCAAAACGCCAGTGTAACTCCGATTTCCTGCCCCACCCTCAATTGCTGGCCTTCGCCTTGCATTACCACCACATTCATGCCGAAGCAGATGCCGCCTTCGACTTCTTCCTTGGCGCGGTAGCCTTGCAGGATGTCCAGCGGGTCCGGACCGAATTCGCCGGTGCTCTGGTCGATGGAAGGCATGGGACAGCGCGGGCAAGGCTTGACCGGCTTGAGCAGCGCCTCGCCGATGGCAAAGGTGTCGGTGTAGTCTTCCTCGAAGGGATCGATGTCGCCCACCACGATGTTGGGACGGAAGCGGTTCATCGGCAGCTGGTCGCGGCCGGCCTTGCTCAGCTTTTCGTTCAGGTCCTGCAGCGAGCCGGTGCCGATCACCAGGATCGGATAGCCGTCCGAGAACAGGGTGGGATGCTGCTCGCCGTTGGTCCAGGTGCCGCTGGTGACACGCTTGGCGTTGGCGTGGAAACGCGCCAGGCGGCATGGGGTGCCGAGGAAGGCGCTGAACCAGGTGGCCGTGGTGTCGTCGCAGTCGTAGCCCAGCACCGAGTCCTCCCATACCTGCACCTGCAGCGTGGGCGCGCTGTCCGGATCGGGCAGGCCGAGCGGAATCTCCAGGCGCAGCATGCCGGGTGCACGCAGTTCCAGGGTTTCGCTTTTCAGCCTGGGGACAATCAGGGCCATGCGCGGATGCTCGCGCTGGGTCAGGGCGACGCCGTCCGGCCCCACGACCGCCCATTCGCGGTCGTAAATCTGCTCCGACATCAGGCCGGCACGGGTCAGCGTCGCTTCCTTCAGCGCGATGCCGGCACAGGACTTGATGGGGTAAAGATTGAGTTCGGAGAGGATTGCCATGTCAACGACGCCTTGTTGATTAATATTTAGGCATCAATTATGGCAGTAAAGCGGACCGCCGACAATCGGCAGGTCCGCTTATTTCAGGGCGACTCAAGCTTCCGGCTTGGCCTTCGGCTTGCGTGGCAGCCTGCTGCGGGCTGGCGCCTTGTGCTTGCCCGGCTTGGGCACACGCTTCGACCTGGCGTCGCCGGCGTCCGTCGCTGCATCGATCTCGTTCTCGATTTCGTTGACGGCGGCTGCGGCTTCGCGGTCGGCTGCCGCTTCGGCATCGGCCTGGGCGGCGATGCTGTCCGCTGCTGCGGCTGCGGCATCCGCCGCCAGCACGGCTTCCGCTTCGGCCGCGGCGGCCTTGGATGCCTTGCTGCTGCGGGTGGTCTTTTTCGCGGCAGGCTTCTTGGCTGCGCCGCGGGCGCTTCGCTTGGCCGGCGCCGGGGCTTCGGCGACAGCTTCACCGCTCTCCGTACCGGCATCCGCGCCGTCGCCGCTATCGGCGGCGCCGGCAACCGCCTGCGGCACGGCGCCGATGTAGGCGGCGGCATCGCTATCGCCGGCCGGCGCATCGTCCAGCACTGCATCGGCTGCGCCGGCCTGCGCTTCCAGCGCCTGCCCGGCAGCGGCGATATCGGCCGCCATCGAGTCGTCATCCGGCGCACCGGCGCCGCCGCGGCGATTGCGTCCGCCACGGTTGCCGCGGCCACGGCGGCCGTCCTGGCGGCTTTCGCGCGCTTCACGTTCGCCGTTCTCGCCCTGGCCTGGCGCCTGTTCGGCCGCTGCCTGCGCGCCCTCGCCCTCACCGGCTGGCGCGCCTTCGGCAACGGCAACCGGCGCTGCTGCCGGCTGGCTGCCGCGGTACACGTAAGCACCCGATTTCTCGTCGCGGCCGAATTCCAGCAGACCACGCGCCTTCATTTCCTCCAGCAGATTGCCGAAGGTGCGGAAGCCGTGATACGACTCGCTGAAATCCGGCTTGCGGCGCTTGATCGCTTCCTTGAGCACCGACGCCCAGATCTTGCCTTCGCCGCGTTCCGCCGCCAGTGCGTCGAACGTGGAGTAAGCGATTTCCACCGCCTGGTTGCGGCGCTTCTCCATCTCATCCTTGCGGCGCTTCTCTTCTTCCGCCGTGCGCTTCGGCTGCTGTTCGCGCGCATCGCGGCGGCCAGCCTGCTGGCGGCGCGATTCGCGCACCAGGTCGTCGTAGAAGATGAATTCGTCGCAGTTCGCCACCAGCAGGTCGGAAGTGGAATCCTTCACGCCCACGCCGATCACGCGCTTGGCGTTCTCGCGCAGCTTGGACACCAGCGGCGAGAAATCGGAGTCGCCCGAAATGATGACGAAGGTGTTCACGTGCGCCTTCGTGTAGCACAGGTCGAGCGCATCGACGACCATGCGGATATCGGCCGAATTCTTGCCGGACAGGCGCACGTGCGGAATCTCGATCAGTTCGAAGTTCGCTTCATGCATTGCGCCCTTGAAGCCTTTGTAGCGGTCCCAGTCGCAATACGCCTTCTTGACCACGATGCTGCCCTTGAGCAGCAGGCGTTCCAGTACCGGCTTGATGTCGAATTTTTCGTAGTTCGCATCGCGCACGCCCAGTGCGACGTTCTCGAAGTCGCAGAACAGCGCCATGCTGAGGTTTTCGTTTGAAGCCATGAGTATGAAGTGTTGTTATCAGCTATGCACAATCCGGCGATTATACAGCCAGTGCCGCAGCACTGATGCTATGCTGCCGGCACCATAACTATAAGGAGGATGCAATGAAACGATTCATGCTAGTGATCGCAGCACTGGCCTTCGCCGGCGCAGCTTTTGCAGCCGATGTGCAGTCCGGTGGCGTGCAGATGATTCCGATCCACACGCCAAAGGGCGATTTCCGGGTCTGGACCAAGCGCGTGGGCAATAACCCGTCGGTCAAACTCCTGCTGCTGCATGGCGGTCCGGGCGCCACCCATGAATATTTCGAAGCATTCGACAGCTTCCTGCCGCAGGAAGGCATTGAATACATTTATTACGACCAGCTGGGCTCCGAGCGCAGCGACAAGCCGGAAGACCCATCCCTGGTCGATACCGCACGCTATGTGGAAGAAGTGGAGCAGGTGCGCAAGGCGCTGGGCCTGGACAGCAGCAATTTCTACCTGCTGGGCCACTCCTGGGGCGGCATCCTGGCCATCGAATACGCGCTGAAATACCAGCAGAACCTGAAAGGCCTGGTCATCTCGAACATGATGGCCAGCATCCCGGCGTACAACAAGTATGCGCAGCAGGTGCTGATGCCGAAGATGGACCAGAAGGTCCTGGCCCGCATCAAGCAGCTGGAAAAGGAAGGCAAGTACGAAGCGCCCGAGTACATGGAGCTGCTGCTGCCGAACCATTACGAGCATCACGTGCTGCGGCTGCCCGCCGCCCAGTGGCCGGAGCCGGTGACGCGCTCCTTCGGTCACCTGAATCCGAAGATCTATGTGCCGATGCAGGGTCCGAGCGAGCTTGGCGCCAGCGGCAAGCTGGAAAACTGGGACCGCGTGGCGGATCTGGGCAAGATCACCGTGCCGACCCTGGTGATCGGCGCCGAGCATGACACGATGGACCCGGCGCATATGAAGATGATGGCCGGGAAGGTCAAGCGCGGCACCTACCTGTATCTGCCGAACGGCAGCCACATGGCCATGTACGACGATCAGCAGGCCTACTTCAAGGGCCTGGTCAAGTTCCTCAACGCCGACGACACCGTGCTGCGCCAGAAGGTCAATGCCTTCATCGACCGCTGGCACGACGATGCCGCCAATACGCGCCCGGACTACTGGGACAAGTTCGCACCCAACGCCGTGTACATCGGCACGGACAAATCCGAAGTCTGGACGCGCGACCAGTTCAAGGCCTGGGCCAAGCGCTTCTGGGACCGCAAGAAAGCCTGGAGCTTCACGGCGCAGAAGCGTAACGTCTATTTCTCGCCGGACCGCCAGTACGTGTGGTTCGACGAACAGCTGAATACCCAGATGGGCACCTGCCAGGCCAGCGGCGTCCTGCACAACACGCCGGACGGCTACAAGATCGAACACTATCAGCTGTCGCTGGCGGTGCCGAATCCGCTGATGGACAGCTTCTCCCAAGCGATCTCCCGGCACGAAAGCCCGGCAAAGAAAGCGAAATAATCCGCACCGATGACGCGTTTCCTGTTCATTCACCAGAACTTCCCCGGCCAGTTCCGTCACCTGGCGCCGGCCCTGGCAGCCCAGGGCCATGAAGTGCTTGCGCTGGGCATGGCCGACAGTCCCGAGCCGCTGAAGGGCGTACGCTATTTCCGCCACGTGGCGCGGGTGCCGCAGCCGGTGCAGTCGCAGGCGCCGCAGCTGCGCGATATGTACAGCAAAGTGCTGCGCGGCGAATCGGCCGCGCATTCGCTGCATCAGCTGAAGCAGCAGGGCTTCGAGCCGGACGTGGTGTTCGTCCATCCCGGCTGGGGCGAAGCGCTGTTCGTGCGCGACGTGTTTCCCCGCGCCCGCACCATCGTCTATGCCGAGTATTACTACCAGGCGGAAGGCGGCGACTCGCATTTCGATCCGGAGTTCTCGTCCGGGGCCACGCTGGAAAGCCTGCAGCGGCTGCGGCTGCGCAACACCCACCTGCTGCACGCGATATCGGATGCGGATGCGGGGCTGTCGCCAACGCAGTTCCAGCGCGACCGCCATCCGGCCTGGTTCCGCGAGCGCATCTCGGTGATCCATGACGGCATCGACACGCAGCGTTTCCGTCCGAATGCCGAAGCCTGCGTGAGCCTGTCCTCGGCCGGCATCACGCTGCGCCCCGGCGACGAGGTAGTGACCTTCGTTGCGCGCCAGCTGGAACCCTACCGCGGCTACCATATCTTCATGCGCGCCCTGCCCCTGCTGCAGAAGCTGCGGCCGAATGTGCGGGTGGTGATCGTGGGGGCGGATGGCGTGAGCTACGGCGCCGCACCGCCCAAGGGCAAGACCTGGAAGGAGATTTTCCGCGACGAGGTGCAGGAGGAGCTGGACATGAGCCGTGTGCATTTCGTCGGCAAGCTGCCGCATGCCTTGCTGACACAGCTGATGCAGGTATCGGCGGTATACACCTACCTCACCTACCCCTTTGTGCTGTCATGGTCGCTGATGGAAGCGATGAGCACCGGCTGCCTGATCGTCGGCTCGCGCACCGCGCCGCTGGAAGAAATGATCACGCACGGCCACAACGGCCTGCTGGTGGACTTCTTCGACCACCAGGCGCTGGCCGAAACCGTGGCCGACACGCTGGCGCGCCGCGACAGCCTGCACGCGCTGCGCCAGGCAGCGCGCCAGACCATCGTCGAGCGCTACGACCTGCACCGGCATTGCCTGCCGGCGCAGATGCGTTTCGTGCTGCCTTAAATCAAGCCTCGGTATAGAACTGGACGTGCTTCCAGTTGAAACTGGTCACACCGACCAGTTCCGCCACCATCGTCAGTTCGGACGCAGAAATTACATTGTCCGCATTGTTCGCATGGAAGAGGTAAAGCGCGCTTGACGTGCCATCGTTGACCATGAACAGGCGGTTGTCGCCGATGGCATAGGCATCGTCGGAATGACCGATGGCGGTGGCGGCATCGCTGACAGACAGCGAAGCGGCCGCCGGTGCGATGTACACCATCTCGTTTTCGGTCGCATAGCCGCTGGCCTGATACACCCGCACTTCCTCATCGACCACATTGTCCTTGTTGCCGATGGCGAAAGCTGCCTGGTTGATCCACAAGTAATCTTCAGCGGCGTTGAAGTCGATGATCTTGTCAACACCGCCTGCAAGCTTGTTGAACACGAAGCCATCCCGGCCCGTGCCGCCTGTCAGCACGTCATTGCCACCCATGCCGTACAGGTAGTCGTCGCCTGCGCCACCATCCAGCGTGTCATTGCCACCAGCACCGAAGAGGTAATTCGCCAGCGCATTGCCGGTGCCGGACAGACCGGTATCACCCACCAAAGCCAGCCGCTCGACATTTTCCGGCAGGGTATAACTGGCCAGCGACGAATTGATCTGGTCGATATCCTTGCCAGCTGCCTCGATCACCACATCGCCAGCCGAATCGACCCAGTAATAGTCGTTGCCATCCAGGCCAATCATGGTGTCGTTGCCAGCCTTGCCATCCAGGATATCCATACCCTTGGTCCCTACCAGCAGATCGTCGCCGGCAGTTCCATTGCTGAGCAGTTGGCGCAGATTGAATGCCTGCTGGTTGAACTGAACCGTTTCGACGTTGGTCAGCGTGACCGAGGTACCGTCGGAGATATGATCGATACGCGTCACGGTTTCGCTGACATAGACGATCTTGTAGAACTCACGGTCATCCTTCAGCCACAACGAATCGTTACCGGCGCCGCCGTCATACTGCACCGTTCCGGCCTGGTGAACGATCGCGATGTCGTCGTCGGCGCCACCCAGCATGGTGTCGTTGCCGCCCTGGTTGTACATGATGTCGCGGCCATCGCCGCCATCCAGCAGGTCGTTACCGATATTCCCGTGCAGCGCATCGCCACCGCCGCCGCCGCGCAGCGTGTTGTTGCCGGTACCGCCAGTAAGACTGTTACCCAGCTCGTTGCCGATGCCGGTGAACGCACCGGTGGTTGTGGCTCGCACGTATTCCACATTGGCACCCAGCGTGTAGCTTGACAGGCTGGTCTTCACGATATCGAGACCACCATTGGCACCCTCGATCACCACGTCGCCAACGGAATCGACGATATAGAAATCGTCGCCCTGCCCGCCGTCCATCGTATCGTTACCGGCGCCGCCATCCAGATAGTCATCTCCGGCACCACCCGACAGCTTGTTGTTGGTTGCGTTGCCGATCAGACTGTTGTTAAGCTCATTACCGACCAGATTGATCACTGCCTTGCTCATGACCTGTACGGCCTCCACATTGGTGCCCAGGGTATAGGTCAGGTTCTCGGCGATGTTCAGCACGACGAAATCCTCGCCGCCGTCTTCGGCTTCGATGACCTTGTCGCCTTTATCATCGACAAAGTAAGTATCGTCCCCACCAAGACCGGTCATGGTATCGGCGCCCGCATCGCCATCCAGCGCATCGTTGCCGTCGGTGCCGGTCAGAACGTCGTTGAACTTCGATGGAATATTGCGGATCAAGTCCTCGATAGTGCTTGCGCCATCGAGGAATTTGACCGATTCGATGCTACGCAGCGTGACGTTCTCGCCACTGGTCTTGTTGACCAGCTGGATATCCGTATTGCTTACGCGTGTCATGGTGTAATCGGCCGCATTGCCCAGCAGCTCCAGCACATCGTTTCCGTTACCGCCATCGGCGACATCGATACCTTTTCCGGCCTTCAGTACGTCGTTGCCGTCGCCACCCAACAGGGTGTCGTTCCCGCTGCCGCCAATGATGGTGTTGTCCAGCGAATTGCCGGTTCCTGCAAAAGCCGTGCTGCCACTGTGCTCCAGCACTTCCACGTTTGCAGCCAAAGCGTATTTGGCCAGCGTAGTGACGACGCGATCCGTTCCCTCGCCGGAGATTTCGGTCACCGTATCGCCAGCGTTATCGACGTAATACACGTCATCGCCTTTGCCGCCAACCAGCTTGTCGGCGCCAGCTCCGCCATCAAGCGTGTCGTTACCAAGGCCGCCAGTCAGGATGTTCACGCCCGCGTTGCCAGTCAAACTGTTATCGAGGTCGTTGCCGGTAAGGTCCACCGCCGCAGTGCCAGCGGTCTTGATCACGCCGTCTTCCACGTTGGCCGACAGCGTAAACAATCCTTTTGCGATGCCGACGTTGACAGTATCGTGGCC
>Ga0065165_1000935_pt1 | contig 37344 bp, 33 predicted proteins | sample AraplaMF_Cvi_mMF_FD_63813 | JGI IMG/M metagenome (GOLD analysis project Ga0065165, IMG submission 63813) | Arabidopsis root microbial communities from the University of North Carolina, USA - plate scrape MF_Cvi_mMF (version 2) (version 3) | ecosystem: Host-associated > Plants > Roots >... | reverse complement strand
GTACACCGCGTAGGCGGTGCCGACGCTGGGGTACTCGATCTCGCCGGCGATCGCATTCACGACACCCACCAGGTACACGCAGGCATCGAGGCGGCCCGCAGGCCAGCGGCGCAGCTGCGCGACGTAGGCCTCGGGCTCGTGGCGCAGGTCGCGGCCGGCCTGGCATTCCTCGGGCAGTCCCGAGGGGTCCTCGAGCGCCCAGTACATCGCCGCCGCGCGGTCCCGGCCGCCCTCGGCCAGCCCCGCGATCATGCGCTGGCGGCCTTGCGGCTCGCCGGCGTCATGGGCCTGCTCGAACAGGCGCGCGGCGCGGTCCCAGTCCCGCTTCAGGCAGAGGCCCTGTTCGTACAGGGTCCCGGCCAGCAGATAGACCGAGGGGTACTTGCGCTTGAGTCCGTCGTTGAGCCGGCTGGCCACCAGCGCGCAGTCGCCGGCGCGCAGCGCGTCGTGGATGCCGGCGACCGCCTGTACCTCGACCTCGCCCGGCGGCTCCTTGCGGCCCGCGGCGCCGGCCGGCGCCGCGCCGAGCGCGAGCATCACGCCCACGAGCGCAGCAGCCGCGCAGGCCGTGGACGCCGGGGTGCCCGGCGCCGCCGCGCGCGGCGCGGCGCCCTTCGACAAGCTCGGGCTCACAGGACCTCGAACACGCCCGCGGCGCCCATGCCGCCGCCGATGCACATCGTCACGCAGACCCGTTTCGCGCCGCGGCGCTTGCCTTCGATCAGCGCATGGCCGGTCAGGCGCTGGCCCGACACGCCGTACGGGTGGCCGATCGCGATCGCGCCGCCGTTGACGTTCAACTTCTCCATCGGGATGCCGAGCTTGTCCGCGCAGTACAGCACCTGCACCGCGAAGGCCTCGTTGAGCTCCCACAGGTCGATGTCGGAGACCTTCAGGCCCAGGCGCGACAGCACCTTGGGCACGGCGAAGACGGGGCCGATGCCCATCTCGTCGGGCTCGCAGCCCGCGACCGCGAAGCCGAGGAAGCGGCCCAGCGGCTTGAGGCCCTTCTTCGACGCGTAGGACTCGCTGACGATGGCGCAGGCGCCGGCGCCGTCGCTGAACTGGCTGGCGTTGCCGGCGGTGACCACGCCGCCCGGGATGGCCGTGCGGATGTCCTTGATGCCTTCATACGTGGTGCCCACGCGCAGGCCTTCGTCGACGGAGACGGTGACCTCCTTCGTCGTCATGCCGCGCACCTTGTCGGCGATGCCGGCCATCACGGTGATCGGCACGATCTCGGCGTTGAACAGGCCTTCGGCCTGCGCGGCGCAGGCGCGCTGCTGGCTGGCCGCGCCATAGCGGTCCATGCGCTCCTTGGGGATCTTGTAGCGCTGCGCGACGTTCTCGGCCGTCTGCAGCATCGACCAGTAGATCTCGGGCTTGTGCGCCGACAGCCAGCTCTCGTGGATCATGTGGCGGTTGGCCTCGTTCTGCACGCAGGAGATGCTCTCCACGCCGCCGGCGACGAACACGTCGGCCTCGCCCGCGATGATGCGCTGCGCCGCCGTCGCGATGGTCTGCAGGCCGCTGGAGCAGAACCGGTTGACGGTCTGCCCGGCCACGCTGACCGGCAGCCCGGCGCGCAGCGCGATCTGGCGCGCGATGTTGCTGCCGGTGGCGCCCTCGGGCGTGGCGCAGCCCATGAGGACGTCCTCCACCTCGCCGCCCTCGATGCCGGCGCGTTCCAGCGCCGCGCGGACCACGTGGCCGCCCAGCGTCGCGCCGTGCGTCATGTTGAACGACCCCTTCCAGCTCTTGGCGAGCGGGGTGCGGGCCGTGGAAACGATCAATGCCTTGCTCATGTCTTGCTCCTGATTCGGGGATCCGCGCGGGTCAGTCGTTGAAGCCCTTGCCCTGGTCGGCCAGGCGCTGCAGCAGCGGCGCGGGCTCCCAGAACTTCGCGTCGTCCAGCGGGTTCTTCGCAAAGCGCTTCATCGTCTGCACGACGTTGTACAGGCCGGTCGTGTCGGCGTAGCACATCGGGCCGCCGCGGTGCAGCGGGAAGCCGTAGCCCGTCAGGTAGACCATGTCGATGTCGGAGGCGCGCTGCGCGATGCCTTCCTCCAGGATGCGGGCGCCCTCGTTGACCAGCGCGAAGACCAGCCGGCTGACGATCTCCTCGTCGCTGATCCGGCGCGGCGTGATGCCCAGCGTCGCGCGGTGCATGTCGATCATCTGGTTGACCGTCTTCGACGGAATCGCGTCGCGCTTGCCGGGCAGGTAGTCGTACCAGCCGCCGCCGGTCTTCTGGCCGAAGCGGCCCATCTCGCACAGCAGGTCGGCGGTGCGGGAGTAGCGCAGGTCCGGCTTCTCCTGGTAGCGGCGCTTGCGGATGTACCAGCCGATGTCGTTGCCGGCCAGGTCGCCCATGCGGAACGGCCCCATCGCGAAGCCGAAACGCTCGACCGCCTTGTCCACCTGCTGCGGCGTGCAGCCTTCCTCCAGCAGGAAACCGGCCTGGCGGCTGTACTGCTCGATCATGCGGTTGCCGATGAAGCCGTCGCACACGCCCGAGACCACGCAGGTCTTGCGGATCTTCTTGCCCAGCGCCATCACGGTGGCGAGCACGTCCTTGGCGGTGGCGGCGCCGCGCACCACCTCCAGCAGCTTCATCACGTTGGCGGGGCTGAAGAAGTGGGTGCCGATGACGTCCTGCGGCCGCTTGGTGAACGCGGCGATCTTGTCGACGTCCAGCGTGGAGGTGTTGGTCGCCAGGATCGCGCCGGGCTTCATCACCTCGTCGAGCTGCCTGAAGACCTTTTCCTTGACGCCGATGTCCTCGAACACCGCCTCGATGACCAGGTCCGCCTGGCCGATGTCGGCGTAGTTCAGCGTGGTGCCCAGCAGGCTCATGCGCTGGGCATAGCGGTCTTCCTTGAGCTTGCCCTTCTTGACCTGGGCCTCGTAGTTCTTGCGGATGGTGGCGACACCGCGGTCCAGCGCCTCCTGCTTCATCTCGAGGATCGTCACCGGGATGCCGGCGTTCAGGAAGTTCATCGCGATGCCGCCGCCCATCGTGCCGGCGCCGATGATGGCGACGGTCTCGACCTTGCGCAGCGGCGTGTCCGAGGGCACGTCCGGGATCTTGGCGGCGTCGCGTTCGGCGAAGAAGGCGTGCCGCAGCGCCGCCGACTCGGGCGTCAGCATCAGCTGCTGGAAGGCGTCGCGCTCGGCGCGCATGCCGTCCTCGAACTTCATCGAGACCGAGTTGGCGACGGTCTCCACGCACTGCAGCGGGGCCGGGAAATGCTTGGACATCGCGCCGACGGTGTTGCGCGCGAACTGGAAGTAGGCCTGGGCTTCGGGATGCTGGGCCTTGATGTCGCGCACGCGCGGCAGCGGGCGCTTGTCGGCGATCTCCATCGCGAACTGGACGGCGCTGTCGATCAGGTCGCCCTCGACGATCTTCTGGAACAGCACCTGGCCGGAGACCTGGGCGAGCTGCTCGCTGGCGACGGGCTCGCCGCTGACGATCATGTTCAGCGCGGGTTCGACGCCCAGCGCGCGCGGCAGTCGCTGGGTGCCGCCAGCGCCGGGCAGCAGGCCCAGCTTCACTTCCGGCAGGGCGATCTTCGCCCCCGGCGCAGCGATACGGTAGTGGCAGCCCAGGGCCAGTTCCAGGCCGCCGCCCATGGCGACGCTGTGGATCGCGGCGACCACCGGCTTGGTGCAGGACTCGACGCGGTTGATCAGCGAGCCCAGGTTGGGTTCGGCCAGCGCCTTGGGCGATCCGAACTCGCGGATGTCCGCGCCGCCGGAGAAGGCCTTGCCGGCGCCGGTGATCACGATGGCCTTGATGGCCGGATCGTTCTCGGCCTGTTCGACGCCGTCGGCGACGGCCAGCCGCGTGGCGTGGCCCAGGCCGTTGACGGGGGGATTGTTGAGCGTGATCACCGCGACCTGACCGCGGACTTCGTAGCTGGCACCCATGCTGGTTCCTTCCGATGCTGAAGAGTCGCTCGCCGCCGCTCCGGTGTCTCCCCGGGAACGGCAGGCGAAAAGAACGATCGTTCGATTCTAGGCAGCGCCAAGCCGCGCCGCTTGTCTCTGCTGTGACAGGGCGCTACGGGGGGAAGTGCGGAGGCGGCGCCGCCCGTGCGGCGCGCGCATCGGAAGGCCGCGATCGCCCTGAAGCCCAGGCCGGGACGGCCGGCTCAGAACGGCTTGTCCAGCTGCGTCGGCATGAAGCCGCGCGAGTTGGGACCGTCCTGGTCCTCCTGGATTTCGGTGCGGGCGAAGCCGCCCTCGGCGATGCGCTCGCGGGCGCGGTCCTGGCTCGAGAGCGCGGCATCGACGCTGGCGACCGTGGGGGCCGGTGCCGGTGCCGGCGCGTGTTTCGGCTTCTCGATGGGACGGAAGTTGGACAGCGGCGCCGGCGCGCTCACCGGCGACACGGAGTCCAGCGGCAGGATGGATTCGGGGCCGTCATGCGATTCGGGATGCGGCGCCGCAGCCATGGCCGCCTTGCGACGAAGGCGCTCGACGACCAGGCGCAGTTCGCCGTGTTCCATCTGCATGCGCTCGATCTGCCGACGCGCCTGCGTGGTCTGCTCGTTGAGCAGCAGCCGCGACGACTCGATCCGGTCGATCAGCCGCCGCGCGCGCTTGAGCTTGGACCACCACCACGCGCTCGCCACGGCTGCGCCCACGGCCACACCAGCCAGCGTCCCGACGACCATCATCCATGGCTGCACCGAATTCATGGGCGGCTCCCTTGTTCTTGTTGCCTGCCGGTCAATGTAGTGCCGCACCCACGGGACAGGGGATGTCGAGCCACCCGGATCAGGGGACGGCGCAACGCGCGCGGGGGACCTCGAACGTGGGGGGTGGGGATGTCGGGGGCCCCGGCGATCGACGGGAGCCGCTGCTTCGGACAATCCTGGGACCACGGACTGACGGGCCGATGGAGCGGCGCGGAGGACTCCATGAGTGTTCGGCCACTCAAACGCGTGCACACCTGCAAGCACGGAGAACCCGCATGACGCCTTCCTGCCCCCCTGGAGCCACCCTGACAGCTGCCGAGCGGAGACACGACCTGTCCGCCGCCGCAACTCTGGCAGCGCCGGACCTTGCCGAATTGAAGCAGGCCTGGTCCGACTTTCGCGCCAGCAGGTCACTGACGTGCGACCTGAGCCGGTTTTCGGCGGAGGCCGTCGCCGCGATTCCCGACACGGGCTGGCGTGGTCTGTCCGGTCTGGTCGAGCAGATGAAGCTGCCGGACGGTGTCTCGCCCGAGACCGTCCAGAGGTGCCTGCGGGAGGTCGGCGGCTTGAAAGTACTCCACGCCCACCATCTGGCGGACGCAGGACCGCGCAGCATCCATCTCGCGCTGTCTCGCACGCTGCAACGCTTCCACACCGACGACTTCTCCCGTGTGCGAGGCACCAGCGGCTGCCGGGTGCTGGCGCCGGCCATCGCGACGACGGTGTCCGCCCCCGACCCTGACACGGCGCCGCGTCTCCCTGACCCCGGCGCGCCATGGGCCTCGAGGCTCAAGGAGGGATGGCGCGTGTTCGACGAACGACGCCACACCGACAGGCTATCGATCGGCGAGAAGCACCATGTGCGCAAGGCGCTCCTGGGCACGCCGAAAGACGTACTTCCCGCCCGCGCTCGGCACGCCATCAGCACCGCGGCAAGCCTGCTGCCGCGCTGGCCCTGGGCAGCGTCCCTGAACGGCGCCGAGGCTGACCTTCTGAAGGTTGCCCTGAAGGAAGGGATAAGGGCTTCGGCACCGCGACCGGCGGCAACGTCCCTGACGCCGCCCGTCCGTGTCGAGGATGCGCTGGATGCCTTCCTGGCGAGGATCATCGAACAGATCCGATGCATCGAATCACCGGATCCTGGTCAAGGGCTGGATCCCGTCGATCCCAGCCTGGCCCGACGACTCTGGCCCCTGAAGGCCCGCGTGAGCGCCGTGCAAAAGGCGCTGGAAGCCGACCCGTCGCGGCGCCCCGGGCTCTTGACTTGCGTGGACACGGAGCCCGCACCGTGCATCGACGCCTCGACCGCCCAGTTGGATCGCCTGGCGATGCGACTGGCCGTCGGACACATTGACAGTCCTGCCAAGGCGGCGCGCGCGGCCCTGGATCTGACGATGCGCGATGCGGTCGACACCTGGGTGGCCTCCGAATGGCCGAACCACCTTGAAGCCGTGGAATTGGCCCTGGGAACATCCTGGCTGATCGGACGCCATCTGGACCGGTGGCTGGGCGCAGCGGCGGGCGCCGCCACCCGACCGCACCACAGGACGGTGGCGGGCATCAACGACACATCCGCGGGGATGATCCAGGACACGCTCGAGCAGCGGATCAGCGCGGGCGCATGGCGGCTGCTGCGCGAAGAGGTGCTGGCAGGCTATCCAGGCCTGCAGCGCCTGCTGACCGACGAGGACGCCGGCGCCGACCTACGCCAGGCCATCGATCGCACCCGGCAGATGGAACGACTGGCGAAGAACCATCGGCGCACCTACGTGAAGGCGGCGGAGCGCGCATGGAAAGAACATCCGGACGATCCCGCCGCGGACGCCCCGGCCGCCTTCCAGATGCAGTTCGGCTTGAACAGCGCCCGGACTGCGCTGATGCTCGGTGAGCTGAAGCCGCTGTCGCTCGCCGTCAAGGCCCACCCCGATCGCCCCCCGTCGCTTGAAGGCTGAGCGCGGCGGCTCACACCTCCAGCCACTCCTTGCGCACATCGGCGTTCGCCCGCAGGTCCGCGGGCGTGGCCTCGAACACGGTGCGCCCGTGGCCCATCACGTAGCAGCACTCGGAGATCTCCAGCGCGATCGCACCGCTCGAAGAACCCCACCAGGATGTTCGGCGACTACCTCGCCCATGACATGGCCACACTCCCCCCTCCACGCCCACTCGGGCATTCAGACTGACAGCAGCCTGGCGCAACCCGACTCAGGCGCGAACAGCGCGGAGTTGATCTCGAAGCAGGAGCATGAGCGTCTCCACCTTCTGTCCGGCCAGCCGTTGCAGCGTTCTCGGGACGTGGCGGACCTGGTCAATCGTCTCGACAGGGTCTTCGACGATCGACGTGCGCTGGAAGACGCTCTCGACGGCAAAACGGCGTGGAGCGCCCAGGCTTTTGCCGACGCGCGCGCCTTGATGGCGGCGGTGCCGTGCTGTCTGCTGGATAAAGAGCTCCGGGACAAGGTCACACGGATCCAGGCGGATTGGCAGCTCCAGACGACGAAACTTCCGGCACTCGGGCACGTGCTGGGCTATGTCGATCTGAGGCAGATCCGCACCGTCCTCCGTGCGGCCATCGCGCCGCAGCGCCCCACGGCCGATGCGCTCCGGAGCCGCCTCGCACGACTGGCGGGTTGGGAGGCACAGGCCGCGAACGCCGTCGACGCGGACGCCCGGGCCTTGGGCGCCGCGGCCGTTCGGCAACTCCTCCTGGAGGAAATCTTGGTGTCGGACGCGGGAGAACTCTGGGTCGATGCTCCGGCGCAGCGCACTCATGACAGTGCCAGGTCCTACTTTTCGCTACCGCTTCCGGACGAACTCGAGAGTCTGGGACTGGCCGGTCAAGTCCGCGTCATGCACGTCGGTCAATGTGTGCCGCTGGACGCTGCCGCGTATGGGCAGAGCTGCCGCGCGCTGGGAGTCACGGCGCTGAGTGTGCCGGCCCCTGCGACGCACCTTGCCGAGCTGCTGACTCGCGACATCCGACGGGTGACCGTCAGTTGCAGGCCGGATACGCGCCCCTCGTCGATCGACACCATCCGACAGCTGATGCGCACACTCCCTGACTACGTCCGTGAGCTCTGGGTGATGGACGACGACGACGCGCTCCGGGCGGTGATGCTGGACATGGGCGAGTTCGGCGGATGGCGCCAGCGGCCGGGGTGGCGCTGCCTGGAACGACCCGAATCGCCTCCGCCGAGCCTGTTCGACATGCCGCAGGACTTCGTCGAACATCCCGGGGGAGGCCGGCTGATGGCTTTCCTCGGGCGCTTGAGCCAGCAGCTCACCGACATGCCCCCGGAGGGCCGTGCGTATCGGATGGACGAAGCCCGCGCACGCGCCTCGCGCCTGCTGCAAGCGATCCGGGACCGGCCCGCGCTGCTGGATGAGCTCGAGCCATATCTCCTCACGGTCGGCGGCTGCGTCGACGCGCACCTGCACAGCCTGACCGGCATGGATCTGGCGGCGCGCGCCGGCTTTGCCCGGACGTCCGAAGAGGCCGCTGGGATGCTGCTGCGCATGGCGCTCCTGGACAACATCGACCGGCAGGTCGGCCTCACCATCGACAGCAGCCACCCCGAAAACCTGGAGCAGGTCATGGCCTTGCACGCACTGCTCGACAAGCGGCTGGCGACAGTCACGGGCAGGTCCTTCGACGTGTCGTTCACGCCCTTCCACCGCAGGCTCGCGGGGATGCGCCCGACGCCGGATCGTCTCGGCGACAGCGCGCGCGACGGCCAATCGATGCCCGACGACAGCGAGTGGCCGCCGGAGATGCATGCGCTGGTGGACCGCGTGATCGGCGAAGAGGTGAGCGCCGATTTCCAGAGCGTGCGCGACTTGCTGGAGTCCTTCGACGGCCCCTCGCATCGCGCCGTCGAGCGCTTGATGGACCAGCCCGTCTATCGGGGTGCCGAGGCGGCCTGGCGGCAGCGCTACCTTGAGATCGAGGCGCGAGCCCAGGGGGACGAGGCGAGCGCGGGCGACCGAGCCGCCTACGAAGCGATCCAGGCGGACATGCCGCGTGAACTGCGCGCCCTGCGCTTCTCCTTGATGGACGGCTGGCTGTCGCCGTTGCGCAAGGCGTATCTCCCATCCGCCGAGTCCTGACCGGCGCGCACGGCAAGGTCACAGCCCCGCGTCAAGGACTGCCGCTCAGACTTCCAGCCACTCCTTGCGCACGTAGGCGTTCGCCCGCAGGTCCGCGGGCGTGCCCTCGAACACGATGCGCCCGTGGCCCATCACGTAGCAGCGCTCGGAGATCTCCAGCGCGATCGCGAGCTTCTGCTCGACCAGCAGCACCGACACGCCGCGCCGCTTGAGCTCCTTGAGGTACTCCGCGACCAGCTCGACGATCTTGGGGGCCAGGCCTTCCGTCGGCTCGTCGATCATGATCAGGTCCGGATCGCCCATCAGCGTGCGGCACAGCGTCAGCATCTGCTGCTCGCCGCCGGAGAGCACGCCGGCTTCGGTGTGCTGGCGCTCCTTCAGGCGCGGGAACATCGCGTACATGTCGTCGAAGGTCCAGCGCGGCTTGGCGCCCTTGCGGCCGCCGCCCTTCTCGCCCAGCATCAGGTTCTGGTGCACCGTGAGCTTGGGGAAGATGTCCCGGTTCTCCGGCACGTAGCCGATGCCGCGGTGCGCGATCTCGTAGGCCTTGCGGCCCAGCAGCGCCTCGCCGCCCCAGGCGATCGAGCCGGTGCCGTCCACCTGCCCCATGATGGTCTTGACCGTCGTCGATCGCCCCGAGCCGTTGCGGCCCAGCAGGCTGACGATCTCCCCAGGCCGGACTTCCATCGTCACGCCGTGCAGCACATGGCTCTTGCCGTAGAAGGCATGGACGTTCTCGAGCTGCAGCGCGCGCGTGCCCGCCACGGCCGCGGCCCCGGACGACGCGGCGCGCATCGCGCCGATGTTGCTGTCGTTCATCGCGACGGTCATGCATGCGCTCCCGCGGACTGCGATTCGGCCAGCACCGAACCGAGGTAGGCCTCCTGCACGCGCACGTTGGCGCGCACCGCCTCGGGCGTGTCGAAGGCGATCACCTCGCCGTAGACCAGCACCGCGATCTTGTCGGCCAGGCCGAACACCACGCCCATGTCGTGCTCCACCGTCAGCAGCGTGCGCCCTTCCGTGACCTGGCGGATCAACTGGATGAAGCGCCTGGTCTCGCTCTTGCTCATGCCCGCCGTCGGCTCGTCCAGCAGGATCACCTGCGCGCCGCCGGCGATCGTGATGCCGATTTCCAGCACCCGCGCCTCGGCATAGGTCAGGTTCACCGCCGGCACGTCGCGCTTCTTGTCGAGGTGCAGCATCTCCAGCAGCTCCTCGACACGGTCGTTGACGTCGTCCATGCCGGCCAGGAACTTCCAGAACGCGTACTTGTGGCCCATGGACCAGAGCAGCGCGCAGCGGATGTTCTCGAACACCGACAGCCGCGTGAACAGGTTGGAGACCTGGAAGCTGCGCGACAGCCCGCGGCGGTTGATCTGGTACGGCGGCAGCTGGTCGATGCGCTCGCCGAAGAGCCGGATCTCGCCGCTGCTGGGCGCGAAGCGGCCGCTGACCAGGTTGAACAGCGTGGACTTGCCGGCGCCGTTCGGCCCGATGATCGCGACGCGTTCGCCCGGCTTCACCGCGAGTTCCGCGCCGCGGATGATCTCGCTCTTGCCGAAGCTCTTGCGCACGGACTTGAGCTCGAGCGCAAACGGCGTCGAGGATGGCGCCGAGGACCGGGCCCCGGGCAGTGCTGGTGATTGGAGCGCGCTCACAGGCTCTCCCTCCGCTTGATCTCTTTCTCGATCTCCTCCTGCGCCTGGTCCCACTCGAGGCGGAACTGGCGGCGCACGAGCTCGAACAGCCCCAGTCCCGTCACCAGCACGAAGCCGGCGCCGAACCAGGACTCCAGGCTCTTCGCATCCAGCGCCATGCCGAGGTAGCTCATCCGCGGGCCGAGCGCCTCGTTGAGCTGCAGGTGGTAAAGCATCTCCACCATCGCCGAGCCGCCCGCCAGCGCGGTGAGCGCCGCGCCCGCCAGGCCGAGGTAGGACGGCCACAGCGCGCGCAGCTTGCCGAAGGCCGCCAGCCGCAGGTTCATCATGATCAGCGAGGCGATGCCGCCCGGCGCGTACATCACCATGAACAGGAACACCAGGCCCAGGTAGAGCAGCCAGGCCTTGGTCAGCTCGGACAGCAGCACCAGCGCGACCACCATCAGCACCGCGCCGATGATCGGGCCGAAGAAGAAGGTCGCGCCGCCCAGGAAGGTGAACAGCAGGTAGGCGCCCGAACGCGCCGCGCCGACGACCTCGGCGGTGACGATCTCGAAGTTCAACGCCGACAGCCCGCCCGACACGCCGGCGAAGAAGCCCGCGATCAGGAAGGCCAGGAAGCGCACCCACTGCGTGTCGTAGCCGATGAACTCGACCCGCTCCGGGTTGTCGCGCACCGCGTTGAGCATGCGGCCCAGCGGCGTGCGCGTGAACGCGAACAGCAGCGCCGTGCACACGAAGGCGTAGACGGCGATCAGGTAGTAGACCTGGATCTGCGGGCCGAAGGTGATGCCCCAGACGGCCTTGCCGACGACGCGGTTGGACGAGATGCCGCCCTCGCCGCCGAAGAACTCCGGCAGCATCAGCGACATCGACCAGATCAGCTCGCCCAGGCCCAGCGTGATCATCGCGAAAGGCGTGCCGGACTTCTTCGTCGACACGTAGCCGAACAGCGCCGCGAAGAACAGGCCAGCGAAACCGCCCACGATCGGGACCAGGCTGACCGGCAGCGCCAGCTGGCCGGCGCCGACGACGTTCAGCGTGTGGATCGCCAGGTAGGCGCCCAGGCCGCTGTAGACCGCGTGGCCGAAGCTCAGCATGCCGCCCTGCCCGAGCAGCAGGTTGTAGGACAGGCAGGCGATGATCGCGATGCCCATCTGTGACAGCATGGTCTGCGCCAGGCTGCTGGTCCACAGCAGCGGCGCCACGATCAGCACCAGCGCGTAGACGCCCCAGACCAGCCAGCGGCCGACGTTGTGCGGTTTGAAGTGGTAGGTCTCGCCGCGCCTGGCGCGCGGCGGGCGGCCGGTGCCCGCGCCGCTGGCGGGGGCGCCTGCACCCGTGGCGTTCGTGGTGGCGGCGGCATTCGCGGCGATCACGGCATTGACCGTGGCGGTGACCGCCACGGTCGCCGCGGTGGCCGTCGAAGAGGGAGGGATGACGGCGGACATCGTTCAGCCCTCCCGCGTGCCGAGCAGGCCCTTGGGCCGGAAGATCAGGATCAGGACCATCAGCAGGTAAGGCAGGATGGGCGCCACCTGCGCGAGCGTGAGCTTGAGCAGCGGGTAGCCGAAAGTGTCGGGACCGAGCCGGAAGGCCTGCGCGAGTGACACGTCGACGGTCAGCGGCAGCGTCTGCAGCAGGCCGATGACGATGGACGCGACGAAGGCGCCGGCCAGCGAGCCGATGCCGCCGACCACGACCACCACGAAGATGATCGAGCCGACGATCACCGCCATCGCGGGTTCGGTGACGAAGGTGATGCCGCCGATGACGCCGGCCAGCGCCGCCAGCGCGCAGCCGCTGCCGAACACCAGCATGAACACGCGCGGCACGTTGTGGCCGAGCGACTCGACCATCTCCGGATGCGTCAGCGCGGCCTGGATGACCAGGCCGATGCGGGTGCGCGTGAGCAGCAGCCACAGCGACAGCAGCATGAACAGCGCGACCAGCATCATGAAGGCGCGGGTCAGCGGGAACTTGGAGCAGCTCGCCGCCGCGCACAGCGCCGCGGGCGCGTCGCCCCAGGCGAACTGCAGCGCCTGGCCCGGCGCGTGGATCAGCGTGAAGGCTGCGCCCTGCAGCGACGCCGGCGGTGGGAACGGCACCGCCGTGCGGCCCCACACGAGCTGGACCAGCTCCAGCACCACGTAGGACAGGCCGAAGGTGATCAGCAGCTCCGGCACATGGCCGAACTTGTGGACCCGGCGCAGCGCGCCCCGCTCGAACACGGCCCCGAGCCCGCCCACCACCAGCGGCGCGAGGAACAACGCGGGCCAGAACCCGATCCACCCGGCGATGGAGTACGCCACATACGCGCCCAGCATGTAGAAGCTGGCATGCGCGAAGTTCAGCACGCCCATCATGCTGAAGATCAGCGTGAGGCCGGAGCTCAGCATGAACAGCAGCAGCCCGGAGGACAGGCCGTTCAGCAGGTTGATCAGTATCTGTTCCAAGACATCATCCTCATTCAACGAGCCGGGTTGGCGCGGCTCCCGTCGCGAGCGGGCCGAGGTCGGGCCGAAGCGCGGAGCCGTACTTCCGTACGGCGAGCACTGCAGGCCCGAGATCGGCCCGCGCAGCAGGGAGCCGCGTCAACCCGGGCGCTTCATCTGGCAGGACGTGGGCGTGGAGCTCACATACGCGTCGTAGGTCTTCACCGGCGCGAAGTTGAAGCCGGTGTTCTCGACGTTGTACGGATGCTTGGCGTCGACCTTCTCCCAGCGCGAGATGAAGATCGGCTGCTGCAGCTGGTGGTCGCCCTTGCGGATCTCGACATCGCCGTTGAAGGACTTGAACTTCAGGCCCTCCAGCGCGGCGGCCACCTTCACCGGGTCGGTGCTCTTGGCCTTGGCCATGGCCGCGCCCAGCGCCGAGTAGATGTGGATGACGCTGCCGGTGTAGAAGTCGTCGTTGAACTTGGCCTTGAACTCGTTGGCCCAGGTGTCCATCTGGCCGCCCATGTTGTTGTAGTTGTAGGCCGCCTGGTAGACGCGTCCCGCGCCGGCGGCGCCGATGGCCGTCGGCGTGCCGGTGACGCCGGCGTAGTAGGTGTAGAACTTGCCGTTGTAGCCGGCCTCGGAGGCGGCCTTGACCAGCAGCGCCAGGTCCGAGCCCCAGTTGCCGGTGATCACCGTGTCCGCGCCGCTGGCCTTGATCTTGGCGACGTAGGGCGCGAAATCGCGCACCTGGGCCAGCGGATGCAGGTCCTCGCCGACGATCTGCACGTCGGGCCGCTTGCGCGCCAGGCCCTCCTTGGCGTACTTCGCGACCTGGTGGCCGTGCGCGTAGTTCTGGTTGAGCAGGTAGACCTTCTTGACGTCGGCCTGGTCCTTCAGGAAGGTGGTGATGGCCTCCATCTTCATCGAGGTGTCGGCGTCGAAGCGGAAGTGCCAGTAGCTGCACTTGCTGTTGGTCAGGTCCGGATCCACGGCGGAGTGGTTGAGGTACAGCACCTCCTTGCCGGGATTGCGCTCGTTGTGCTTGTTGACCGCGTCGATGATGGCCAGCGCCGCGCCCGAGCCGTTGCCCTGCGTCACGTAGCGCACGCCCTGGTCGATCGCCGACTTCAGCGCGTTGAGCGACTCGGCCGGGCTGAGCTTGTTGTCGATCGGGATGATCTCGAACTTCACGCCGGCCGGGTTGCTGGCGTTGAACTTCTCGGCGAAGAACTGGAAGGACTTCACCTGGTTCTGCCCCACCGGCGCCATCAGGCCCGACAACGGATCGATCCAGGCGATCTTCACCGTCTCGCCCTTCTGCGCGTGCGCGCCCGCGGCCGCCATCACGGCGAAGGCGGCGACCGCGAGGGGACGGACCAGCGAGGGGATCGAACGCGTGCTGTGCTTGCTCATGCTTGTCTCCTGATGTGATTGTGTTTGCAAGGCGGTGGAAGCGGCGTAGTACGACTGGGAACGACGCGGAGCGACGGACTGCTCTGGACTGCGGGGAGGGAAATCGGTGGCGGCGCTCCTGGGGAACGGACCGGGCGCGGCGGCCTCGTCGCCGCGCGGGGTCGGAAAGGATCGATGTCGACGGAAGCTGCCGGCTTCAGCAGCCCGGCAGCCGGTGACCCTTGAACTGCTCGCGCAGCTTGAGCTTGAGCATCTTGCCGGTGGCGGTGTGCGGGATCTCGTCGACGAACACGACGTCGTCGGGCACCTGCCACTTGGCGATCTTGCCCTCGTAGAAACCGAGCACCGCCTCGCGTGTCAGCGCCGCGCCCGCCTCGCAGGGCTTGCGCACCACCACCAGCAGCGGACGCTCGTCCCACTTCGGATGCGCCACGGCGATGACGGCGGCCTCGTGGATCGCCGGATGCGCCATCGCGATGTTCTCGACGTCGATCGAACTGATCCATTCGCCGCCGGACTTGATCACGTCCTTGCTGCGGTCGGTGATCTGCATGAAGCCGTCGGCGTCGATCGCCGCGACGTCGCCGGTCGGGAACCACAGCCCGGCGTCGCGCCCGTCCTCGCCGGTGACGCGGATCAGCGGCGAGCCGTCGTGGCCGAAGTAGCTGTCGATGACCCAGGGACCGCGCACGACCAGGTTGCCCGAGCTCTTGCCGTCCCACGGCAGCGCGCGGCCGCCGTCGTCGACGACCGCCATGTCCACGCCGTAGATCGCCTTGCCCTGCTTCTCCAGCAGGTGGCGCTGCTGCTCCTTCGGCAGTTCCAGCTGGCGGTTGTTCAAGCGCGACAGCGTGCCCAGCGGCGACATCTCGGTCATGCCCCAGGCGTGGATCACGTCGACGCCGTACTCGTCCATCAGCGTGCGCAGCATCGCCGGCGGACAGGCCGAGCCGCCGATCACGGTGCGCTTGAAGGTCGAGAACTTCAGGCCGTTCGCGCCGACGTAGTTCAGCAGGCCCAGCCACACCGTGGGCACGCCGGCGCTGAAGCTGACCTTCTCGGTCTCGAACAGCTCGTACAGCGACTTGCCGTCCAGGTGCGGTCCCGGCAGCACCAGCTTGCAGCCAACCAGCGCCGTGCTGTAGGGCAGGCCCCAGGCGTTGACGTGGAACATCGGCACCACCGGCAGGATCACGTCGCGGCGCGAGCAGGCCATCGCGTCGGGCAGCGCCGCGCCGTACGCGTGCAGCACCGAGCTGCGGTGGCTGTAGACCGCGCCCTTCGGATGGCCGGTCGTGCCGCTCGTGTAGCAGATGCTGGAGGCGGTGTTCTCGTCGAACTCGGGCCAGAGGTAGTTCCCGTCCTCGGCCTCGACCAGGTCTTCGTAGCAGCGCAGGCCGGGGATCGTCGACGACGCCGGCATGTGGGCGCGGTCCGTCATCAGGATGAAGTGGCGGACCTGGCCGAGCTGCGGCGCGATCTTCTCGACCAGTGGCAGGAAGGTGAGGTCGAAGCAGAGTGCGCGATCGTCGGCGTCACCCGCGATCCAGGCGATCTGCTCGGGGAACAGGCGCGGATTGATCGTGTGGCAGACCAGGCCGGAACCCGAGCTGCCGTAGTAGATCTCGAGATGGCGATGGCCGTTCCAGGCCAGCGTGCCGACGCGCTCGCCGGCCTGCAGGCCCAGCCGCGCGAAGGCCTGCGCGAGCTGCCGGGCGCGGAACTCGACCGCGCCCCAGGTGGTGCGATGCAGGTCGCCCTCGACCCGCTTGCTGACGATCTCGGTATCCCCGGAATGGCGGGCCGCATGCTGGATCAACGATGAGATCAGCAGCGGCATCGACATCATCTGGCCCATCAGTGCCATGTCGTCTCCTGGATATTGTTCCGGTGCCTCTCGGCGCCGGACCGCGCGATGCGCGATCCGGGCGCGCACGGGCGCCTTGATTTCGGCTGTTCGGGTCAGTCTATCGACCGCACCGAACGCCTCGCGTCACCCTAGTGACGCGGCGGCGTTTGCGGCATAGGGGATTACACGGGACCGCGCGGGGCGCAAGCTCTCTTGGCAGCGTCACGCGGCAGTGCTCAGATTCGGTGCGTCCAGGTCCCTCTCATCGAAAAACCAGAACCCCGCGACAAGGAGACATCGATGCGGCTCAACGACCTCCCCCTGACCGGCAAGCTCAATGGCGCGATCGTGCTGCTGATCGTGTCCATGCTCGTGGTGGGCACCTTCACGCTCTGGCGCAGCGATCGCATCACCAGCGACTCCGCCGCCGCGGTCGACGCGGCGCAGGACATCATCCGCAAGTCCGTGCAGTGGCAAGGCATGACGCAGACGGCGGTCGCGCGCAGCATGGCCAGTGCGATCAGTTCGGACCCGGCGGTCGGCGAACTCTTCAAGGCCAACATCGCCAACGACGCGCCGGAGGTGGCCAAGCTGCGCGAGCAGATCGCCGCCGAGGCGAAGCGGCCGGAGGACCAGGCCAAGCTCAAGGAGATCGTCGGCCTGGGGCAGACCCTGCTCGCGGCCAGCAAGAAGGCGCGCGAGGCCGGCGCCTCCGGCGACTGGAGCGCCACCAGCCGCATCGTGCAGAACGAGTACGCGCCATCGGTGAAGGTCTACCTCGAGGCGATCGGCCAGTTCGTCGCGATGCAGGAGGAGCACGCTCGGGAGGCGCGCGAGCAGGCGGCAGACGCACGCGCCGCCTTGCGCTGGCAGGCCGGCTTCGGCGCCGTCGTCATCGCGGCGGTCGGCCTGTTCACCGCCTGGCTGCTGAGCCGCTCGATCGTGGCCCCGATGGCGCAGGCGGTGCGGGTCGCCGAGGCGGTCGCGGCCGGCGACCTGCGCTCGCAGATCCGCGTCGACAGCCGCGACGAGACCGGTCAGGTGCTGGGCGCGCTGCAGCGGATGAACGAAAACCTGACCCGCATCGTCGGCCAGGTGCGGATGAGCAGCGACTCGATCGCGACGGGCACCGGCGAGATCGCGAGCGGCAATGCGGACTTGTCGCAGCGCACCGAGGAGCAGGCCGCGAACCTGGAGCAGACGGCGGCGTCGATGGAAGAGCTGACCGCGACGGTGAAGCAGAACGCCGAGACCGCGCGCACCGCGACGCAGCTGGCGCAGAGCGCCTCCACGGTCGCGGCCGAAGGCGGTCAGGCGGTGCAGCACGTGGTGGCGGTGATGCGCCAGATCGACGACAGCTCGCGGCGCATCACCGACATCATCGGCACGATCGACGGCATCGCCTTCCAGACCAACATCCTGGCGCTGAACGCGGCCGTCGAGGCGGCACGCGCCGGCGAGCAGGGCCGCGGTTTCGCGGTCGTGGCCAGCGAGGTGCGCGCGCTGGCGCAGCGCAGCGCGGCGGCGGCCAAGGAGATCAAGGCGCTGATCGGCGACAGCGGGGCGAAGGTCGAGGCCGGTACCCGCATCGCGGGCTCGGCCGGCGAGACGATGGGGCAGATCGTCGAGCAGGTCCAGCGGGTCTCTGCCCTGATCGCCGAAATCAGCAACGCGAGCAGCGAGCAGAGCCAGGGCATCGACCAGGTCGGCGACGCCATCGCGCAACTGGACCAGGTCACGCAGCAGAACGCCGCGCTCGTCGAGCAATCGGCCGCCGCGGCCGAGAGCCTGAAGCAGCAGGCCGCGCAGTTGAACCAGGCGGTCGCCGTCTTCAGGCTTTGACCTTCGCGGTCCCGAGGCAGTCAGCGACTGGTGGGGGACGGCAGGGCATGGGGTTTGGACGCTTGCCGTCCGGGCCCCATGCTCTGGCGGCCAGCGCTCGGTCTGCGCAGGTAGTCGGCCTCGGAAGGGTCAGGCCTTGCGGATTTCCGGCAGCTCGATCTTGACCTCGAGCACCTCGAGGTCGTCCTGCCGTTCCATGTGGACCTTGATGTCGTCCGGATTGATGGAGACGTACTTCGAGATCACCGCGAGCAGCTCGCGCTGCAGTTGCGGCAGGTAGTCGGGGCTGGCGCCGCGACCGTTGCGTTCGTGGGCGAGGATCAGCTGCAGGCGTTCCTTGGCAACGCTGGCGGTGCTTTTCTTCTCGCCCAGGAAGAAGGACATGAATCCCATGGGTTCTCCCTTGCGTGTCAGCGACTGAACAGGCGCTTGAAGAAGCCCGGCTTGACGGCCTCGACGAAACGCATCGGCTTGTCTTCGCCAAGGAAGCGGGCGATGACGTCGGCGTAGGCCTCGGCAACATCCGTGCCCTTCATGTGGATCGCCGGCAGGCCCTGGTTGGAGGCCTGCAGCACCACTTCGCTTTCCGGGATCACGCCGATCAGCGGCGTGCGCAGGATCTCGTGGATGTCCTCGAGCGAGAGCATCTGTCCCCCCTCGACCCGGTTGGGGTTGTAGCGGGTGATGAGCAGGTGCTCCTTGACCGGTTCCTTGCCTTCGATCGCGCGTTTGGTCTTGCTGTTGAGCATGCCCAGGATGCGGTCGCTGTCGCGCACCGAGGAGACCTCGGGATTGGTCACGACCAGCGCCTCGTCGGCGTAGTGCATGGCCATCAGCGCGCCGGTCTCGATGCCGGCCGGCGAGTCGCAGACGATGAAGTCGAACTCCATGGCCTTGAGCTCTTCCAGCACGCGCTCGACGCCTTCCTGCTTGAGCGCGTCCTTGTCGCGCGTCTGGGAGGCCGCCAGGATGAACAGCTTGTCGAGCTGCTTGTCCTTGATCAGGGCCTGGCTCAGCTTGATCTCGTCGTTGATGACGTTGATCAGGTCGTACACGACGCGGCGCTCGCAGCCCATGATCAGGTCGAGGTTGCGCAGGCCGACGTCGAAGTCGATCACCGCGGTCTTGTAGCCGCGCATCGCGAGGCCGGTGGCGAAGCTGGCGCTGGTCGTGGTCTTGCCCACGCCGCCCTTGCCGGAGGTCACCACAACGATCTTGGTCATGGGGCTAGGTCCTTCTGTCTGATAAGTCAGTGTGTCTGGTGGGAACGGATCGGCGGGCTCAGGCGCCCAGCGGCTCCATGATCAGCTTCTCGCCGTCGAGGCGGACCTGAGCGGCCTTGCCGCGCACGTTGTCCGGCAGCGGGTTCTCGCTGGTGCGGTAGATGCCGGCGATGGCGATGAGTTCGGCCTCGAGCTGCTGCGCGAAGATCCGCGCCTCGGTGTTGCCGCGCGCGCCGGCGATCACCTTGCCGCGCAGCGGCGCGTAGACGTGGATGCTGCCGTCGGCGATCACCTCGGCGCCATGGTTCACCGCCGCCAGCACGACGAGGTCGGCCCCCTTGGCGTAGACCTGCTGGCCGGAACGCAACGGCCGGTCGACGTAGACGGTCCGGGACTCGGCCGGCACCGGCACTTCCACCGGGCGCTCGACGACGACTTCCTTGATGACCTGCTGGACGACCTTCTCCACGCGCGGTTCCCGGGTGTCACGGGACTCTCGGGACTCGCGCTCGGCCCGCGCCGGCTGGTCGGGCGCCTCGGCCAGGCCGAGTGCCGCGGCCTGCGCCAGTTCCGCGGCGTTCGCGCCGACCACGCCGACCGGTTGCAGCCGGTGGCGGCGCAGCAGCGGCAGCAGCGCGGCGATGTCGACGCGGGAGGCCGGCTCGATCGCCGCGCCGTCCGCGGCCGTCGTCGCCTCGGCCTCCAAACTCAGTTGGCCCTGGCCGTCGACCGCGGCCGTCACCGGCGCCGCGTCCTGCGCCACCGGCGCGACCACGGGCAGCTGGCCCAGGTCCAGCAGCAGCGGATCGTGGTGGAAGGCGTCGGGTGTCTCGCCCAGCCTGGCCTGCAGTTCCGCGTCGAGCGCGGCCGGATCGGCCGTCTTCAGGACGAGGGCGAGCAGGCTCAGCGAGGCGCTCTTCAGTTCAAAAAGTTCCGGCGTCCTGGCGGCCGACCGCCCCGACGAATTGCCCGCCACTGCCTGCGTCATGTAAGGAATGAGGAATGCGATTGCAAAGTCGCGGATTTTAGCGGTGCGTCGCAGCCCCTCTTTTAGGGGCCTGCCCGGCCTGTGCGGTCCCGGCAGCCGTGCAGCAGGTGTCGCGGGCTTGTCATCCGGGTTCACCGCTCGACGCCGCGCTCCGCGAGTTGCCTCATTTCCAGGCAACCCAAAGGAATTCGGGGTGTGACAAGTACTTGCAAGCGCTGTCGCCAATTGACACACATGCTTGTCCACAGGTGCGGGGGACAGATCCACCGTTCGAGGGAAGGATTGCCACGCCGCCGGGTCGCTGCTTCCAGCGTCATCGGCCCGTTGTCAACCTGAAAATCGACGACTTGGGGCTTGACTTATCCCCATTCAGCGGCTCCAGGGCCCCCGCGCCGCCTGGTGTTGCGTCGCAGCTGCGCGTTTTCCCCAGACACCGCCAAGTCCTTGATTTATATAGGCCGTTTCGTCTTGCCTGGAAATGAGGCAAGGAACCTCGCGAGGCCGTCGATCAACGGTTTAGAGCAATCCTCGGCAGGTTTCCCACACAGTTATCCACAGCCACGGTGGATAGCTTTCAAGGGGCTTTGAAATCAAGGATTTAGCGCACCTCCTTGAACCGCAGCACGAGGTCGGCTACCCCTTCGGCGTTACCTCGAAGGATGTGTTGGCCCTGCGACATCTCGCCATCTCGTTACATGTCGAGGCTAAGGCATCGGTCTCGCCGTCGCCCGCGTGGGCGAATACCGTCGCGGTCGCACCGGTTTGCGTCACGCATCCGACAACCGGGGCGGCCCGCGTGTCGCCCGGGGACGAAATGTGCGGCGGGGCAAGGCTGATGACAGGTCGGCAAGTGGCGGTCCCGCTAGAGTCCCTGCTTTCCCCGATGTTGTGACGTGCCGGCCGCGCCGGCGAAAGGTTGGCGATGGGTGTCCGGTCCTGGTTCCGCAAGGAGTGGTTTCTGCTGGCACTGGTCGGCGCGGTGGCGCTGGCCAGCGCGTGGCCCGACCTGGGGCGCAGCGGCGGACTGCTGCGGCTGGAGGTGGTGAGCAACTGGGGCGTGGCGCTGGTGTTCTTCCTGACCGGACTGGGGCTGTCCGCCGCCGCGCTGCGCGACGGCGCGCTCAAATGGAAGGTCCACGTGCTGGTGCAACTGAGCACCTACGCCCTCTTCCCGCTGCTGTGGTGGGGCTTCAGCGCACTGTTCGGACGCTGGCTGCCCACCGACCTCGCCCTGGGCTTCGCCTACCTCTGCGCGCTGCCGTCGACGATCTCGTCCTCGGTCGCGATGACGGTGCTGGCCAAGGGCAACGTGCCCGCCGCGATCTTCAACGCCAGCGTTTCCAGCCTGCTGGGCATCGTGCTGACGCCGCTGCTGGTGGCGCTGATGGGCGGCACCAGCGGCGCCACGCTGCCCTTCGGCGAGGCCGTCTGGAAGCTGACCCAGCTGCTGCTGCTGCCGCTGGTCGCCGGCCAGCTGCTGCGCCCGCTGCTGCTGGGCTTCTACATGAAGCACAAGTCCCGGATCACGCTGATCGACCGCTGGGTGATCATCCTGCTGGTGCTGTCGGCGTTCAGCGACTCGGTGGCATCCGGCCTGTGGCGCGACCACGGCGCGGAGCTGCTGGTCAAGGCCGCCCTGGGCGCCGCGTTCTTCCTGGCCGCCGTGATCGTGCTGAGCCGCCTGGCCGCGCGCGCGATGAAGCTGTCGGTCGAGGACGAGATCGCCGCGGTCTTCTGCGGCTCCAAGAAGACGCTGGCCTCGGGCGTGCCGATGGCCAAGCTGCTGTTCGGCGCGCATCCGGCGGTCGGCGTGATCGTCCTGCCGATCATGTTCTACCACCAGCTGCAGCTGATCCTGTGCTCATGGCTCGCCCAGCGCTACGCGGCGCGGGTCCGGGGCACCTAGAATCCCAGGTTCCCCCTCGCGCGACCGCACCGCCCATCCAGGCTCCGGGCGCGGGGCGGAGAACCGCAGCCCCCACAGCAGGCTCCCTCGCGCCATGACACGCAAGCTCTTCGTCACCACCGCCCTCCCGTACGCCAATGCGAACTTCCACATCGGCCACATCATGGAGTACACCCAGGCCGATATCTGGGTGAGGTTCCAGCGGATGCAGGGCAGCGACGTGCACTTCGTCTGCGCCGACGACGCCCACGGCGCGCCGATCATGATCGCGGCCGAGAAGGCCGGGAAAAGCCCCCAGCAGTTCGTGGCCGACATCGCGTCGGGCCGCCAGAAGTACCTCGACGGCTTCCACATCAGCTTCGACAACTGGCACACCACCGACGGGGCCGAGAACCACGCCCTGTGCAAGGAGATCTACTGCGCGCTGCGCGCCAACGAGCTGATCTCGGTGAAGACGATCGAGCAGTTCTTCGACCCGCAGAAGTCGATGTTCCTGCCCGACCGTTTCATCAAGGGCGAGTGCCCGAAGTGCGGCTCGAAGGACCAGTACGGCGACTCGTGCGAGGTCTGCGGCGCCGTGTACGCGCCGACCGAGCTGAAGAACCCGTTCTCGGTGCTGTCCGGCGCGACGCCGGTGATGAAGAGCTCCGAGCACTATTTCTTCAAGCTGTCCGACCCGCGCTGCGTGGAGTTCCTCGAGCAGTGGACGCAGGCGCCCGGCCGCCTGCAGTCCGAAGTGCTGAACAAGATCAAGGAATGGTTCGCCAAGGACGAGGACGGCAACGGCGGCCTGGGCGACTGGGACATCAGCCGCGACGCGCCCTATTTCGGCATCGAGATCCCTGACGCGCCGGGCAAGTTCTTCTACGTCTGGGTGGACGCGCCGATCGGCTACCTGGCCTCGCTGAAGAACTACTTCGGCAAGACCGGCCGCGACTTCGACGCCTTCATCAACGATCCGGCGACCGAGCAGATCCACTTCATCGGCAAGGACATCACCTACTTCCACACGCTGTTCTGGCCGGCGATGCTGCACTTCAGCGGCCGCAAGACGCCCACGCATGTCTACGTGCACGGTTTCCTGACCGTCAACGGCGGCGAGAAGATGTCCAAGAGCCGCGGCACCGGCCTGGACCCGCTGAAGTACCTGGCCCTGGGCATGAATCCGGAGTGGCTGCGCTACTACCTGGCCGCCAAGCTCAACAGCAAGGTCGAGGACCTGGACTTCAATCCCGAGGACTTCGTTGCGCGTGTCAACTCGGACCTGGTCGGCAAGTACATCAACATCGCCAGCCGCGCCGCCGGGTTCCTGTCCAAGCGCTTCGGCGGCCAGCTGTCGGCGGATGTCGGCGTCGAGGGCCGCGCGCTGCTGGACGGCCTGCGCGCGCACAAGGGCACCGTCGTCGAGCTGTACGAGACCCGCGAGTTCGGCAAGGCCTTGCGCGAGATCATGCTGCTGGCCGACCGCGTCAACGAGTATGTCGACCAGAACAAGCCCTGGGAGCTGGCCAAGCTCGAGGGCAAGGACCAGGTGCTGCAGGACGTCTGCACCGTCTGCATCGAGGCCTTCCGCCTGCTGTCCATCTACCTGAAGCCGGTACTGCCGGCCCTGGTGGCCAAGGTCGAGACCTTCCTGCAGGTCGCGCCGATGCGCTTCGCCGACGCCGACCGCGCGCTGGGCGCGCACACCATCGGCGGCTACGAGCACCTGATGCAGCGCGTCGACCCGAAGATGCTGGAGGCGCTGTTCGAGCCGCCCGCGCCGCCCAAGGTCGTGCCCGGCGGCGAGGACCTGGCCCCCGAGATCAAGATCGACGACTTCGCCAAGGTCGACCTGCGCATCGCGAAGATCGTCAAGGCGGAGCTGGTCGACGGTTCGGACAAGCTGCTGCGCCTGACGCTGGACGCCGGCGAGGGCCGCCTGCGCAACGTGTTCAGCGGCATCCGCAGCGCCTACCAGCCGGAGCAGCTCGAGGGCAAGCTCACGGTGATGGTCGCCAACCTGGCGCCGCGCAAGATGAAGTTCGGCGTGTCCGAAGGCATGGTGCTGGCCGCCAGCCATGCGGACGAGAAGGCGAATCCGGGCATCTTCGTGCTCGAGCCCTTCCCGGGTGCACAACCCGGCATGCGCGTGCGCTGAGTCCAGGCTCCGACCCCGGGCTCCGACGACCTCGACCGCCTAGAATCCCTCCCAGTTTTCGAACCTTCGATCAAGAGACGACCATGCCGCTGTTCTGGAAGAAATACGAATCCGAAGCCACGCAGTTCATCAACGAGCTGAAGGCCAAGAAGCCGACGCTGGAAGCCGAGCAACGCGCCGGCCGCGCGCTGCTGTGGGACCGCGAGCAGGACCGCCAGGCCCAGGCCGCCTACAACGACGCGCGCGTGGCCCAGCAGGCCTACGTCTACCAGACCAAGTCGGAATAAGCGGACCTTCGAGGATCCCGTTCGAACGTCGTTCGCCGCGTGAGCAACGCTGACGACCACCGCGACACCGCCCTGACGCTGCCGGACGAACCGGCGGATCAGGGCGGCGACGCTTCCGCGCCCGAGACGGTCGATCACGTCGCCGTCGCGCGGCTGTATGGCGAACCGCTGTTCGCCATGCCGCAGGACCTCTACATCCCGCCGGATGCCCTGGAAGTGTTCCTGGAAGCCTTCCAGGGGCCGCTGGACCTGCTGCTCTACCTGATCCGCAAGCAGAACTTCAACATCCTCGACATCCCGTTGGCCGAGGTCACGCGGCAGTACCTGAGCTACGTCGAGCAGTTGCGCAAGCACAACCTCGAACTGGCCAGCGAGTACCTGCTGATGGCCGCGATGCTGATCGAGATCAAGTCGCGGATGCTGCTGCCGCCGAAGAAGTCCGATGACGGCGCCGAGCCCGAGGATCCTCGCGCGGAACTGGTGCGCCGGCTGCTCGAGTACGAGCAGATGAAGCAGGCCGCGCTGCGCCTGGACCAGATGCCGGTGCTCGGGCGGGACTTCCTGCGGGCCCAGATCCACATCGAGCAGTCGCTGGCGCCGCGGCTGCCGGACGTGAACGTGGAGGACCTACGCGCCGCCTGGGCCGACCTGATGCGTCGCGCCAAGCTCAACCAGCACCACAAGATCTCGCGCGAACAGCTGTCGGTGCGCGAGTACATGTCGCACCTGCTGCGCCGGCTGCAGGGTCAGCGATTCGTGGAGTTCGAAGACCTGTTCGAGCTGGACAAGGGCTCGCAGGTGCTGGTGGTGTCCTTCATCGCGATGCTCGAACTGGCGCGGGAGCGCCTGGTCGAAATCACGCAGGCGGAGGCCTTCGCGCCGATCTACGTGCGGCTGGCCTACGCGCCGAGCTGAGCGCGAGGGCCGAGGGTCAGCGGAAGGTGGTGAACGCGGCGCTCGGTTGCCGCTGCACCATCTGCCCGACGGCCAGCACGGCCTGCGTGCGGGAACTGACGCCCAGCGCCTTCAGCACCGCGGCGACGTGGTCCTTGATCGTCTCGACCGAGACGCCGAGTTCGCGCGCGATGATCTTGTTCGGCTTGCCCTGCAGCAGCAACGCCAGCACGTCGGTCTGGCGCGGCGTCAGCTGCAGGCTCTCCAGGCCGGCGGTGGTCTGGTAACCGGCCTGGCTGGCCAGCGCCTGGACCTGGTTCATCCGCGGGTTGCCCGGCGCCGCGTCGGTCACGGCCAACGCCGCAACCGGCTCCGGTTCCGGCGCCACATCCGAGCCCAACGACATCGGCGGCACGTAGATCCCGCCCGACATGACGAGTTTCAGCGCCTGCGCCAGCACGTCGTTGCCGGTGCGCTTGGGAATGAAGCCCATCGCGCCCTGGTCGATCGCCCGGATCACGTCGCTCGCCCGGTCGGAGGCGGAGATCACCACCACCGGCAGCGACGGGTACTGCGAACGGAACTCCTCCAGCACGTCGAACCCGCTGGCGTCGCCCAGGTTCAGGTCCAGCAGGACCAGGTCGAAGTCCTGACGCGCCTTGAGCGTCTCGCGCGCCTGAGCCGCACTGTCGGCGCCCAGCACCTGCACGTCTTCGCCCAGACCTTGGATCACGGTCTGGAGCGCGGCCAGGATCAGCGGGTGGTCGTCGATCAGCAAAACCCTCACGGGGGTGTCTCCTTGGATGTCGGGGGGACGACGGCTGGCCGATCGGCTGCCCGTCCCGAATAACTTTCGAGCCAGGGCGGAATCATAGGCGGGTGACTTCAGGCAGGCACTCCCCCTTACGGTGGCATCGGTACCAATAGAAAGTTCTATTGCCAAACCTTCCATCTTGTATTCGCACAAATCAGCGGTACTGGCGCGTCAGCGACTCCGCGATGCAGACCGGCTTGCCGCCGCCCTCGCGCTCGACGGTCACCTCCACCATCATCTGCACCCCGCCCTCGACGGCTTCCAGGCGCCTGAGCACGAAGCGCCCGCGCAGCCGGCTGCCGACCGGCACCGGTGCCGGGAAACGCACGCGGTCGAGTCCGTAGTTGAGGCCCATGCGGGTCTCCCTCACCCGGAAGGCGGTCTCGTAGAAGCGCGGCAGCAGGCTCAGCGTCAGGAAGCCGTGCGCGATGGTGGACCCGAACGGACCGGCGGCGGCCCGCGCCGGGTCGGTGTGGATCCATTGCTGGTCCTCCGTCGCGTCGGCGAAAGCCTGGATCCGCGGCTGATCCGCCACGATCCAGTCGGACACGCCGATCTCCTGCCCGACGAGGGGCAGCAGGTCTTCCAGCTTCTCGAACATCCGCATCCGGGGTCTCCTGTCGTTCTGAAGGTGTCAGCGCCGGCAGGGCCCGGGAACGGCGTGCGGGACTTCAGTCCCCGCCGCCCTTCGCCGGCCGCTCCAGCCAGGCGCAAAGTCGCTGCCACTGTTCCAGGTCGCGGGCCACCCGGCCGGGGGCGATGTCCCACAGCGTCAGGCCGCGGGCAGCGAGCTGCACGTAGTTCTGGGTGTCGCGCAGCTCGGCCAGCAGGGGCAGTCCGAGCTGGTCGATGAACTGGTGCAGCTGCTGCCGCGACAGCGTGCCCTCGCGCACCCGCATCGCCACCAGGCCGATGTCCGGCGCGCCGCCGGACTTGCCGCGATCCGGGGACGCATCTTGCAGCTCGCGCACGAAGTCGTATGTCGCCTGGATGTCAAAAAGGCTGGGCTGCAGCGGCACGACCACGCGGTCGGCCACCTTGAGCGCCTGCGACAGCTTCTTGCCGTGCAGGCCGGCCGGCGTGTCCAGCACCGCGTGCGACACGCCCCTGGGCGTGCGCAGCTGCTCGGCCGAGGCCAGCTCCCAGCCCTGGATCGTCGGCAGCGCCGCGGGGCGCTGGGCCAGCCAGCGCGCCGAGGACTGCTGGCGGTCGATGTCGCCCAGCATGACGGCGTGGCCGCGATGGGCCAGGAATCCCGCGATGTTGCTCGCGAGCGTGCTCTTGCCGACCCCGCCCTTGGGGTTGGCGACCAGGATCACCGGCATGGCCACTCCTCTCCTCGATGAGGTGCGCGGGATGTTATGCGATACCGCAAAATCCGCCGCCATGAGCGCCCCTCCGTCCATCCTCCTCCTGGCCGCGCATCCGGACCTGGCCCATTCCCGCGTCACGCGGGCGATGCTGTCCGCCGCGCACGGCCTGCCCAACGTCCGCGTGCGCGACCTGTACGCGCTGTACCCGGACTACGCCATCGACACCCACGCCGAGCAGGAGGCGCTGCGCGACGCCGAGATGCTGGTCTGGCTGCATCCGATGCACTGGTACGGCATGCCCGCGCTGATGAAGCTGTGGGTGGACGAGGTGCTGAGCGTCGGCTTCGCCTACGGCCAGACCGGCCATGCGCTGCACGGCAAGGACCTGTGGCTGGTCACGTCCGCCGGCGGCAGCCAGCACTCGTACAGCGCCGAAGGCTACAACCGGCACCCGGTCGGCGACTTCCTGCTGCCCTATGCGCAGACGGCCGCGCTGTGCGGCATGCGCTTCCTGCCGCCGCTGATCCTGCACGGCGCGCAGAAGGCGTCGGCCGAACAGGTCCAGGCCCATGCGCAGGCCTTCCTCGAAGGGCTGCGCGCCCTGCCCGAATGGTGCGAGCACCAGCCGGAGCCCGACCAGGAAGCGGTGCCCGACGACGAGCGTCCGGTCCGCGAGGAAGGAGCGCCGGTCTGATGGACGCCGCCACCCCGATGGCCGCGGCCTCCGCCGCGATGCATGCCGCCTCCGCCGCCATGACGGCGACCGAGGCCGCCGCCCATGGCGCCCACGGCAACTGGCTGCTGACGCCGCTGGTGCTGCTGGCCGCCGCGGTGCTCGCCGTGCCGCTGGCGCGCGGGCTGAAGCTGGGCTCGATCCTCGGCTACCTCGTCGCCGGCGTGCTGCTCGGCCCGCAGGTGCTGGGGCTGATCAGCCAGCCGGCGACGGTGCTGGAAGTCGGCGAGTTCGGCGTCGTGCTGATGATGTTCCTGGTCGGCCTGGAGCTCGAGCCCAAGCGGCTGTGGGCGATGCGCCGGCCGATCTTCGGCTGGGGCACCGCGCAGATGCTGGGCTGCGCGGCGCTGCTGCTGATCCCCTCCTTCTTCCTCGACGCCGACTGGCATGCCGCGGTGATCGCGGCGCTGGGGCTGGCGATGTCGTCGACGGCGGTGGCGCTGGCCACGCTCAGCGAGAAGAACCTCGGCAACACCCGCGCCGGCCAGAGCGTCATCAGCGTCGCGCTGCTGCAGGACATCGCGGCGATCCCGGTGCTGGCGCTGGTACCCATCCTCGCCAGCCAGGGCCGGCCCGCGGCGGGTCACTCCGGCTACCGGATCTGGCTGGCGCTGGGCGCGCTGGTGCTGATCGTGCTTGGCGGCCGCCTGCTGCTGCGGCCGCTGCTGCGCTGGATCGCGCGCAGCGGCACGCCGGAGATCTTCACCGCCGCCTCGCTGCTGCTGGTGCTCGCCGCGGCGATGCTGATGCAGAAGGTCGGCCTCTCGATGGCGCTGGGCGCATTCGCCGCCGGCGTACTGCTCGCCGAGAGCGAGTACCGCCGCGCCCTCGAGGCCGACCTGGAGCCGTTCAAGGGCCTGCTGCTCGGCATGTTCTTCATCGCCGTGGGCATGGGCCTGGACCTGACCGTGCTGTGGCAGAAACCGTTCGCAGTGCTGGGCCTGCTGGCCGCGCTGTGGCTGTGCAAGGGCCTGGTGCTGGCGGTGCTCGGCCGGGCGATGGGATTGCCCCGGCCGGAGCGCGCGGTCTTCGTGATCCTGCTGGCGCAGGGCGGCGAGTTCGGCTTCGTCGTCTTCCAGCTCGCCGAGCAGGCCACGCTGCTGGACGCGGCGCAGCGCTCGGTGCTGGTGGCGGCGGTCGCGCTGTCGCTGGCGCTCACGCCCGCGCTGCTGGCCTGGGCGCAGCGGCGCGCGGGACGGATCGAACGCAAGTCCCCGCACGAACTCACCGAGCAGCAGGAGTCGCCGGTGATCATTGCCGGCTTCGGCCGCTACGGGCAGATCGTCGGCCGGATGCTGTTCGCCAACGGCATCCCGGCGACGGTGCTGGACCACGACGCCGACACCGTCGAGTCGCTGCGGCGCTTCGGCTGGCGGGTGTTCTGGGGCGACGCCACGCGGCTGGAGCTGCTGCGCACCGCCGGCGCCCAGCACGCCAGCGTGCTGGTGCTGGCAGTCGACGACTTCAACCACAGCGTCAAGATCGCGGAGATCGCGCGGCAGCATTTCCCTCACCTGACCATCGTGGCGCGGGCGCGCAACGTCCAGCACTACTACGCGCTGCGCGAGCTGGGCGTCGAGCTCATCGAGCGCGAGACGCTGGACTCCGCGCTGATGAGCGCGCGCAGCGTGCTGCAGCAGCTGGGCTGGGAGCCGCATGCGGCGCGGCAGATGGCGTGGCGGTTCCGGCGCCACACGGTCGAGCAGACCGAGGAGATGCGACCGCACCGCGGCGACCTGGACACGCTGATCGCGATGTCCAAGCGCGGGCGCGAGCAGCTGGAGGAACGCCTGGCGTCCGAACGCAAGGCGCTGGCCGAGGGCAAGGTCCGCAATCCGTGGCAGGAGCCGCACCATGCGCCGGGGTCGGCGCCGTCTCCGGCCGGTTCGCCCGAGTTTCCCCAGCCGGACAAGGCCTGACGAGGCCGGCGACAATCCGACGCTTATGTTTGCCCCTTCCCAACTCGAGGTCCGGCGCTTCTTCTGCCAGACCTACCGCAAGCACCGCGACAAGCTGCCGCTGACGCCGATGGAGGCGATCGCCTCGGACTGGATCGCGCAGCATCCGGAGTACCACGACGAACTCGCCGACGAGGATGCCGCGCTGGCGGCGGTCTACACGGTCGAGGACGGCCGCACGAATCCGTTCCTGCACCTCTCGATGCACCTGAGCCTGATCGAGCAGCACCAGATCGACCAGCCGACCGGCGTGCGACAGGCCCTGGACCTGCTGGCGGCCCGCCGCCAGTCGCTGCATGAGGCCCATCACGAGGCGATGGAGTGCCTGGGCGAGATGATCTGGACCTCGCAGCGCAGCGGCCTGCCGCCCGACGGGCACGCCTACCTGGATTGCCTGAGGCGCAAGGCGACGCGTTAAGGTGCCACGCTTGTCGGCCTGACCAGCGGTCCCTCAGGAACGGGCTCGGAGAGCAGGCGCCCCATGCGTCTGGCGGCGTCGGCGCCATCGCTCAGCACGCGCGTCACATCTTGCGGAGGCTCATACCAGTAATAGGGTCTCGCCTCGTTGTGTAATCCGTCCGAATCGCCGTCCGTGATCAGCGTCTGCACGACACCCGTCATCTCTTCCAGATACCGCAGACGCGGCCTCGTGAGTGTGCCGTCGGGCCCGGTCGGAATCCCGTTCTCGTGCTCGCGTTCGTCCCACCACTTACCCAGGCTGCTCCAGTGATTGCCGAAGACATCGAGCGCATAGGCGTAGTGCAACAGATCGCCCGGCTGGACGGGTAGCGCGGCAAGCAGCTCCGGGGGCGCTTCCGAAGACCGGGCGCTCGACCAGGACTGCTCGACTCGGCCCGCGACGCATCGCAGCGATCGGATCATGTCCGCGCGCGCCCCGCGCTGACGCTCGCGGTCGCCAACGACGGCCGCATCCGCAGCGGTCCTCGTAGGAACATCGAGCATCGCTAACAAGTGATCCAGTTCGAGGGACATGTGTTCGACCTGATCGAGCAGTTCGGGGAGCGTCGATGCCGTTTGGAAAGTGCGCGAGACCACCACGTCGGCAAGGCCCCGGTCCGCGATGATCTGGGACTTCAACGCCGCCAGCGTGTCTCGCTGGAAGGCCGTCTGGACCGCCGCCCGCATGAAACGTTCAAATGTCGCCATCGTGATGGCGTTGGGGTCGCCGGACTCCATCGCCTCGTAGAGTTTCACCAGCGCGTCGTGCAAGGCTGCTGCCTCGTGGCGGAACACCTCGACGAAATTCAGCCATTGCGAGTCGTCGTTGGGAAGGATCGTGGCGGCGGCCTGCGTCGAGACGCCCACACCGGAGATGCAACGGAGGTCGGCGATCGCGGACCGCTGCGCCTCGCTCAGGACGATGGCGGGTCCGGCAGCAAGGTGGGGCGGCGCCGCCATCGCGGCACCGTGAAGGGAGAGCAGCAACAGATTCAGGGAGAGGAGAGGTCGTCGCATGAAGGCTCCGTCAAGACAAGAAGGAGCCCCTTCAGTCGCCGCCGAGGCCAGGCACACATGACAACCCGCATCACCGACCAGATCGGACAGGCCGGTCTCGGGCCAGCGATCCCGAGATGTGCCGAACCAAATGCGAAAGGCCACGCATCAGCGTGGCCTTTGTCATTGAAAGCTCAGGAACTCAGGCCTGGATAGCGCCGCCCAGCGCCGACTTGCGTTCGTTCTTGCCCGAGGCGCCATACAGGCCGCTCGGTTCGCCGGGCATCAGCACATCGATGGCGCGGTCCAGGGCCGCGGTGGCGCGGGCCAGCGACTCGCGCTGGGCGGCGACGCGGCCGCCCGCTTGCATCAGGCGGGTGCGCAGACCTGCCGGCACCGTGCCGGTGCGTGCGGCGGCGCTGAACTGTTCGATCGCCCGGGCCAATGCCGCGTGCAGCGACGCCGCATGCAGCTCGATCGCCTGCGAGTCCCGTCGATGCAGCGCGTCGCCCAGCAGGTTGAGGCAGCTTTCGACGTCCTGGAGCGGTTGCTCCAGGTCGACGGGGGTCGAGGTCACAGGCATGGCGGTCATGGGCATCACCGAAAAACTTGGTTCAGGGTCGCGTCAGCTCAGTATTTTTCGATCGGAGATTTCGTACGGCGCTCAGTGCGCCTGCTGGGTGCGGCCCAGCATCTCGGACGCGTTGGCGATCAGCTTGTCGGCGATCGCGTCGGCGTTGATCTTGAACTCGCCCTTCTCGATCGCACTGGCGATGCGTGCGACTTTCTCCGCGTCGAAGCTGCCGTCGTCCGAGCCGGTGCCCGAAATCAAGCTGCTCGCGGTGCTCGAGATTGCGACCGTCGACCCGGCTTCCGGCTGGGCGGCGCCCGTCTTGGAGGCCTTGGCGCCGCCTTCCGGCGCGCCGGCAGCGGTGCCGCCGACCTTCGAGTAGGCGTTGATGTCAGCGTTGTTACCGATCTTCATGGCAAATCTCCATGGGCCCGAGGACATCCGGACCGCTTCCAATGACGGGTTTATCGACCCGTCCGGGCGGAACTTGAGGGGCCAGCTTCACAAAATAGACAGATCTCTCGGTGAAGGGCCTCACAGTACCACCTCCACGCGCCTTTCCCCGATCGTACGCCCGGTGGCGATCCGACCGTTGTCGAATCGCACCCGGACGTCCTGGCCTTCCAGCCCGACCCCCATCGCCTGGCCTTCGCCGGCGATCGCGTAACCGTCGCCGGTCGCCATGACCTGCACCCGGTCGCCCGGTTGCACCCACTGGCGCAGCTTGAGATCGACCGAGCGCAGTGCTTGCCCGGCGGCAACCGGTTTGGCCAGTTGGCGTCCGAGCCAGCCATCCGCTTGTGTATAGATGGCGCCGGCCTCGCCGGCAATATCCACTTCGGCCATCCGGAGATGTTCTTGAGTCAGCAGCGTGCCGGTCGGCAGGTCGGCGGCGGCGACGAAGGCCTGGCCGTAGACCTTGATCGTCAGCGGCAGCGTCACGTTCCACTTGGTCACGCCGGAGACGCAGCGCAGGCCCAGCCGGCTGCGGCCCCACATCTTGGTGCCGGGCGGCAGGTAGGGCTGGATCTGCGCGCAGGGCGCCAGGCGCAGGCGCGGATCCAGCTTGCCGATCTCGATCTCCACGCGCGCCTGCTGCGGCGCGACCTGCCGGGCGCCGGCCATCGCCAGCGTCTGCAGGCGCTCTTCCAGGGTGACATCCAGCGCGCCCAGGCCCGAGGCGCCGGGTTCGCTGACCGACATCTGCTGCGCCGCGGCGGTCTGTGCCTCGGCCTCCTCCACCATCCCGAACATCAGCCACACGGACAGCAACGCTCCCGCCAGCAGGGCGGGCAGCGCCTGCGCGTGGCGGGCATGGGTGTGGAGGCAGCTTTGCGGCATGGGTCGGAACTGTACGGATCCGGGGCTCGCCGATGGCTTCGAAATGCGCCGGGATCACCCGTCTTATCGCGCTCATGTTTTCGGACCCGCTGCCCACAATGCCCGAACGTGACAAACCGGGCCCGCGTCCCGATGCCACCCGACCCGTCCGAAGGAGATCCCCATGCTGAACAAACTGACCGACGCGATGAACTTCCAGTCCCAGGCGCTGACCCTGCGGGCGGAGCGCCAGCGTCTGCTGGCCAGCAACATCGCCAACGCGGACACGCCGGGCTACCAGTCCAAGGACATGGACTTCGCCAAGGCGCTGCGCGAGGCCACCTCCCCGGTCGCCAGTCCCGCCGATTCCAACCAGACGCTGACCCAGCGCACGCAGAACGCGCTGCAGAACAGCCTGAGCGCCATGACCAGCATGGACAGCAACACCGTGGACATGGACCGCGAGCGTGCCAGCTTCGCCGACAACACGGTGAAGTACGAGGCCTCGCTGCGCTTCCTGAACGGCTCCATCCGCACCATGCTGGATGCGATGAAGTCGCCCAACGCGGCCTGATCCGGGTAACAGGACAAGGAGCCCGTCATGTCGATGTTCAGCATCTTCCACATCAGCGGCAGCGCGGTCAGCGCGCAGAGCCAGCGCCTGAACGCGGTGGCCAGCAACATGGCCAACGCGGACACCGTCGCCGGCCCGGACGGCCAGGCGTACAAGGCACGCCAGGTCGTGTTCCAGAGCATCCTGGCCCAGAACGGCAACGACCAGACCGACGTCGGCGTGCAGGTCGTGGGCGTGCAGGAGAGCCAGACCCCCGGCCGCCGCATCCACGACCCCAGCCACCAGCTGGCCGACGCCGACGGCTACGTCACCTACAGCAATGTCAACAGCGTGGAGGAGATGGTCAACATGATCTCGGCCTCGCGCTCGTACCAGAACAACCTCGAAGTCATGGGCACGGCCAAGTCGCTGCTGCTCAAGACCCTCCAGATGGGCCAGGGCTGACCGCCCGCCGCGCCTGACCGACCGAGCCAACGAACGGGACGCCCGCCATGGACTTCACCGCCCTGAACGCCAACACCAAGACCGGCGCCGCCTCCAACACGGCGGCGTCCAGCGCCACCGGCACGAGCGCGCAGGAAACCTCGGACCGCTTCCTGAAGCTGCTGGTGGCCCAGCTGCAGAACCAGGACCCGATGAACCCGATGGACAACGCCGCGGTCACCACGCAGATGGCGCAGATCCAGACCGTGACCGGCGTGAGCACGCTCAACAGCAGCATCCAGGGCCTGGCCAACCAGTTCGGCCAGATGCAGGCGCTGCAGAGCGTGAGCCTGGTCGGCCGCGAGGTCACCGTCCCCGGCGACAAGGTCACCGTCGCCGACGGCAAGGCCGCGCTGAGCTTCGACCTGGCCAGCGCCGCCGACACCGTCAAGCTGGAAGTCCTGAACGGCGCCGGCTCGGTGATCGCGACGCAGGACCTCGGCAAGATGAAGAGCGGCATGCAGTCCGTGACCTGGGACGCCTCCAAGGCGGCCGAGACCACCGGCCTGAGCTACCGCATCACCGCCACCAACGGCGGCACCGGCGTCACCGCCACCACGCTGATGCGCGACACGGTCCGCGCGGTGAACACCAGCGGCGCCACGCTGCAGCTCGAACTGAAGAATTCCGGCCTCGTCGATTACGACAAGGTCCGCGCGCTGGGCTGACCCCGGCACCTTCCCGGCCCTCCGCCCTTCCCGCCCTTCCCGCCCTTTCCGCATTACCCCCGCCTGAATCGCCCAAGGACACCCCATGAGCTTCCAACAAGGCCTCTCCGGACTGAACGCTTCCAGCAAGAACCTGGAAGTCATCGGCAACAACATCGCCAACTCGCAGACCTACGGCGCCAAGTCGTCGCGGACCGAGTTCGCGGACATGTACGCCGCCTCGCTCAACGGCGCCGGCTCCAACGATGTCGGCATCGGCGTGCAGATCCAGACGGTGGCCCAGCAGTTCACCCAGGGCAACATCTCGATCACCGAAAACCCGATGGACCTGGCGATCAACGGCGCCGGCTTCTTCCAGGTCTCCGACGGCAAGAGCCCGACGGTGTACACCCGCAACGGCCAGTTCAAGGTCGACAAGGACGGCAACATCGTCAACAACGACCAGCTCAAGCTGATGGGCTATCCCGCCGACGCCAACGGCGTGATCCAGCCGGGCCTGGCGCAGGGCCTGAAGCTGCCCACCGGCGGCATCGACCCCAAGACCACCAGCACCATCAAGATGGAGTTCAACCTGGACTCCCGCGCCGGCCCGACCGCCGCCTACGACCTGACCGATCCGGCCGATCCGAATTCGCCCAAGATCGACAAGACCGGCATCACGCTGAACGACCCGACCTCGTACAACAACGCGACGTCGATGACGGTGTACGACGCCAAGGGCCAGCCGATCGCGCTGACCCTGTACTACCAGCGCGCCAACAACGACGACGCCAACGGCAACACCGTCTGGAACGTCTACATGACCGCCAACGGCAGCGCGGTGCAGTTCGACTCGCAGGGCAATCCGATCGAGACCGACAGCGGCCAGCCCAACGGCAACCCGCTGACGCCGTTCACGCAGATGACCTTCCTGCCCACCGGCGGCAAGCCGGTCTCGCCCGGCCCGAGCGAGTTCCTGAACCTGAAGATCCCCGCCGGCGTGAACTCGCAGGGCGCGCCCACGCTGCCGATCCCGGCACCGCCGGCCGACCCGTCCGATCCGTCGGTGCAGGGCATCAGCTTCGACATGCGGTCGGCCACCGAAAACGGCTCCAACTTCGCCGTCACCGACCTGAACCAGGACGGCTACGCGCCGGGCCAGCTGGTCGGCATCAAGCTGGAAGACAACGGCATCGTGACCGCCCGTTATTCGAACGGCGAATCCAAGCCGGCCGGCCAGGTCGAGCTCGCGAACTTCCGCAACCCGCAGGGCCTGCAGCCGCTGGGCGGCAACGTCTGGGCGCGCACGAACGCGTCGGGCGATCCGGTCGTCGGCGTGCCCGGCGACGGCAACCTGGGCGTGCTGACCCCGGGCGCGCTGGAGGAATCCAACGTCGACCTGACCTCCGAGCTGGTGAACATGATGACCGCGCAGCGCGTCTACCAGGCCAACTCGCAGACCATCAAGACGCAGGACCAGGTCCTGCAGACGCTGGTGAACCTGCGCTGACGCCGGCGCGGACGCCCCCGTCACCGCAACCGTCCCCGATCGCTGAGGAGTTCCGATGGACCGCATGATCTACCTGTCGATGAGCGGCGCCCAGGCGGCGATGTCGCGCCAGGACGTGCTCTCCAACAACCTGGCCAACGCCAACAGCAACGGCTTCCGGGCCGAGCTGCAGGCCTTCCGCGCGGTGCCCATCCGCGGCGACGGCGCGTCCACCCGCGCCTTCGCGCTGGAGACCACCACCGGCCACGACCTCAGCGCCGGCCCGATCTCGACGACCGACCGCAACCTGGACGTCGCGATGAAGGGCAAGTCCTGGATGGCGGTGCAGGCGCTGGACGGCACCGAGGCCTACACCCGCGCCGGCTCGATGGACGTCGACCAGGACGGCGTGCTGCGCATGCGCAACGGCCTGCAGGTGCTGGGCGACGGCGGCCCGATCACCGTGCCGCCCAACTCGACGATCTCCATCGGCGACGACGGCACCGTGGTGGCCAAGGCCGACGGCCAGCGCC
>Ga0065165_1000933_pt1 | contig 37393 bp, 33 predicted proteins | sample AraplaMF_Cvi_mMF_FD_63813 | JGI IMG/M metagenome (GOLD analysis project Ga0065165, IMG submission 63813) | Arabidopsis root microbial communities from the University of North Carolina, USA - plate scrape MF_Cvi_mMF (version 2) (version 3) | ecosystem: Host-associated > Plants > Roots >... | reverse complement strand
ACAGCTGCCCGGGTTTGACGTCCGGAAAATAGCCATGCCACACCTCATCGGTGTACTCGGGCAGGTCCACGCGGGTCTCGTTGCCGTCGGCGTCGAAGAGGCACAGTTCCACCCGGGTGGCGTTGGCGGAGAACAGCGCAAAGTTGGTGCCGGAGCCGTCGAAGGTGGCGCCACGGGGGAACGGACGGCCCTCCGCGACGACGACGGCGGAGGCAGGAGGATTCTGGGTCATGGATGGGGGCCAACGGGAGGTGGCCAAGCATCCGGGGCTTACCGTAGAGGCGGCGTTGAGGCCGGGCGATGCCTGCGTGCAGGCGGTAGCGGCGCCAGTTCCGGCCAGAGGCGGCGGATGCCGTCGTCGACCGCGCGGCGGAAATCGAGCTTCCATCCGCTTTCAATGCAGCGTTGACCCGCGACGCGCAGCACGCCGATCGCACCCATGGACAGATACCGTGCGTCGATGGGGTTGATACGCGGAAGGCGGGCAACCAGGGCTTCGGCAACGCTGGCTTCCCAGCCTTCCATATCGAGGAGTTGGCGCCCCCGCAGGGCCGGCGTTACGTGAATGAGGTTGGCCAGCGACCTTGTTTCGTCGACGGGTAGAAGGTCGACTACACCCAGGATGCAATGTCGAAGAAGCTCGCGGGGTGGCAGCGTACGGTCGCCATGGGCCACGAGATCGACGAGCGTCTGGCCCGCTTTCTCCCCCCACGCAAAGACGATGTCTTCCTTGCCCGCGAAGTAGTTGAAAAACGTGCGCCGGGATACACCGGCGGCCTCCGCGATATCGTCGACGGATACGTGGTCATATCCGTTCGATACGAAAAGGCTGAGGCCGGCCTCGATAAGGCTGGCGCGAACCGCGGCCTTTTGGCCCTCGCGGCGGCTGGGTGGAGAAGAACGGGCTTTACTGTGCATGTCGCAAGCGTAGCAATTTGCGTCTGGGGCGGTCGTGGGTGAAAGGCCGGTCGCGGCGGGCGCGGACGGATGGCGGTGATGCTTCACCAAGTTTGCACTAAGTGCAATAATAATGCTCGACCGCTCTTCGATAAAGGTGCTCGGTGGGTCCTCTCCTGCGTGTTATCGGACGATATGCCGCGCGTGCTGCGATAACGTCTTGCCTGCTGCTCGGCATGGGGTGGCTTTCCCTCGTGGTGTGGTTCCACCTGCCGACAGGGGCCGGCCTCAACACCGTTGCGACGGCGTGCTTCGTAGGTCTGTGCCTCCTGGCTCTATGCCCTCGGCGCTGGCGCGCCGTTCGCTGGGCGCGGTGGGGCGCGGCCATCTATGGGGTTGTCATCCTTGTCGGCTGGGCGAGTCTGCGCCCGTCCAATGACCGGCATTGGGCGCCCGACGTGGCGCGAGCGCTGCGCGCGACCGTGTCCGGAAGCAACGTGCGTCTGTCGAATGTTCGGAACTTCCGCTGGACAGGCGAGGAGACGGCCAACGAGGCATGGGTAACCCGGGATTACGACCTCGATCACATCACGGCGGTGGATCTCGCACTGTCGTACTGGATGGGCCCAGCCATTGCCCATACGCTGGTCAGCTTCGAGTTCGACGACGGGCGCCATCTTGTCTTCTCGTCGGAAATCCGGCGCGAAGAAGGCGAGTCCTTCTCCGCCTTGGGGGGCTTCGTTCGCCGCTTCGAGTCCGCGCTGGTGGCGGCCGAGGAAGGGGACATCCTCCGGGTGCGCACCAATTTCCGCGGCGAGACGATGCATCTGTATCGACTGGAGATGCCGCCAGAGGCCAGGCGCGCGCTGTTCCTGGGTTATCTCGAACAGGCGGCGGAACTCGAACGCAAGCCACGCTTCTACAACACGCTGACGAGTAACTGCACCACGATCGTCTTCGACCTGATGCGAAAGATAAGCCCGGGTCTGCCCTCCGATCCGCGCATCCTCTTGTCTGGTTACCTCGATCGCTACGCATACGACGAGCACGGTCTGGCGCCGGGTTTTTCCTTCAGGGAATTGCGCGATCGTGGGGACATTACGCAGCGGGCGCGCGCGGCCGGCGATGCGGAAGATTTTTCGCGACAGATCCGCGTCGGCGTCCCTGGCATGGACGGAGCCCGCGATGGCCATTAAGCCGTTGCTCCGGATCTTTCTCGTCGTTCTTGTTCTGCATACGACTGCCTGCGCGATGGTCAAGGTGGGCGACGTCAGCCCGCGCGAGTACATCGCCCATCGCCGGGGCGACATCCTCTCAGGTCGGCATTTGAGCGGACACACGGCGGAGACTCTTGCGATGGCCGGTCTCGACGCCGGGACTTGCGAGAGGGTGCCGGTACCCTGTATCGCGTCGCTGACGGCGCTCTCGCCGATGGCGGAGGAACGGCGACAGTCTGCCATCGCGGAAATGTGGCTGGCGCGGGCGATGAACGGCAACCCGGGAACCGGCGAACAAGGCGACAAGGCAAGGGAAGCGGCCTATCTGGAAGTCGCGCGCCATGCCTATGCGTATCTCTTCTACACCGAACGCGCCGCACCTGAGCGCGCATTCGAAGACCGTCAGACCCAGGTGCGCGACTATTACAACTACGCCGTACAGCAGCTCGCGATCCTTCTCGGTCGCCACAGCCGCGAGCATACGGAAAAGGGCATGGCCAGCGACATCGGCCAGACGCATGTAATGGTCGACATACATACGCTTGCCTGGGCCAATCAACGACCGCGCGAAGTCGTCGCCGCGTCGGCCCTTCGTTTCGAGGGCCTTCGCAGCACCTATCGCAGAGACGGCCTGGGTGCGGAGCTCGTGGTCGACGTGCGATCGCCCGAAGGTAACGAAAGCAATGCCTACCGCAGCATGCCGACGCCATCGGCGACGGCCTTCCTCCGCTTCTCGGGCGATTCTCTTGCCAGCGTGCTCGGCACTCGCGACGCGGTGCTCGAAGGTCACGATCCCTTCCGTGATACGACGGTATCCGTGGGGGCGACGACGGTGCCGCTTGCGGGCAACTTCACGGCCGGTTACGGGCTTTGGCTCGCGCGATCGGGATTTGCCACGCAGTCGTTGGCAACCTTGTTAGGACGTGGCGACGCCATTACCCAGCCACGCATCTACCTGATGCAGCCTTACGATCCCAACCGCCGGATCATCCTCCTTCTCCATGGGCTCGCCTCGAGTCCCGAGGCCTGGGTAAACGTGGCAAACGACATTCTCGGCGACGAGCGTCTCCGTCGTAACTTTCAGATCTGGCAGGTCTACTATCCGACCAACGTGCCCATCGCGGTCAACAATCGCGCCATTCGGGACGCATTTGCACAGACGCTCAAGCACTTCGATCCGTCCGGCAACGCCGTCGCATCCCACCATTTGGTCATCATCGGCCATAGCATGGGCGGCATTCTCGCGCGCCTGCTGGTGTCGTCGTCGGGCGACACCCTGTGGAACCAGGTGACGCAGGGCAGTGCACGCAAGCGGGCTTTCTTCGAAAAGCACGCGGGGGACTTCGGCCCGTACCTGCACTTTGACGCGCTGCCCAATGTCGACGAGGCCGTATTCATTGCCTCCCCTCACCGCGGTACGACCTTCGCAGCCAATCCTGTGGCGCGTATGTTGTCGAACCTCATTCGCCTCCCGGGGGCGATCGTGACCCGCTTCGGCGGGCTCCTGGCCGACCTCGATGGAAGCGATGGCGGAGCAAAGGGCCGGAAGGCGCCGCTCCTGCCGAACAGCATCGATAACCTGCAAGCCAGCGATCCGTTCATTCGGGCGGCTGCATCCCTGCCTATCGACGCGCGCGTCCGCTATCACTCGATCATCGCCCGCAAGAAGGCCGAAGGGCCACTCGAGGACAGCGACGATGGGCTTGTGCCGTACTGGAGCTCGCACCTTGCGGGTGCCGCAAGCGAAAAGATCATCGTCTCAGGGCACAGCGTGCAGGAGACGCCGGCGGCCGTGCTGGAACTTCGCCGTATCCTCAACGAGAACATCGACCGGGATGCAGGGCGATTGCCGTGAACGTGGCGGGAGGTCGCATATCTTTACGATGTACAACCCACGTTGGAAAGGATATATCCGCTCACACCGGGGAACCTTCAATTTCGGATCGACACCCATCATGAAGCTGACCACTCTGCTGTGCCTGCTCATAGGAATGACGGGGTTCGTCAGCTGGTCGATCGTGCTCAAGTATCGGAGATCGTGGGGCCAGGATGCCGGCGTGACCTACATTTGCAAGCGCCTGCTCACGGAGCGGAAGGCAGAGGGCTGGATGCTGATTCTCAGTCAGGTAGTCACTGTGCTCTCGGGAGCGTATCTGCTCTATCTCGTCAACGTCAGATAGGGGCGTAGCGCATGCCTCGCCTCGCACTACATGTGTAGTACCATGCCGCATCCTCCTGCCGCGGTGCATCCATGCTTCTCCCCGACACCGAATTGGAAGTCATGAAGGCCCTGTGGGAAAAGCACCCGCAGAGTGCGCGCGAACTGCATGACGCGCTGGCCGCTCGCACCGGTTGGGCCTTGTCCACCACGCGCACCGTGCTCGATCGCATGCGCGCGAAGGAACTGGTCTCGCGAACCGAGGTGCACGGGCTTGCCGTGTTCTCGCCAGCCAGGAGCAAGGTGGACGTGCTTGGAGATTCGCTGGCCCATCTGTTTCGCGACGTTCTCGAAGTCCCGGGCAGCGTTCCGGTCTCCGCCCTGACCGGAAGCACACTGCTCAACGAGGACGAGCTGGCGGAGCTGGATCGCATGCTCAACGGCCGCAAGCGGCGCTCATGAATGCGTTGACGGTTCTCACGGGGTGCGTGTGCGGTGTCTTGGTGGGCGCAGGCATGGCGGCTGCGCTGGTGCGTGTGCAGGACGGCCTCAGTGCGCGCGTGCGTCACGCATTCGCTTCTGCGGCGTTCTGGCTTACGGCAGCGCTTCCGTTTCTGCTCGCCTGTCTCGGCGACGTCGTCGTTGCTCCGATGGCCCAGGCGGTCTGGAGTGCTGGGGCGGCCGCTTTCTCCGATGCGCTGCCTGCGCAGCCTTGGCTGGCAACGCTGGCGCGTGGCCTGCTCTATGCGGGGATGGCCGTCGCTGCGGCGGGCACGCTTCGTCTCGTGCGTCAGGTGTGGCTAACGGCCAGCTTGCGGAAGGCCCTTCGCCTCCGTGAAGGCCCCTGGCCCGCCGTTGCAACGGCGGGCGTGCCGAGCCCCATGCTGATCGGTTATCGCCGGCCCGTCGTGGTGTTGCCCGAAGCGATGCAAACCTATGCACCCGCCGTGGTGCATGCGCTGGTTCGGCACGAGCAGGCACACGCTGCGCGGCGGGACAACTGGCGTCTTCTCGCGGAGAACGCCGCGATGGCACTGGTGCCGTGGTGCCTGCCGTTGCGCGCACTGCACGGGATGCTCGTGGCCGCACGCGAGGAACTGTGCGATGCGATGGCGCTGCAGGACTCGGACGAACCGACGCGAATCGGTTATGCGCAGGCACTGGTCGATGCGCTTCGGCACGCCGCGAAGCACCGCGCTTTGATTTCTACCATGACGGGGCCCATGTCCGGGCTGCGTCGTCGCATGGGCGCCATCCTGGAGCCGTCCTGTGCGATGGCATCCCCACCATGGCGGCAACGCGGCATCGCCGGCATGGCGCTGTCGGTAAGTGTGCTCGCGGCCGCACTCATATGGTGCATCGGAGGCGGCCTGGAAACCGTGGCAGGCCTGCACGGCATGGCGATGCGCTTCGCGCCGCTGCATGGCACGAGCGGCGTCTACCGTGTAACCACCCTCGGCGGTTCCATGGAGCCGGGCGCCCCGGCATTCGCTCCGGGCCCTTACCAGGTTCGTTTCGCCCGGGCACCCTCGGGCGAATGGGTCGTCACGACGAGTTCGGCCGCCCGGCCCTGACGGGCCGGGGCAGGCTTGCGCCATGTGCGCTACAAGTGTAGCGTATCAGCTACATAAGTAGCCTTGAGGTGCATCGTGTCCGCCATTCTTCTCGCCGGCCTCTGGCTCGGCTCCAGCGCTACGACCCTTCCGGCAGCCGCTTCGACCACGGAGTCCCCGCCAGCCTCCTTGCTCGAGCAACTCGCCATCCCCGCCGACTACCGCGTGTCGTTCGAGGACCAGATGGGGCGACCGCTCTCATACGCGCAATTCAAGGCGGCGATGGCCACCCGCCCGTTCGGCGTCGAGAAGGACCCCCCCGGGCACAAGGCCACCCTGAAGCTCGAAAGCGATGCCGCCATTGCAAAGGCACATGCAGACAAGGCCCGGCCGAAGGCCCTCGCCATTCAGGGCCATCCGTTCCCGGCCTTTCATGCGCAAACTCTGGACGGCAAGCGAATCGCCTCGATGTCGTTGCGCGGAAAACCGTTCGTCGCGAATTTCTTCTTCGCCCAATGCGCACCGTGCATCGCGGAAATGCCGGTCCTGTCCGCTTTTCACAAGGCGCATCCCGAGATCGCGGTGGTAGCGTTCACTTTCGACGATGCCGCCACGGCACGCGAGTTCGTGCGTGCACGTGGTTTCGGCTGGCCCGTGGTGCCCGGCCAGCAGGCGTTGGCGGACCAGGCCGGCGTCAAGATCTACCCGACCATGATGCTCGTCGATGGCAAAGGCATCGTCGCCAAGGCAACGGTTTCCGACGCGATCCACCCAGCGGGCAAGCCGCTCTCCGTGGCCGACCTGGAGCGGTGGGTGGAGGGAGTCCGTTGACGCCGGTGGCACATTCCCGCGAGGAATGAGCGATATACCATCGTGTGGCTGACCGGAATCTCATTCGCCGCGTAGCATGTGCGGCAGTCTTCGTACGGAATTCCCCCCATGTCCTCCTCCACCAGACCTGCCTCCGCGCTGGGCCGGGGTACGCTTTTTGCCATGGCGCTGGTCGCGGGCCTCGCCGTCGCATCCATCTATTACAACCAGCCCATGCTCGGGGTGATGTCGTCGTCGCTGCACGACGTGCGCGTCAGCGGCTGGATCCCTACGCTCACCCAGCTGGGCTATGCGGCCGGCCTGCTGTTCCTGCTGCCGCTTGGCGACATGCTGGAGCGGCGCCGGCTCATCGTCGTGCAGTTCGGCATCCTGGCGCTCGCGCTCGTGGTCATGGCGCTCGCGCCTGGTCTCGCGGTGCTGGCCGTCGCGTCCGTGCTCGTCGGTGCGGCCGCGACGGTGGCGCAGCAGATCGTGCCGTTTGCGGCGATCCTCTCCGCGCCCGAGAAGCGCGGCGCAGCCATCGGCACCGTCATGAGCGGCCTGCTGACGGGCATCCTGCTCAGTCGCACGCTGGCCGGCATCGTGTCGAGCGTTGCCGGGTGGCGCGTCATGTTCTGGGTGGCCGTGCCGCTCGCATTGCTCGGTGCCTTGCTCATGGCGCGGAGCCTGCCGGCGCACTACCCGGCCAGGAAGCTGCGCTATGGCGATCTGCTGAACTCACTCATCCACCTCTGGCGGAACGAGCCCGTGCTGCGCCGTGCCGCGGCGACGCAGGCGCTGCTTTTCGCTTCCTTCTCGGCGTTCTGGACGACGCTCGCACTTCGCCTGGCCGAGCCGCCGCTGAACCTCGGCGCGGCTTCGGCGGGACTCTTCGGCATCGTCGGCGCGGTGGGTGTGGCCATGGCGCCCGTGGCCGGACGCATGGCGGATCGACGCGGCCCCGCGCCGGTCATCGCCCTCGGCGCCGCCGCCACGGTGCTGGCGTGGCTGGTGTTCGGACTGTGGCAGAGCCTGGCCGGACTCGTCGTCGGCGTGATCGTGCTGGACTTTGGCGTGCAGATCGCGCTGGTGTCGAACCAGCACCTCATCTACGGCCTGCACCCCGAATACAAGAGCCGTTTGAACACGTTGTTCATGACCACGATGTTCGTGGGCGGTGCGTTGGGCTCGTCGCTAGCCGCGGCTGCCTGGCATCACGGCGGTTGGCCGGTGGTGTGCGTGCTTGGCGGTATCTTGCCGATCGGCGCGCTGGTGCTCAGCCTGGTGCGCCGTCCGGCGACCGAACCGCAGCGGGCGCAGTGAGGGCATCGGCTTTGTCGGGGCGCATCAGCGCTTCGACGAAGTCCGCAAAGGCCCTTGCCTTGGCGCTGGGCATGCGGCCGGAAGGAAATACCGCCCAAAGCGACACCGAGCCGAACGACCACCCGGGCAAGAGCTCGACCACCTCGCCCGAAGCGAGCTCGGGCTGCGCCACCCAGCGGGAGGTCACTCCGATGCCGATGCCGGCAAGGACGGCGGCCCGCAGTCCTTCCACGGCCGTGACATGCAAAGGCCCGTTGACCGACAGACGCTCCGTGCGCTCGCCTTGCCTCGCGATCCACTCCCGCACCAGCCCGTCGTGGCCGTATGACAGCACCGCATGTGCGGCCAGGTCTGCGGGCTCGTCCGGTTTGCCGTGCGTCTGCACATAGGCGCGGGACGCCACCAGCACGCGCTCGGAACTGGCAAGGCGCCGCGCCGTCATCGATGAATCCTCCAGCGCGCCGATGCGCAGTGCCAGATCCACGCCGGCTTCGAGCAGATCGATCTGCCGATCGTCCTGGAGCATCTCCACACGCAGCCCCGGATGCCGATCGAGGAAGCGGGGCAGACGCGGAATGACCTGCATGCAACTGAAAGTCACCGGCGCGCTGACGCGAAGCACGCCCGTCAAGGCCGCGTTTTCGCCGCGTGCGGCGTGGTCGGCATCCTCGAGATGCTGCAGCGCCAGCTGCGCATGTTCGTGGAAGGCACGCGCGGCTTCCGTCGGCACCAGTCCGTGCGTGTTCCTGAGGAAGAGGCGCACGTGCAGGCTCTCTTCCAACTGGGCGATGGCCTTGGAGACCGCCGGCTGCCCGAGATTGAGTCGCCGCGCCGCGGCCGAGAACGACCCGGACTCCATGACGGCTTCGAAAACCTGCAATGTGGCAAAGCGGTCCAAGTCAGGACGTCCTCATGGGGCGGGTGACACATCTTCCGATGCACCGTCGAACGAGGGCAGCGACCAGTCATGGAGCACTGCCCAGAAGGCGATGCCGAGTGCCAGGGGCGCCACGAGCATCGAATCGCTCGTATGGTGAAGCAACACGATCGATGCCACCACCATGCCGCCGACGAGGGCGGCGGCGATGGCCAGATCGCGCGCGCACGCCTTCCATGCATTCGTCGTTTCCAGCCGTGCGAGCGCTTCCACGGCGATGACGCGATGCGTGCGCTCGACGAAGCGTGGGTCGGGCGTGTCCCTATCCGCGGCGGCAAGCAGCCGGCCCAGGTCCTGGTCATCGGGTGTCATCGGGGTATCTCCGGTGCGAGGGTGAGGCGACGGCGCAGGATGTCGCGCGCGCGGGGGATGATGCTCTTCAGCGTGCCCAGCGGAAGGTCGAGCAGCTTCGCCGCCTCCGTATGCGACCAGCCTTCCACGTCGCACAACAGGATGCAGGCGCGTTCGCGCGAGGGCAGGGTGGCCAATGCGGCAAGCACATCGATCCGGATGCCCGGATGGGGATCGACCGCGTCGAACGGCTCGGCCGATTGCTCGTGCTTGCGGCGCAGATGGTGTTCGTGGCGCTCCATGTCCAGGAAGAGCCGCCAGCCGATGCGCACGAGCCACGCGGGATAGCTGGCGTCGCTGACGCTGCCGTCGAACTGCCGGCACCGCTGCCAGGCGCGCACGAACGTCTCCTGGGCGAGATCGTCCGCCGTGGCCGCGTTCCCGCACAGCTTGCGCAGGAAGCCACGCAGGCGCGCCTCGTGTCGCGCGACCAGCACGTCGAAAGCCGAGCGGTCGCCGGCGACGACACGCCGGTTCAGCGCGTCGTCCGTCGGTTCGGCATCAGCGGCCACGGCTCGCCCGCAGCGAAAGCAGCACGAGCGCGATGCCGGTCAGGAGCGGGAAGAGTGCCGCACCCGCGGCCACGAGCATCGCTTCCTGCGTGCCCTGCAAGGTAATGCTGCCGCCACACGCCACACCGATGGCGACGAGGATCCAGCCGTTTCGGCGATCGGTGGCCGCGCGTTCCGTCGCGGGCACCCGGCCCAGCGCACGGTCCAGTTGTTCCACCGTGAGGGGCACGCCGGCTTGCAGGCCCTGGCGCAGGGTCCGGTGCAGCATGGCCACCATGGCCAGCCGGATCAGCTGGTGCAGCACGATGAGGATGGCGAGAGCCGTGATGGCACTGCCGAGGAAGTGGGCGTCGAGCATGGGAATCTCCTGCATGGGTCCTGGCATAACGGATGCCGGCCCACGTTTGGATGAGCGGGCATGAACATCCAATGTGCCGCCGCGGCGCGTTTGGCTGGCACCAGCGCCACGCGCTTCCCTGGAGCATCCCATGAAATCCACCGCCCTCCTTCTTGCCGGCCTCCTTGGCACGGCAACCACCGCCTCGTCCGCCACCGCGGCGGGCGCGCCGTCGGTGGCACCGCTGGCGGCAGCCCTGTCGCAACCGGCGCCTGGCGATGACTTCGATCGCTACGTCAACGGTGCATGGGAACGCGACCATCCGGTGCCCGCCGATCGCACGTCGATCGGGATGTGGTCCGACACCCAGGCCAAGGCGATCGAGCAGTCACGCATCCTCGTGGAGGACGCCGCCAAGGCGAAGGCACCGATGGGCGTCCTCTATGCGAGCTACATGGATCAGGCCGCGCGCGACCGGCAGGGGCTCCATCCCCTCCGGGCATGGCTCGCCGGTATCGACGCGATCGGCGACCGCACGGCCTTTGCTGCCGCGGTCGGCCAACTGGCGAGGATCGATGTGGGAGCCATCGTCGTGCCCATCATCGAAGAAGACGATGGACACCCTGGGCAGTCGATTCTCACCGTGCGCGAAGGCCGTCCCGGCCTGCCCAACGTCGAGGCCTACCGCGCGACGGAGGGTCAGGCCGCCGCGCGTCGCGAGGCCTACCGTACGTACCTTGTCGCGATGATGACCGCCACGGGCGTTCCGGCGCCGGAAGCCGCCGGGCGTGTGGATGCGGTGCTGGTGCTGGAGGCTCGCCTGGTCGAGTCGCAGCTCGGGCCCGCTGCCCAGCGCGACGCGGTGGGTTCTTACCATCCTGTTTCCGTCGGCGAGTTGTCGTCGCGTGTGCCCGGTTTCGCCTGGTCGTCATGGTTCGCGGCACTCGGAATCAAGGATCCGGAGCGTGTGAACGTGGCGCATCCCGCTGTCCTGCGGGCGCAACTGGAGATAGTGGCCACCACACCGCTCGACGTGCTGCGCGATCTCCTCCGGCTGAAGCTCATGAACACGTACAGCCGTTATGTGAATGCGCACACCGCTGCCGCCCGTGTCGCGTATTACGGCGCGGCGCTGCGCGGCACCACGGCGGAAGCGCCGGCGTGGAAACGTGGCGTGGATCTCGTGACCAACCTGATGCCCGAAACCCTGGGCCGCGCGTATGCGGGGCATTATTTTCCGCCCGTGGCAAAGGCACAGGCGCAGGCGATCGCCGACGACGTGCGTACCGCATTGGTCGTGCGGGTGAACAACGCCTCGTGGCTGTCGCCGTCCGCCCGTGCGGAGGTGTGCCGCAAACTGAAGCGCACCCGCATCAGCATCGGCTATCCCGACACCTGGCCGGCTACCCCGGCGGTCGCGCTCCATGAGGACGACCTCGCGGGGAATGTCGCGCGGCTGACGGCGTGGCGCTTCGACCAGGCGGTTTCACGTCTGAAACAGCCTGTCGACCGCACGATGTGGCAGTCGCCCGTGAGCGTTCCGAATGCCTATGCCGGCGCGGCGGCGAACGAAGTCATCTTCCCCGCCGCGCTTCTGCAGCCGCCGCTGTTCGATCCGACCGCCGATCCCGCTGCGAATTACGCCCGCCTTGGCGCCACCATCGGCCACGAATTGAGTCACCTCTTCGACGATCAGGGCCTGCACTACGACGCCGACGGTCGCCTGCGCGACACCTGGAGCGCGACCGACGCGCAACGCTTCGAGGCGAAGGCGAATGCACTGGTGAAGCAGCTGGAGGGCTATGAACCCCTGCCGGGCCACCCCGTGAATGGACGGCTCGTGCTGGGCGAGTCGCTGGCCGATCTGACCGGATTGCTGGCGGCGCACGATGCGTTCGCGTCGAAGGCGGCGGCCGCGGGAGAACGCCGTCGCGCAGCAGACCGGCGGTTCTTCATCGCCTGGGCGCAGCTGTGGCGCACGAGCTATCGACAGGCTTATCTCCGCACCTTGCTGCAATCCGACGCACACCCGCCCGGCGCCGTGCGGCTCTCCACGGTGCGCAATGTGGATGCGTGGTACGACGCCTTCGACGTACGGCGCGGCGTGCTGTACCTCGCGCCGTCGGAGCGTATCCGGATCTGGTAGTGGGACGGCAGCCCTGCCGTCTCACCGACGCGTCAGGTGCTTGTCGAGGAAGGACTGTACGAGTTGCGCGATCGCGTCCACCTGCTCGTCCCAGGGGAAGTGCCCGGCGTCGAGCAGGTGCACTTCCGCATCCGGCACGTCGCGCTTGTACGCGTCGCCGCCCGCGCCGATGAACGACGGATCGTTCTTGCCCCATACAACGAGGGTCGGCGGCTTATGCGCGCGCAGCCAGGCCTGCCAGGTCGGATACGACGCCACGTTTGTGCGGTAGTCGTACAGGAGTGCCGCCTGGATATCGCGCTGGCCCGGCTGGGAAAGATGCGCGAACTCATCCGTCCATGTGTCGGGGTTATAGCGTTCCGGATGCGAGGTGCCGAGGATGTGGCGCAGTTCGGCGCCCTTCAACGACGCGAAGGATTCGAACACCTCCGGATGCGCCTTGGGATCTTTCCAGTACTCGGCGATGGCCGCCCACTTCTTGCCCAGGCCCTCCTCGTACGCGTTGGCGTTCGACACGATCAGCGCGTCCACGCGTTCGGGATGCGCCAGCATGATGCGGAAGCCGACCGGACCGCCGTAGTCGTGCAGGTACAGCGCGTAGTGCTTCAGGCCCAGCTGTTGCAGCAGACCATCGGTCGTCTTCGCCAGGTGGTCGAAGGTGTAGGTGTATGTGGCCGGGTCGGGTGCGTCGCTGTGTCCGAATCCGGGATAGTCCGGCGCGATGAGGTGGTACCGCGTAGCCAACAGGGGAAACAGCGTGTCGAACTGGCGCGACGACGATGGAAATCCGTGCAGTAGCACCAGCGTGGGCGCATCCTTCGGGCCGGCCTCGCGGTAGAACACACGGATGCCATCCACCGTCGCGTAGTGATATGTCGTGGTGGACTGGGTGGAAGGCAGCGACTCGGCTTGCGCACCAGGGGCGAGGAGCATGCCCGCGGCGAGAAATGCGAAAGTTTTCACGATATCGACCTCATGGGTGGCTTGATGCCGTTCGGTTCTGCGACGACGGTCGCAGAACCGCTGTCGAGCGTCTTCATGGTGGCCCGCTGGCACGAACCTGTCATGTTTCGTCACGACACTCGCTCGCCTGGGGTAACGCAACGAGGGCCACCATGTCGTCTCAAGACCGGCGCCACTTCCTGAAGCTTTCACTGGGCGCCGCCGGCGCCGCCTTTGCCGCCGGGACCGTGCCGGCCTCGATTGCGAAAGCCCTTTCCATCCCGGCTTTCCGTCGCACGGGCACGCTGGCCGACGTCGAGCACGTGGTGATCCTCATGCAGGAGAACCGCTCGTTCGACCATTACTTCGGCTCCCTTCGGGGTGTTCGCGGCTTCGGCGACCCGCGGCCCTTCACTCTGGCGAGCGGGCAACCGGTGTGGAAACAGCCCTATGCGGCGTCGCCGGACGACTATCTTCTGCCGTTCCGCCCGGAAGCCGACGACCTGGGCCTGCAGTTCCTCGAGGACCTGCCGCACGGCTGGAACGACACGCACGCCGCCATGAACGGCGGACGGTACGACGGGTGGGTGCAGGCTAAGGGCACGACCACGATGGCTTACCTCACCCGCGAAGACATCCCGTTCCACTATGCGCTGGCCGATGCGTTCACCATCTGCGACGCGTACCACTGCAGCATGCTTTCCTCCACCGATCCCAACCGCTACTACATGTGGAGCGGCTACGCCGGCAATGACGGCAAGGGTGCGGGCCCGGTACTGGACAACGCGGAGAAGGGTTACGGCTGGACCACCTACCCCGAGCGGCTGGAGCAGGCTGGGGTGTCGTGGAAGATCTACCAGGATATCGGCACGGGCCTGGGTGCCGCAGGCGGCTGGGGCTGGACATCGAATCCATACATCGGCAACTACGGCGACAATTCGCTGCTGTACTTCGACAACTACCGCAACGCCCAGCCAGGCGACGCACTGTATGAGAAGGCGCGCACCGGTACCGAGATCGCGAAGGGTCAGTCGCCGTTCGCCATCCTTCGCGACGACGTGCTCGCGGGCAGGCTACCGCAGGTTTCGTGGATCGCGGCGCCGGAAGCGTACACCGAGCATCCGAGCTGGCCGGCCAACTACGGTGCCTGGTACCTCGACGGCGTTCTCGACGCGCTGACCGCGAATCCCGAGGTATGGAGCAAGACGGCGCTCTTCGTCACCTATGACGAGAACGACGGCTTCTTCGATCACGTTGTGCCACCGTATGCGCCGTCGTCTAGCGACCAAGGCCTGTCCACGGTGAGCACCGAAGGCGAGCTTTATCCGGGTGGCAACGGCTTCGCCGCCGGCGTGTATGGCCTCGGCGTTCGCGTACCGATGCTGGTGGTGTCGCCATGGAGCAAGGGCGGCTGGGTCTGCTCGGAAACCTACGATCACACCTCGATCATCCGTTTCCTGGAACGGCGCTTCGGTGTGCGCGAGCCCAATATTTCGGCGTGGCGCCGTGCCGTATGCGGCGACCTCACCCGCGCCTTCGACTTCTCGCGACATGACGCCGACACCCCGCGTCTGCCCGGCACGAGCGGTTACGCCCCCGACCAGAAGGCGCATGACGAACTTCGTCCGACGCCGCCCTCCGACCAGCGCATGCCGCGGCAGGAGCCGGGACAGCGGCCCGCGCGAGCGTTGCCTTATGACCTGGATGTGCAGGGCAGCGTGGACATCGCGGCGGGACGCTATCGTCTGGCATTCATCAACCGGGGCGAAAGCGCGGCCTTCTTCCACGTGTTTTCGTCCGCACGAACAGATGGTCCCTGGGCGTATACGGTGGAAGCCGGAAAAACCCTCTCCGACCACTGGACGAGCCTGTACAGCGGCAATGCGTACGATCTTTCCGTAACGGGGCCGAATGGATTCCTACGCCAGTTCGCAGGCAGCCAGCCCACCGCGGCGGAACAGGCCCGCCGTGCCCAGCCCGAAGTCCGTCTGGCAACCGGTGGCCTGGATGGACTGCTTCGTCTTGCGATTTCCAACCAAGGCAGCCGTGCCTGCATGGTCACGGTGACGCCGAGCGACGATTACACCCATCTGCCGCCACGGCGCCACTTCCTGTTGCCGGGTGCTCGCGTCGAGAGCCTCTGGGAGATCCTGTCGAGCGACCACTGGTTCGACTTCACCGTGACCAGCGACCATGACGCGCGCTTCCTGCGCCGTCTGGCGGGCCACAGGGAAACGGGACGGGCGTCGCGCTCGGATCCGGCGCTGTCGCCGGGAACGGGCCGCTCCGATGAGCGGCCCGAGGTGGATTACCAGGGAAGCGTATTGCCGAGGTAGGTGAAGCTTCCCGTCGGGCCGTCGGCATCGATGAGCGACATGCCGACGCTGCTCTTCGCACCCGTCGGCACATCGATCTCACCCTGGCCGCCGTTCATCTCGGTCTGCACGTAGCCCGGGTGAACGGCATTCACCTTGATCGGCGTATCGCGCAGTTCGTGGGCGAGGTGCACCGTCCAGGCGTTGAGCGCGCTCTTGGAGGCGTCGTAGGCGGGAATCTTGAACCCGTAGATCGTGGAGTTCGGGTCGAGGTGCAGCGTCAGCGAGCCCAGGATGCTCGACACATTGACGATGCGGGCCGCCGGAGCGGCCTTGAGCAGCGGGAGGAAGGCCTGCGTCACCGCCACGACGGCGAACAGGTTCGTCTCGAAGGTTTCCCGCCACGCGTCGAGCGACTGCTCGGACGGCGCCTTGGCCAGGTCGTCCACGATGATGCCGGCATTGTTCACCAGGATGTCGAGCTTGCCGAACCGTGCCTTCACGTCGGCTGCCGCCTTTTGAATCGTGTCGGTATCGGTGACGTCCAGCGTGATCGGTTCGACCGGCAGGCCTTCGGCCTTGAGCTTGTCCGCCGCTGCCTTGGTGCGCGCCGGATCGCGGCCGGCAAGCAGCGTGGTCACGCCGGCCTCGGCAAGCTGGCGGACGGTCTCGTGGCCGATGCCCCGGGTGGCGCCGGTGACGAGGGCGACTTTCTGCGATGCGTTCATTTCATGTCCTTGACGGGAGGAGGGGTGGGACGTCAGTTCGACATGTGGATGGCATCGGGTATTTAAAGGCCTCCCGCGGGGCGCGCAGCGACGGCGCGGGCGATGTCCGCGAAGAGGGCGTTTCTGGTCTTGGCGTCCGCGCGCGAGCCGGTGAGGAATGCGGCCACGACGACGGTATGGCCGTCGGGCCAGGTAATGATGCCGATGTCGTTGAACGCGGCCGTTTGACCGTCGAAGGTGCCCGAGGTGCCGCATTTGTCGGCGAAGCGCACGCCGGGCGGAAGTCCGGCACGCAGGCGATTGGGCAGCGTCTGGCCGGCCATGAGTTGCAGCAGGTGTTGCGTGGAGGCTCCGGAAAGCAGCTTGCCGCGCCAGAGCTTTTCGAGGAACACTGCAGCCGCGTCGGGCGTGCTGGTGTTGCGCGCGTCGGCCATGACCGCCAGGTACCCGCGCTGCCTGCGCGCGGCGCGTGCGGCCTCGGTTTCATTCTCGGGAATCGTCCGGCCACTGGCCGTGTCGTCGAAGATGCGGCCGACGTCGCCTTCGCCGAGATCGACGCGCATGCCCTCGATGCCGTGGGCGCGCAAGTAACGGGTCACGACCGCCGGGCCACCGAGCAACCGGATCAATGCATCCACCGCGGTGTTATCGCTCTCGCTCACCGCGGCCACCAGCAGGCGGTCCACCGTGAAACGCATCCGTTCGCCCTGGAATTGCGCGCCGATGGAGGGAACTGCCGAGCCCTCGAGGACATCCTTGCGGTCGATCGTCACCTCCTGGCCGAGGGCGATGCGCCCCGCGTCGACTTCCGCAAGCACGGCTGCGGCCACGGGTGCCTTGAAGACGCTCATCATCGGATAGGCCCGGTCGGCGTTGATGCGCGTGCGCGCATGCGTTTGCAGATCCACCACGGTCACGCCGAGGATGCCCGGCTTCGCCCCTTCGGCAAGTTGAGCCAGGGCGTCGCGCAGAGGGGCTTCGGCGCCGGAAGCCCAGGCAGGCAGGGCCATGGTCACGGCGAAACACAGGGCCGACGAGGCGCGCAGCAAGCGGCGGATGGATGTGTGCATGGAACCCCCTGACTGGATGCAGGCCACGATAGTCCGTCGCGATTGAGGCAGGGCAAGGGCAGAGCGGCGGCACGACGCTGACTGGCGCCGGCCTTGTTGCCGGGTGGCTAATTTTTGACTACACATGTAAGCTTGACGACACGTGTAGTCAAAAGGAGTGCGTCGTGCAGGGTCATATCGGAGTTATCGCCGCTCTCGGCCTGGCGGGCATCGCCGTGACGGCGCATGCAACGGAGACCTGGGTCCTTCGCACCGACCTCTGGCAATCGCCGGCTTTCTCCACCCTGCACGCGCAACAGGACGCCAGGGCCCTGCGTGGCGATCTCGATGGCGATGTCATCCGGGGTTCGGTGGAGGGCAATGCGTGGACGTTCGAAAGCACGGATACGCAGGGTCGAACCTCGCGTTTCCGGCTGCGGCTGGATAAGGATGCGGTCGCAGGCACGGCCGACATGCCGGACCCGAACGACGGAACCCGCCGCGTCACGCATGCGGTGACCGGGTGGAAGGTGCCGGAGCGCACCGGCGGTCCCCGCGTCTGGGACTACCGGCCGACGAGTTACTCCAATACCTGGGACGCCGACCGGCATCCGGCACTTGTCGTCTGGCCGGGCGACACCATCCACACGACCACGCTCGACTCCGGCGGCGTCGACGAGAACGGTGTCACCCGCGCGCTGTTCGGCAATCCGCAGACCGGGCCGTTCTTCGTCGCCGGGGCCGCACCGGGCGACACCCTTGTCGTTCGCATACGTCGCTTGAAGCTCAACCGCGACTACGCCGACAGTCTCGACACGATCGTGGGGCGCGCGCTCGGTGCATCGCTGGCGGGACAGGCCGGGAACCTCGGCAAGCCGGTTCGCTGGAAGCTCGACCGCGACAAGGGCGTGGCACGCCCCGAGGGCGCCACAGGCGCGCTCGCGAACTATGCCGTGCCGGTGAAGCCGATGCTGGGCGGCCTGGCCGTCGCACCGGGTTTCGGCATGCCGGCGATCTCCACGGGAGACACCGGCCGTTTTGGCGGCAACATGGACTTCAACGAAGTGGTCGAGGGCAACACCGTGTATCTGCCGGTGCAGCAGCCGGGGGCGCTGCTGTACGTCGGGGACGCGCACGCCCTCCAGGGCGATGGCGAAACCACGCAGTACGCTCTCGAAACATCCATGGACGTCACGGTGACCGTCGATTTGATCCGGGGACGCACGGTGTCCATGCCGAGGATCGAATCGCCCACGCGCATCATGGTGCTGGGGCAGGCCGGCTCACTCGACGATGCACTGAAGGCCGCCAGCACCGGCATGATCCAGTGGTTGCAGCAGGATTACGGCTTGACCCTGTCCGAGACCGCGCAGGTGCTCGGCACGGCCGTGCATTACACGGTACCCAATCTGGCGGGCCGGAGCGTCGGCGTCGCGGCGTCCATCGACAAGGCGTTGCTTCCCGCTCGCAGCGTGGGCCCACCATGAGGTGGGCCCACGTCTGGCATCACGCCGCTTCGCGCACCGGCGCCGCCTTGGTGCGGCGCTTGAGGTCGTAGCGGTCGAGGTTCATCACTTTCGTCCAGGCCGAAACGAAGTCCTGCACGAACTTGTCCTCGCCATCGGCGCTCCCGTAAACCTCCGCCAGGGCACGCAACACGGAGTTCGAACCGAACACGAGATCGACGCGGCTGGCGATCCAGCGAAGCTTGCCGGTGCCGCGTTCGCTGCCCTCGAACGACTCCCGCGCGGGCGAGGTGGGCTTCCATTCGGTGCCCATGTCCAGCAGGTTGCGGAAGAAGTCGTTGGTGAGCTTGCCCGGACGGTCGGTGAGCACGCCTTGATTGCTGCCGTCCACGTTAGTGCCGAGCACCCGCATGCCGCCCACCAGTACGGTCATTTCGGGCGCGGTCAGGGTCAGCAGCTGTGCCTTGTCGATAAGCAGGGCCTCGGCCGGCACGCTGTATGCGCCCTTCAGGTAGTTGCGGAATCCATCGGCCACGGGTTCGAGCGGCGCGAACGAATCCACATCCGTCTGCTCCTGCGACGCATCGGTGCGGCCGGGTGCGAACGGCACGGTCACCGGATGTCCCGCGTCGCGTGCGGCCTTCTCGATGGCCGTGCCCCCGGCCAGCACGATGAGGTCGGCCAGCGAGATCTGCTTGCCGCCGGACTGTGCCGCATTGAATTCGGAGCGGATGGTTTCGAGGTGCTCGAGCACGCGTGCCAGCTGTTCGGGCTGGTTCGACTTCCAGTCCTTCTGCGGTGCGAGACGAATGCGCGCGCCGTTGGCTCCGCCACGCTTGTCGCCACCGCGGAAGGTCGAAGCGGAGGCCCACGCGGTGGAGACCAGTTCGGCCACGGTGAGGTCGGAGGCCAGCAGCTTGTCTTTCAGGGCTTGGATGTCGTTGTCGCCGACCAGCGGGTGATCCACCTCCGGCACCGGGTCTTGCCAGATCAGCTTTTCCGCCGGTACTTCGGGGCCGAGGTAACGGGCGCGCGGGCCCATGTCGCGATGGGTCAGCTTGAACCATGCGCGCGCGAACGCGTCGGCGAACGCTTCCGGATGTTCGAGGAAGTGGCGCGAGATCTTTTCATAGGCGGGATCGACCCGCAGCGAGAGATCCGTGGTGAGCATCGTCGGGCGGCGATTTGGGCCGCCATGCGCATCGGGAATCACCGCCTCGCTGTCTTTCGCCACCCATTGGTTCGCCCCGGCGGGGCTCTTTGTCAGCTCCCACTCGTAGCGGAACAGGTTCTCGAAGAAGTGGTTGCTCCACTGCGCGGGCGTCTGCGTCCAGGTGACTTCGAGGCCGCTGGTGATGGTGTCGGCACCGACGCCGCTGCCGTGCGAGTTCTTCCACCCGAAGCCTTGCTGCTCCAATTCGCCGGCTTCCGGCTCGGCCGCCACATTTTTGGCATCGGCTGCGCCGTGCGTCTTGCCGAAGGTGTGCCCGCCGGCGATCAGTGCGACGGTCTCTTCGTCGTTCATCGCCATGCGTGCGAAGGTCTCGCGGATGTCTCGCGCGGCGGCGACCGGATCGGGATTGCCCTCCGGGCCTTCCGGATTCACGTAGATCAGGCCCATCTGCACCGCGGCGAGCGGATTTTCCAGGTTGCGCCCGTGATCGGTACGGTCTTCCTCGGTGCCATGCAGGTGCGGGTCCGCGACCAGCACGCCTTCATCGTCGGCCTGCACCTTGCCGTAGCGATGGTCGCCGCCGAGCCATTCGGTTTCCTTGCCCCAGTACACGTCCTCGTCGGGTTCCCAGGTGTCTTCGCGGCCACCCGCGAAACCGAACGTCTTGAAGCCCATGGTTTCGAGCGCGACGTTGCCGGTGAGGATCATGAGATCGGCCCAGGAAATGCTGCTGCCGTATTTCTGCTTGATGGGCCAGAGCAGTCGGCGCGCCTTGTCGAGGCTGACGTTGTCGGGCCAGCTGTTGAGCGGCGCGAAGCGTTGCTGGCCGCGCCCGCCGCCGCCGCGCCCGTCGCCGATGCGGTAGGTGCCGGCGCTATGCCAGGCCATGCGGATGAACAGCGGACCGTAGTGGCCGAAGTCGGCCGGCCACCAGTCCTGCGAATCGGTCATGAGCGCGGCCAGGTCTCGTTTCACCGCGGCGAGGTCGAGCTTCTCGAACGCTTCCGCGTAGTCGAACTCGGGATCGAGCGGATTCGATCGCGACGAATGCTGGTTGAGCAGGTCGACGCGCAAGCGCTTCGGCCACCAGTCCTTGTTCGTCGTGCCGCCACCGGCGGTGTGTTTGAAGGGGCACTTCGCTTCGGTCGACATGGCGCAACTCCTCTCGGCAGCCAGGAAGGGGAACTCCTTTCTGGATCATAGGCGCGTGAAGGAGATTGCAAAAATTGATTGATCCGATAGCAGCTAGAGGCGTGGCCTATCGTTGTGCCTTGGTGCTGGCCGATGACTGCCGATTCTGCGCCTGATCGCCGAGCCACGTGTTCAGGGAGGCGTGCGCGCCCTGAGGCGCGCACGCGGTGCCGTCACTCCACCGCGGGGAAGTCGACATCGGTGTCGTTGATGCGGTTGAACGTATTGGTGAACGTGATCATGGAAATCGCATACGCGATGGCGAGCAGCTGCGCGTCGGTGTAACCGGCGGCGCGGATGTCGGCCACGGCGTCGGCCGGCACGGTGCCACTCTGGCGGAGAACGCCGAGCACGAAGCGGATCAGCGCATCGCGCTTGGCATCGCCCGTGTTTTCCAGCTGCCGGATGGCGCGCACGTCGTCGGCGCTGAGGCCAGCCAGCTTGCCCAGCATGTTGTGGGCGGCCACGCAGTAGTCACAGCCGGTCTGCGCGCTGACGAGGAGCTTGATCGTTTCGAGGTCCTTGCGCGGCAGGCCGGCCGTGTTGAGAGCGGCGTCCGCGTCGAGGTAGGCGGCCGTCAGCGACGGCGACAGCTGACCCATGGTGGCGTACATGTTGGGCAACTTGCCGCCGGCCGCCTTGCGAACCTTGGCATAGACCTCGGCGGTAGCGCCCGCGGCGGTATCGACGGCAGGAAAGGTGATGCGGCTCATGGCTTGGCTCCAGTGCGTGTGTGGTGGGAATGGGCGTAGTGTGGTCGCAGAAGTTGATCTCGACGAGCCTGCATAGGATCGATAAGATGCTCGAAAGGATCACCTGGGAAAGCCGCATGTCCGCCGACGTCGATTGGTTGAGCCGCTTCCTGGCCGTGGTCTCGGTGTCGGGAAGGCTCGAAATTCGCTGCGCCTACCGCGCTCCGTGGATCATCGACTCCGAGTTGTCCTCGCCCGGCGAGGTGCCTTACCACCTTCTCCTGCGCGGCACGGCAAAGGTAGAAGGGCCTCACGGCGAGGTCGTGGAGTTGCACGCGGGCGACGCGGTGCTCTTTCCGCACGGTTCCGCCCATGTGCTGCGCGACGGAAGCGGTCTTCCGCCGGCGCGCACGCACGAGCGGCAGACACCTAATGTCCTCCTCAGCGAGAACGAAGGTACGGGGGAGCGCCTGGACATGCTTTGCGGCAGGTTCGCCATCGCGACGCCACACGATCGCTGGCTGCGTGCCTATCTGCCCTCCACGCTGGTCGTGCGCACGGGACGCGAAAGAGGTGCGCACGATGCCGATTCCGCTGCGCGGCACCTGGCTGCGTTGGTGGAATTGATGCGCGCGGAGTCCACCGACGGTCGCCCCGGCGGACACGCGATACTGAGCGCGTTGTCCGCAGCGCTCTTCGCGCTGGTGTTGCGCGTGGCCAGCCAGGCGGACGCGCCGCCGTCGGGGTTGCTCGCGCTGGCCGCGCACCCACGCCTCGCGCCCGCGATCTCCGCGATGCTGGCCGAGCCTGCCCGTGCGTGGACGCTTCCCGAGCTGGCGGCCCTGTGCAACATGTCGCGCGCCACCTTCATGCGCCGCTTCCAGGAAGGCCTGGGCAAATCCGCGAGCGAGCTGTTGCAGGACATCCGCATGAGCATGGCCGCCAACGAGCTGAAGAATCCCGCGCGCTCGACGGAGGCGGTGGCGGAAGCCGTTGGGTATCAGTCGGTGGCCGCTTTCCGTCGCGTGTTCACCCAGTCGATCGGCGTGACGCCCGGCGCATGGCGGCGCCAGTTCCGCATCGCAGCGGAGCCGCCGGCAGCGCACGCCTAGCCGGCTCCGAGGTGCGTCGCGGCCGCGTACCGCGATTTCTTGCGTGGCGTCTTACAGGCAAGACCCTTCGTCAGCGATGCTTGACCCTGTCCGCGCCCGGCGACTAAATAACCGGCCGGGCATGTGTCCGCCCCCTTCCTCGCCAAGCGTATCCATGACCGTCATAGACGACTCCGCTCACATCGACAACCGTCCACTCGATCGCAGGGACGCGAAAACGCTCGTGCTTTCCGCACTCGGTGGCGCGCTCGAGTTCTACGATTTCGTGATCTTCGCCTACTTCGCGAAGACCCTCGGTCACCTGTTCTTTCCGCCGGGCACGTCGGACTGGGTGGCGCAATTGCAGGCCTTCAGCATTTTCGCCGTGGGCTATCTCGCGCGGCCGCTCGGGGGACTGGTGATGGCGCACTTCGGCGACCGCATCGGACGCAAGCGCATGTTCACCCTGAGCGTGTTCCTGATGGCGGTACCCACGCTGATCATCGGCGTGCTGCCGACCTACGCGACGATCGGCGTGCTCGCGCCGGTGCTTCTCACCCTGCTGCGCGTGGTGCAGGGCATCGCCATCGGGGGCGAGGTGCCGGGTGCGTGGGTGTTCGTGGCCGAGCACGTGCCGCGGCACCGCGTGGGCCTGGCGTGCGCCAGCCTCAGTGCAGGGCTCACGTTCGGCATCCTCATCGGGTCGCTCGTGGCGGCGGGCATGAACGCGCGGATGTCGCCGGCGGAGATGCTCGACCACGGCTGGCGCATCGCCTTCCTGCTCGGCGGCGTGTTCGGCTTTTTCGCGGTGTATCTGCGCCGGTGGCTGAGCGAGACCCCGGTGTTCGCGCGCATGCGCGAGCGCAAGGAACTCACGACCGAACTTCCTGCGTGGGTGGTGCTCCGCGACCACCTGCCGTCGGTGCTCCTGTCGATGGTGGTGACCTGGGTGCTCACCGCTGCCATCGTCGTGGTGATCCTGATGACGCCGACGCTCATGCAGACCGCGTTCCATGTGGAATCCGCGCGTGCGTTCACCGCCGGCAGTCTCGCCGCGCTGGCGCTCTGCATCGGCTGCGTGCTCGGTGGCCTACTCGTCGACTGGCAGGGCAAGGCGCGCGCCATGCTGGTGGCATCGGTGGGCCTCGCCGTCAGCACCTATGCGCTCTATGCCGATCTGAAGGCCGGCGGTGCGAACCTGTTCGTGCTCTATTCGCTGGCTGGACTGTTCGCGGGTGTGGCCGGCATCGTTCCTTCCGTGCTCGTCGCGGCATTCCCGCCCGCCATCCGCTTCTCCGGCATCTCGCTGTCCTACAACGTGGCCTATGCGATCTGCGGCGCCGCGACGCCGGTGCTGGTCGGCTACCTGGCGAAGTCCGCCGGCGGTCTCGGTCCTGCGCATTACGTGGGCCTGGTGGCGCTCGTCGGCATGTGCAGCGCCTTCTACATGATGCGTGGGCGGAATACGTCACCCCCGTGATCTGATCGCTGGCCGCCCCGCCGCTTCGCGATACCCTTTCGTTTCACGCACTCTTCATACCTGTGACGGCCGACATCGGTCGGCTGCATAGGACAGTTGCGCCGGCCACGGACGTTGGGCATCCTTTTCTCGTCGCGGCGGTGCCGCCGCGCTTACCGGACCGTTCCCCGCGGTCCACCGTCGTCCTCACACCTCGCTCCAGACCATGACTGACGTCATCACACTCGGCTGGCGCGAACGGCTTGCTCTCCCGTCGCTCGGCGTTCCCGTCCTCAAGGCCAAGCTCGACACAGGCGCGCGCTCGTCGTCGCTGCATGTGGAATGGCTCGAGGTCGACGAGCGGGCGGACGGCACCTGGTTGCGTTTCCAGGTGCGCACCACCCGCAAGGGCGGTGTGTCGGGGCCGTGCGAGGCCCGGGCGACCGGGCAGCGTTCCGTCACCGATTCAGGCGGACACACGACGACGCGCTGGTTCATCCATACCGAGGTGGAGCTCGCCGGACGCCGCTTCATGGCGGAGGTGAACCTAACCGACAGGCGGCACATGCTGTTCCCCCTTCTGCTCGGCCGGACCGCTCTCAACGGGCGTTTCCTGGTCGATCCATCGCTTTCCTATTCGCAGACGCCGCGCCGCGCCGTCCGGGACCCGTCATGAAGATCGCCATCCTGTCGCGCAACGCGCGGCTGTATTCCACTCAGCGCCTGGTGGAAGCGGCGCGCAAACGCAAGCATACGGTTCGTGTCATCGACCCCTTGCGCTGCTACATGAGCATCGCGCCACAGTCGTTCGCCATCCACTTCAAGGGCAAGCCGCTCGGCCCGGTGGATTGCGTGATCCCCCGCATCGGTGCATCCAGCACCTTTTACGGCACCGCCGTGCTTCGCCAACTGGAGCTGATGGGCGTGTTCACGCCCAATCCGTCCGATGCGGTGCTGCGCGCACGCGACAAGCTGCGCTGCCTCCAACTCCTGGCCGCCCGCGGCGTCGAGATGCCTCTCACCGTCATCGGCGACAACCCCGACGACACCGCCGACCTGATGGCGATGCTCGGCGAGCCGCCGCATGTCATCAAGTTGAACGAAGGCACGCAGGGCACAGGCGTGGTGCTGGCCGAGAAACGCTCGGCTTCGCAGAGCGTCATCGAGGCCTTCCGCGGCCTGTACGCCAATTTCCTGGTCCAGGAGTTCATCCGCGAGGCGAACGGGCAGGACCTGCGCTGCTTCGTCGTGGGCGACCAGGTGGTGGCATCGATGCAGCGGTCGTCGGCCCCGGGCGAGTTCCGCGCCAATATCCATCGCGGTGGCACCGCGGCAGCGGTGGAGCTGTCGGACGACGAGCGCCGGGTGGCGGTGGAGGCCGCATCGGCTCTGGGGCTGGAGGTGGCCGGCGTGGACCTGCTGCGTTCGTCGCGCGGCCCCCTGCTCCTGGAGGTGAATGCCTCGCCCGGCCTGGAAGGCATCGAGGGAAGCACCGGGGTGGACGTGGCCTCAGCCATCGTCGCCCACTGCGAGGCCCGCCTGGCCGAGCGCCCGGTCGCTCCCAAGGTCCGAAAACCGCGGGCCGCGAAGGGGTTAACGGCGATTTAAAGGGCCGTCCCCTATAAAGGTCCCACTGTGATTCCGCGACGCGGGGTGACGGTATCGGGGCAGTAGTTCTTTCGGCCCGGGCGGGTTTCCCCGCCCGGGCCTCTCTTTTAGGGAGGCCGGCAGGCCGCGATGCTGTCCGCTTCACCCATTCCCCGTTAAGCTTGCTGTCGCAATACTCATTAAGACTTAAAGCGACCGCACAACACGGAGTGCCGCATGCGCGTTCTGGTCATCGAAGACAATACCGACATCGCGACCAACATCGGGGATTACCTCGAAGACCGCGGCCATGTTGTGGATTTCGCCGGCGACGGCGTCACCGGCCTGCACCTGGCGGTGGTGCACGATTTCGACGTCATCGTGCTCGACCTCACCCTGCCGGGCATGGACGGCCTGGACGTGGCCAAGAAGCTGCGCCACGAAGCCCACAAGCAGACCCCGGTGCTGATGCTCACGGCCCGCGACTCCCTGGAGCACAAGCTCACCGGTTTCGAGTCCGGCGCCGACGACTACATGACCAAGCCGTTCGCCCTGCAGGAACTGGCGGCGCGCCTGGAAGTGCTGGCCCGTCGCGGCAAGGGCCCGCAAAGCCGGGTGCTGAAGGTCGGCGGCCTCACCTATAACCTCGACACCCTCACGGTCACCCGCGAAGGCAAGTCCATCCAGCTGAACCCCATCGGCCTGAAGCTGCTCCAGGCCCTGATGGAAGCCAGCCCCTCGGTGGTCACCCGCCAGGATCTGGAACAGCGCGTGTGGGGCGAGGAACTTCCCGACTCCGATTCCCTGCGCGTGCATATCCACGGGCTCCGCGCGGCCATCGACAAACCGTTCGAGAAGCCGCTGATCCACACGCGTCACGGTATCGGATACCGCATGGTCGATCCGGATGCGGTCCAGGCGTAAGCTCCGTTTCCGACTCATCGTCACGTTCACGCTGTTCGGGTTCGGCCTGAGCGCCCTGTTCGCGTACGCCGCGCTCAATATTCGCGAGCGCGTCGAAGAGCAGCTGATCAATTCGGCCCTCCAGGACGAAGTCGATTCGCTCAACGCGAAGGTGCGCTCCAATCCCAACGTGCCGCCGTCCTTCGACATCGTGAAGGGCGCGACCTTCAGCGATCGCACGATCTACAAGGCGCCGCTCAATTGGCAGTCGCTCGGCACCGGCGTGCACGATCTCTACGACACGGGCAAGGACGGGCGCAGCCACCACTACAAGGTGGCCGTGCGCAGGGAAGGGGGTATCATCAGCTTCCTCCAGTTCGACGTGTCCCGCGACGAACTCGGCAAGCGCCAGCTCATCACCAGCGTGGTGGCCGCGGTGTTCCTGTTCGGCCTGATGTCGCTGGTGCTGGGCGTGTGGCTGTCCTCGCGCGTGCTGCGCCCCGTCACCGACCTGGCCAGCCGCCTGCGCGACTTCCGCCGCGTGGGCAAGGCCGAGGCGCTGGCTCCGCACTTCGCGGACGACGAGGTGGGGGAACTGGCCGTGGCCCTCGACGAATACGCCATGCGCCTTACCTCGGTGGTGGAGCGCGACCGCGAATTCAATTCCGACGTGAGTCACGAACTGCGCACGCCGCTCGCGGTCATCGCGAGTACCACGGAGCTGCTTCAGGGCTCGCCCGATCTCACTGACAAGCTGCGCGAACGCCTGAAGCGCATCGAGCGCGCGTCTCGCCAGGCCACCGAACTCATCGAGGCACTGCTGCTGCTGTCGCGTGCCGAACGTCGAGGGCCCACGCGCGGCGAGACCACGGATGTGGCCAAGGTGGCCTCCGACGTCATCGAGAGCCAGCGTCCGCAGATGGGTGGCAAACCGATCGAGATCGAACTGATTGCCGACGGTTCGGTAACGGTGAACGCGCCGGCCTCCGTGGTGTCGGTGGCCCTGACCAACCTGATCGGGAACGCCATCAAGTACACGATGGAAGGCAAGGTCACGGTGCGCGTGCTCGACGGACGCATCGACGTGATCGACACCGGCCCCGGCATCAAACCCGAGGACGCCGAAAAGCTTTTCCAGCGCGGCATACGTGGCGAAAGCGCCACGGGCGGCGGCGCGGGCCTGGGTCTGGCCATCGTGCGCCGCCTGTGCGAACTCTACGGGTGGGACGTGTCCCTGCGCCCCCGTCCCGAAATGGCCGGGGCCATCTCGACGATCGATTTCCGCTGACCGACGGTCAACCGCCGATCGGCCGCGCCAGCGTTCGCAAGAACTCGCGAACGTGACGGCTGTCATCTCATCTGTCATCAGATCTTCATTTGGACGGCCGAACATGCGGCGCTTCCACGACGCGTACCGGGCTGCCTCAGGGGAGGAGGGCTGCGGCGCGTCAGCGCAAGGAAGGACACCGCCTCTTGTTCAAGCAGACCGTACTGGCCGCCGCCCTCGGCATGGCCTTCGCGTCCGTCGCCTGGGCGACCGACAGCACCGTTCCCGCTTCCGACGCCGATACCGCCGCGGCCAGCCGCGCGAAGGCGCAGGACCTCGACGCCGTCTCGGTCATCGGCACCGGCGAGACACGACAGGTACAGCGTGTGCGTCCGGCCGACCAGAAGGCGCTGCCGCCGGGTACCAGTCTGCAGAAGGTGCTCAACACCTTGCCGGGCGTCAACGCGCAGTCGGTCGATGCGCTGGGTACCAATGAGCAGTCGATGACGCTGAGCCTGCGCGGCTTCAGCGGCACGCGCCTGGGTTACACGCTCGATGGCATGCCGCTCGGCGACAGCGCCTATAACAATTACAACGGACTCTCGATCAATCGCGCGTTGATCTCCGAAAACTTCGCGGGAGCCGAGCTTTCCGAAGGCATCGGCAACCTCGGCACGCCGTCCACCAGCAATCTCGGCGGTACCATCGCCTACACTTCGAACGACCCCGCGAAGACCATGGGCGGCCGCGTCGTGCAGAGCTTCGGCAGCGACCAGAACAGGCGCACCTTCGCGCGTTTCGACACGGGCGAGTACCACGGCTTCTCGATGTACCTGTCCGGTGCGCGTACCACATCCGACCTGTTCAACCACCAGGACGCCTACAACGGCTCGACCACGAAGCAGTTCAACGGCAAGGCCGTGTGGGACTTCGACGGTGGCAGGATCACCGGCTTCGCCGATACCTCGCGCACGTCGCAGGCGGACTATTTCTACCTTTCGAAGAGCGAGCTCGCCCGTGGTCTCGGCTGGGACTGGGGCGGTTACGCCCCGGACTGGCAGCGCGCGATCGGCAAGGCGTACTGCAACACGGGCACGCTCAATGCGAAGCTGTGCGACAAGAGCGGTGCCGACAAGGACGCGGACGGCGCGTTCACCGCCGGCCAGATCCTCCGCAGCGACGATCTCTACTACCTCGCCGGCGACTTCTTCCCCAGCGAAGCGGTGACCATCCACGCCCAGGTGTACCACCACGAGGACGCGGGCGAGGGCCACAACTGGAACAGCGGCACGTATTCCTACCCGGGCACGCCGCAGCAGTTGCCCATCATCTTCCGCAACACGCTGTATACGATCAACCGCTCCGGCGCGATCCTGTCGGCGTCGTGGGACGTGGGTAACCAGCACGTCGAAGGCGGCGTGTGGTACGAGCACAATGTGTCCAGCGCCGCGCGTTACAGCAGCTACGTTACCGGCCCGCGTGACCTCAGCGGCCCGATCGACACCACTCCTGACCTCGGCGTCTTCGATCAGCGCACGGTGTGGAACACGCGCCATGCCTTCCTGCAGGACACCATCCGCTTCCTGGACGATGCACTCACCGTGGACATGGGAGTGAAGAGCCCGCACGTGACCTCGCAGGCCACCGCCCTTCCGGGTGACGCCGTGCAGCCGATCAAGCCGACCTCGAACAACCAGTTCGCCAGCGGCAAGCTCAGCGCCAGCAAGGCCATCCTCCCGCAATTCGGTGCGCGCTACCGCGTCGCCGAGGGCCAGGAAGTGTTCGCCAGCTTCGCGAAGAACATCGCCATGTTCCAGGGTGGCTTCAAGCTGGGTCCACAGGCAGTCAGTCAGGCCACCTGGGATACGCAGGGCGACTTGAAGCCGGAGAAGTCGCGCAGCCTTGAGGCCGGCTATCGCGTCGAGAGCGGCCCGGTCGCCGCCTCTCTCGCGGCATACAAGGTGCGTTTCGACGACCGCCTGCTGCAGTACAACCCGTGTGACTCCCGGCAGCCGGTCGGCCCGACCTGCGGCAACCGCTTCTACAACGTGGGCGGCGTCGACAGCCGTGGTGTGGAACTCACCTTCGTCTGGACTCCGACCGACCACCTGCGCTGGTACAACTCGGCGTCGTACAACCGGTCCACCTATGCGAGCGACTACGTGCAGGCCGGTGTGATCCAGCACACGAAGGGCAAGATCCAAACCGATACGCCGACCAAGCTGTTCGCCACCCAGATCGACTGGGCGGAAGGCCCGTGGTTCGCATCCCTGCGCGGCAAGTACACCGGCAAGCGTTTCTACACCTATACGAACGACCGGGGCTTCGGCGGCTTCACCGTATGGGACCTGTCGGGCGGGTACGACTTCGGCCCGGTGTCGGTGGCCAAGGACGTCCGGCTCTCGCTCAACGTGACCAACCTCGGCGACAAGCGCTACGCCAGCAACTTCGACTCCAGCGCCTTCGTGCCGAGCGATCCCGCGGGCACGGCGTATGTGTTTCACGCATCCGCGCCGCGGCAGTACTTCGCCACGCTGGACGTGCGCTTCTGATGCCGCGCCCGCTCGCCGGTCTCGCCGTCGTCTTCCTGCTGGGGAGCGCGGCTGCGCGGAACGGCGTGGTGCTCGTGCCCGACGTCGCCACCGCGCCTTTGCCGCGCGCGGTGGAGGTGGGTGGCGTCCGCTATGTGGACCGGGGCCTGGTCGCCGCCGGTGCACTGCCGGCGGGGACGATCGACTTCCTCGGCGACACGCTGGGCTCGTTCTCCTCGCTGATGATCGAACCGGGAACATGGAAACGGGAGGGCGATACCTATTCCGCCGTCCTGTGGACCTTGCCCGATCGCGGGCGAAACGATCCCGAGCACGGCGTGTTCTTCGACTATCGCTCGCGGCTGCATCGCTTTCGTTTCCGCATGGTGCCGGCCGCGGCAACCGGCTCATCGGCGACGGGCGGTGTCGCCATCGCCGCTGACGCGGCTCCCATGCGAGGCGCGCTCACCATCGTTCCGGAGGGCGGGCGTGTGCTTGTCGACTTCGAGGGCAGGCCATTCACGGGGGCCGACCCGGGCGACGGCACGCGTAGCGAACGCGGCATCGTTCTCCCGTCCCCAGCCAAGGGCACGGGCGAGGGAAAGATTTCCCTCGACGCCGAGTCCCTGCAGTTCACGCGTGATGGCGGTTTTTATGTCGGTGACGAATACGCCGCCAATGTGTACCACTTCGACAAAGGTGGCCGGTTGACCGGAGTGATCGTGCCGCCGCGCGCGGTGCGTCCGCTGGACGCCAGCGGCGGCCCGGACTTCACGTCGCTGCGCCCACCGGCGAGCGGGCGCCGCAACAATCAGGGCGTGGAAGGCATGGCCTTGTCGCCCGACGGGAAGCGCCTCTTCGTCGCCCTGCAGAGCGCACTCGTGCAGGACAGCCGGCCGGGCGACGCGGCGGGCCGCACGTTGACGCGCGTGCTCGTGTACGACGTGAGCCGGAACGCGGTGACCCGGCAACCGATGGCGCACTACGTAGTTCGCCTTCCCGCCTACGCCGCAGACGGTGCGGGCGGCAAGCCCGACCGTACGGCGGCACAAAGCGAGATCCGCGTGCTCGACGATCACCGTTTCCTCATGCTCGCACGTGACGGTGCCGGTCAGGGCGCGGAAGGCGGCAAGCCGATCGTGTTCAAGAGCATCCTGCTCGTCGACACGTCGGGCGCCACGAATCTTGCGGGCTCCGTGTACGAGACCGGCACGGCATCGCTGTTGGACAGCGACGGCAATTTGCGCCCCGACATACGCACCGCGACCTGGGAGCCGCTGGTCAACCTGCTCGACCCCGCGGACCTTGCCCGCTTCGGCCTCACGCTCGATCCCCGCGCGCAAGGGAAAGCGCTCCTCTCGGAAAAGTGGGAAGCCATGGATCTGGTGCCCGCGCTCGACCCCGAGCGTCCGGACGACTGGTTCCTCCTCGTAGGCAACGACAACGACTTCATCGCAAGGCACTGCGTCATGGACGGCAGGCGCTGCGACTCGGCCATCGACAACGACAACCGCATCCTCGTGTACCGGCTGAGCCTGCCGAGCACGCGTTCCAGCACCGCTTCCCACCACCGCTGAAGGGTCACGCGCATGATGAAACGTACGGTTCTTTCGCTGCTGTCCGCCACCCTGTTGCTCGGGGCCACGGCCAGCCACGCCAACTCGCCCGCCTATGTCGACAGCAAGGAATACAAGGTGCTGCTGGATGCGACGCGCTTCGCCAGCAACCCCTCCAGCGCCGCCGCCACGCTCCTGCGCGACGTGTCCGCGCGCCTTGCGACGCTCGGCTTCGACAAGACCATCAGCGGGAACTTCAGCGCCGGCGACCGCGATACGCTGGCGTACTACGACACGCCGCACAGCTGCTCGCTCATGAGCCGCGGTTACTCCGTGCGCACGCGTGCCGGCGATCATTCCGACATCCAGTTCAAATTCCGCCATCCGGACGAGGAGCTGTCGTACTGGACGGATGTCTCCGGCGCGGGCAAGAACAAGTCGACGAAGTTCGAGACCGACGTGACGCCAGGCAGCCTCGTGCTCGCCCACTCCACCAAGCAGGACGCGACCACGACGCCCACGACCGTCTCGGCGCTGATCAAGCAGTTCCCGGGGGCTTCCGCACTGTCGGACATCTCCAGTGCGGGACTCGCACCGGTGGCTGGCGTGACGGTGACGCAGCAGGAATACGATGGTCCGGAGTCGGACATCGGCGAATCGGTGGCCGAGTTCACCCTCACGCTCTGGTACGTCAACGGCGCCGCGGCGCCCACGCTCGCCGAACTGTCGTTCCGCGTCGAGGCCGACGAGGACAACTACTTCACCACGCCGGTACTCACTCGCTCGCAGGTGCTCAACACGGCCATCGGCTCCATCGGCAACGGCTGGAACATCGCGAACGACGGCGGCAAGACGAGCTGGCTGTACGCCTATCGCAGCACGGCGTATCCGAACGGTTTCTGCAACTAGACGACCCCGTCATGGAGGGGCGCACCCTCCGCGCGGCATGGTCTCAGGCCGTGACCCGGAGGTGGCCCGCCAGCTCCGGGTGGACGCGCCTGTGCGAATTACGGCTGGGACGTTTCCTTGCGCCCGCGCCCCGAAATGGCCGGCGCTATTTCGACGATCGATTTCCGCTGAGTTCCCGGGGCCCGCCGGTCGACAAGGGCCTGGTAGATGTCGAGGTAGTGGTCGGTCATGCGGTCGGCGGTAAACCGTCTCTCAAATGCCTCCCGGACGCGCGCACGCGATATCTCGCCAAGGCGCTGTACGGCCAGCACGGCTTCTGCCTCGTCGTCCACGATGAATCCCGTCAATCCGTGTTCCAGGACTTCCGGCACCGATCCTCGCCGGAATGCCACGACGGGCGTTCCACAGGCCATGGCCTCGATCATGACCAGGCCAAATGGCTCCGGCCAGTCGATAGGGAACAGCAGGGCGCGAGCACCGGACAGGAACGCACTTTTCTCTCCGTCGCTTATTTCGCCGATATAGTCCACAAGCGGTGAATCGAGAAGCGGCTTCACAGCCTGCTCGAAGTACAGCTCGTCCACCGAATCGACTTTCGCCGCAATCCTGAGTGGAGTGCCGCATGCCTCGGCAATGCGAATAGCTCTTTCCACACCTTTCACTGGCGTAATCCGGCCGAGGAATGCCAGGTAGGTCGGTGCGACCCGCACCGGTGTGAGAAGACGCGACGGGAGCCCATGATGGACGTTGCCCACCCAGTTCACTCCGGTGAGTGTCGAGCGTTGCGCATTCGATATCGAAACCACCGGCATGTCGTCGAACGTGTCGAAGAAGGTCTGTTGTTCGGGCGTATCGAGCCGCCCGTGCAGTGTGGTGACGAACGGTGTGCTCTGACGGCTGAATAAGGAGCAGGGGAAGAAGTCGAGGTGGAAATGGATGATGTCGAATTCCTCGGCGCGGCGACGCACCTTTTCCAGCATCCTCAAAGTTGGCGCGATCGCACTCAGATCGCCGTAGCACAAGCGAAGCGCCACGGGCCACATCGATTCGAGCTTCGCCGCCGTGATGGAATCTCCGCTTGCGAACAGCGTCACGTCGTGCCCGCGCTCGACAAGCGCCTCCGTGAGGTAAGAAACCACCCGTTCGGTTCCGCCGTAAAGCTTTGGCGGCACGGCCTCGGATAACGGCGCTACCTGCGCAATTCTCATGCTTGACTCCAGCTTCCTACTGATTGAGCCATCGGCGGATTTCTGCAGCGGCGATGTGTGCCCATCCAGGGTTTCCCGACACTGCAGCAGGCGTGCAGCGCTACCCTCGACGCAACTCTTGACGCGTGACACGACCGCGCGCATCGCCGAGCCACTCCCACCGTATCTCGGAGTCCACCAGGCCCGCGTCCCGCAGAAATGCAACCTGATCCGGCAAACGCGCGTCGATTGCCTTCATCGAGAAAATGAGGCGCTATGGCCGCGATGGCGGCAGAGGGTCCGAGACCGAACGGTTGCGCATTGAGAAGAATGCGGGCATCGACACTGTCCATGTGTTTCCCTGCCCATATCCCTGGCCGACCGCACGCCACTGGTCCTCAGCGGCGTTCGATCAGCATTGGCTATCGCACGAAGCCGTGCAATATGTCGGAGGTCGTAGGGTTACAACGACTCCAGCCAGCCCCAACGGTCTGGGGTCTTGCCGTTGAACAACCCGAAGAACAACTCCTGCAGCCGGCGCGTGATCGGGCCGGCCTTGCCCGTGCCGATCTTCTTCCCGTCCACCGAGCGAATTGGCGTGACTTCCGCGGCCGTGCCGCACATCAGGATCTCGTCGGCGAGATAGAGGTATTCGCGCGGCAGGTCGCGCTCGACCACCTCGATGCCCTCTTCCTGGGCGAGGGTCATCAGCGTGTGACGCGTGATGCCGGTGAGGATCGAGGCGCTGGCCGGCGTGGTGTGCAGCGCACCGTCGAACACGAGGAACAGGTTCTCGCCCGCACCCTCGCTGAGTAGGCCCGTGGAGGCCAGGGCGATGCCTTCACCGAAACCGAGACGGCGCGCTTCGCGTGCAATGAGCTGGCCGGAGAGGTAATTGCCGCCGGCCTTGGCACCGGCCGGAATGGTGTTGGGCGCGAAACGCTGCCAGCTCGACACGCAGGCGTCGATGCCGTTCTCGAGCGCCTCGGGGCCGAGGTAGGGGCCCATCGGCCAGCTCGCTACCGCCACGTCGGTGGGGCATTCGGCGGACAGGCCGAAACCGCCCAGGCCGCGGAAGGCCACCGGACGCAGGTAGGCGGCCTTCAGGTCGTTCTTCTTCACCACGTCGCGGCAGGCTTCCGCGAGTTCTTCCATCGAATAGGGAATCTCGATGTCGTAGATCTTGGCCGACAGGTAGAGACGCTTCAGGTGGTCGGTGAGGCGGAAGATCGCGGCGCCATCGGGCGTTTCATAGCTGCGGATGCCTTCGAACACCGACGAGCCGTAGTGCAGCGCGTGCGCCATCACGTGGACGGTGGCATCGCGCCACGGCTTGATCTGGCCGTTCTGCCAGATCCATTCGGGGTAGTTCTGAGACATGGGATCGCTCCGGAGGGGACCGCCCATGATAACGGGTGGCGCATCGGGCCACATGGCGCGATGCGTCAGTGCGCCGCCGGATGGGATTCAGACGGGCGGCCGCAACCAGAGGCAGCCGGAATCGCGCACCACCGCGAAATGGGCTCGCCGGGTAGCCTCGTCGCCACCCCGGGTCGATGTCACGGCGTCGATGCCGGCGTCCTCGCTTCCCTCCAGCGCCACCAGTGGCCGCTGTACCAGCGCCTCCATGGCGCGCAGGTTCTCTACCGCCCCGGCGCTGCCGTAGCCGTTCCAGAGGATGAGGCCGCCCACGCGGTTGGCGCTGCGGGCCGCGAAGGCCTGCGCCAACCCTGCGCGCAGCTCGGCCAGACTCTTGGCGCACAACAGCCCGGCCGAAGGCGCCCCGGCCGGCGCACTCGCCGAGGAAGCGGGAAGTAGGGACGTGGCGCCGACGCTCGTGCACGGCTGGTCGCTGAAGACGGGGCTGCCATCGGCGCCGACGCAGCGGTGGATCGCGGACTGCGCCGCGGCCGGCAGGGCGAGGAAAAGCAGGAGCAGCAGGACGATGGCGCGGATCACGGCACGGAACGCGGTGGCGGACGGTGCGTCATCATCTCCGTCCGCCCTTCAGCGAAGGGTGACGGCGCGCACGTTACCGCGCGGCAAGACGCTCCAGCACCGAGGCGGTGGCCCGCGCGCGGTTGATCGTATAGAAGTGCAGTCCGGGCGCGCCGCCATCGAGCAGGCGGCGGCAAAGCTCCGCGACCACGTCGGCGCCCAGCTCGCGCACGGCGGCGGCGTCGTCGCCATGCGCCTGCATGCGCTTCACGATCCAGCGGGGAATCTCCGCGCCGCATTGTTCCGAGAACCGGCGCAACTGGCTGAAGTTGGCAATGGGCATGATGCCCGGCACCACCGGGACACTCACGCCGAGCTTCGCCACGTCATCGATGAAGCGGAAATAGGCATCCGGGTTGAAGAAGTACTGGGTGATCGCCCCGTTGGCGCCGGCGTCGACCTTGGCCTTGAAATGCCGCAGGTCGGCGAGGGCGTTCTCCGCCTGGGGGTGGGTTTCCGGGTAGGCAGCCACTTCGATATGAAAGTGATCGCCGCTGTGCTCGCGGATGAAGGCCACCAGCTCGGCGGCATAGCGGAAGTCGCCCGGGCTGGCCATGCCGGAAGGCAGGTCGCCGCGAAGGGCCACGATGCGGCGGCAGCCGGACGCCTTGTAGGTGTCCAGCAGGGCGGCGATCTCTGCCCGGGTGCCGCCCATGCAGGACAGATGCGGCGCCACCGATAGGGCATGCTCCGAGCGCAGCCGGCGCACGGTTTCATCGGTATAGCTGAGCGTCGACCCACCCGCGCCGAAGGTCACGGATACGTATTCCGGTGCATGCGCCTTGAGACGGCTCACCGCGGCATCGAGTTGCTCGCGCTGCTCGTCGGTTTTTGGCGGGAAGAATTCGAAGCTGATGGCGGGCATGGGCGACCTCGGCAGGATGGCCGCAGTATAAATATCTTTCTATCCAGATGGAAAGATGGCTAAGCCTGCCGACGCATCAGATCGAACGTCCCATGCTCATCTGGGTCTGCTGCGCCCGTACCTCCTCCAGGATCTGAGCCTGCCGCTGGTCGTGCTGCTGCATCTGCTCGATGGCCTGTTCGGGAAGGGGCGGCGCCTTTTCCAGGTCGATCAGGGCCGGGCTGGTCCGGACACCCGTCCCG
>Ga0065165_1000930_pt1 | contig 37471 bp, 36 predicted proteins | sample AraplaMF_Cvi_mMF_FD_63813 | JGI IMG/M metagenome (GOLD analysis project Ga0065165, IMG submission 63813) | Arabidopsis root microbial communities from the University of North Carolina, USA - plate scrape MF_Cvi_mMF (version 2) (version 3) | ecosystem: Host-associated > Plants > Roots >... | reverse complement strand
CAGGTTGGTGATGATCGAGAACAGGGTGGTCTCGTTGCCGCCGTGCTGGGTGGCCGACGAGGTGAAGGCCGCCCCGACCTTGCCGTTCAGCGCGCCGCGGGCCCACAGGCCGCCGGCCTGGTCAAGGAAGTTGGCCATCTGCGAGCTCATGCGGCCAAAACGGGTGCCGGTGCCGACGATGATGGCGTCGTAGTTTTCCAGGTCGGCGATCGCGGCGATCGGGGCGGCCTGGTCGAGCTTGTAATAGGACTTCCTGGCGACCTCTTCGGGCACCAGCTCCGGCACACGCTTGACGTCGACGGTCGCGCCGGCGGCGCGGGCGCCTTCGGCCACGGCGTTGGCCATCGTCTCGATGTGGCCGTAGGCGGAGTAGTAGAGAACGAGAACCTTGGCCACTTTGGCCTCCTGAATGTGCGGGGGTGGGTAAACGGGGTGAAGCTGGGGACAGGCGCATGCGCCTGTCCCGATTCGGGGTGGATCGACTAGGCGGCGTCGACGAGCACCAGCTCGGCGTCTTCCAACGCTTTCACGCGGATCACGGCCTCGTCTTGAATGGCCGCGCCGTCGCGGGTGTTCAGGGTCACGCCGTTGACCTCGACCTTGCCGGTCGACGGCACCAGATAACCCTTGCGGTCGGCGCCGATCGGGTACTCGGTGGTCTCGCCGGCCTTCAGCGTGGCGCCCAGGACCCGGGCGTCGGTGCGGATCGGCAGGGCGTCGGTGTCGCCCTCGAAGCCGCTGGCCAGGGCCACGAACTTGCCGCTGCGGTCGCCCTTGGGGAAGGGCTTTGCGCCCCAGGCCGGGCCTTCACCGCGCTTGTTGGGGATGATCCAGATCTGGAAGATCCTGGTCGTGGTGTCCTCGAGGTTGTACTCGGAGTGGCGGATGCCCGTGCCGGCGCTCATCACCTGGACGTCGCCCGCCTCGGTGCGGCCCTTGTTGCCCAGGCTGTCCTGGTGGGTGATCGCGCCTTCGCGGACATAGGTGATGATCTCCATGTCGGCGTGCGGGTGGGGCGGGAAGCCCGTGCCGGCCGCGATGGTGTCGTCGTTCCACACCCGCAGGGCGCCGTGATGGACGCGGCGCGGGTCGTGGTAGTCGGCGAACGAGAAGTGGTGCTTGGCGTCCAGCCAACCGTGGTTGGCGCCGCCGAGGCTGTCGAAGGGTCTGACGTCGATCATCGTCTAATCTCCTGGAGACCGAGGCCCGATGGCCGTCTCTGTTGGAGAGAAGATGGCCTCTTGCGTCCTGTTCCGAAATGGAAATGATCGAAACTTACTGTTTCGAGAATCGCACCCATGAAACTCCCCGACTTCGAGGCCTGGGCGGTGTTCGCCAAGGTGGCCGAGACCGGCTCGTTCGTCGGGGCGGCCGAGCAGTTGAACCTGTCCAAGGCCACGGTCTCCAAGGCCGTCTCCCGGCTGGAGACCCGGATGGGGGCGACGCTGTTCCACCGGACCTCCCGGCGGCTGTCCCTGACCGAGGCCGGCCGCGCCTCGCTGCATCGCGCCGCCCACCTCCTGCAGGAGGGCGAGGCGCTGGAGGCGGAGGCCTCGGCCCAGGCGACCGCGCCGCGCGGCCTGGTGCGGGTGGCCGCGCCGATGTCGTTCGGCATCGTCCATCTCGGGCCGGCCCTGCCGGACTTCCTGGCGCTTCATCCGCAGGTCTCGATCGAGCTGTCGCTGTCGGACCAGATGGTCGACATCGTCGAGGAGGGCTTCGACCTGGCGCTGCGGATCTCGGCGCTGGAGGACTCCAGCCTGCTGGCCCGCCGCCTCTGCCCCGTGCGGCTGATGCTGGTCGGCGCGCCGGCCTATCTGGACCGCCAGGGCCGCCCCGAGCACCCCAAGGACCTGACCCGCCACAGCGGCCTGTTCTACACCAACAGCCGCACCCGGGACGTCTGGCGGTTCGAGCACGCGGAACACGGACAATACGCGGTCAGCGTGCCCTCGCCCCTGCGGGTCAACAACGGCGACGTCCTGCGCGCGGCGCTGCTGGCGGGACTGGGCCTGGCCCTGCTGCCGGACTTCCTGGTCGGCAAGGATGTCAAGGCGGGCCTGCTGGAGGAAATCCTGCCCGACTGGGCCCCGCCGCCCATCGCCCTGCACCTGGTCACCCCGCCCAGCACGATCCGGCCGGCGCGGGTGGAGGTGCTGATCGCGTTCCTGGCCAAGCGGATGGCGAACGCGCCCTGGCTGGGGTGAGGACCTCAAGGATCCGCTCATCCCGGCGAACGCCGGGACCCAGATCCTAAAACTCAGAGGCTGGTTGGAAGCGCGCCGCGCTCATGGCGTCAGCCACACCGCCATTCCATCCGGGTCCCGGCGTTCGCCGGGATGAGCGGAATTCAGAGATGGCCTAAGCCATCTCGTGCTTGTCGCTGAGGCACTCGCCGATGGCGCGGGCGCAGCCGGGCAGGCCCAGGGCGCCGATGAAAGACATGGCGACCGCGCAGACCAGCATCACGGGTTGGAAGAAACGCATGCGAAATTCTCCACAGGCCAGTTCGTTCGGAGGGCGAGTTTCAACCCAGATAAGGCTGAAGCTTGACGTTTGTTCCTACGAACCGCGGCCCCACGTCGGAAAAGCTCAGCATGCGGCAGATATGTCTCACCCGTATGTCAGTCTCCCAACGCATAGGCGACGCGCGCGGCCTCAATTCGGGCCAGTTTCCGCTGGAGCGGGGCCCAGTCGTCGGCCTCGGCGATCGGCGCCCACAGGGCCTCGACCTCGTCGATCAGCAGCTCCTCCGGCTCCAACCCCTTGAAAACAGAGCTTTCCAGGCGCTCGGGGCGGTCGGGCTCGAAGGCCGACAGCTGGCGGCGGAAGTCGAGGAACGCCGCCTGTCCGTACAGCTCCGCCCGGGGACCGGCCAGGGCGCGGGCCTGCGACGCCTCGCCGCCGAACCAGTCGAAGAAGAACGGCTCCCAGCGCAGTGATTCGCCGCCCGCCGCCAGCGCCACGAAGGCGGCCTGGACCAGGTCGACGTCCGCCTCGGCCGAACGGCTCTTCAGGCCCAGGCGGTCCAGCATCGCCGCGCGCAGGGCGTCACGATAGAGGTCGGAGAAGGTGTTCAGGGCGGCGATCAGCCCGGCGTCGTCGGTGACCAGGGCCAGGCAGCCGGCCAGCTGCTGCAGGTTCCAGAACACCGTCTCGGGCTGGCGGCCGAAGCTGTACAGGCCCGAATGGTCGAAATAGGCGGCGGTGAAGTTCGGATCGTTGCGCGGCAGGAACCGCCAGGGGCCGTAGTCGAAGCTCTCGCCCGTCACCACCATGTTGTCGGTGTTGAGCACCCCGTGCACGAAGCCGGCCGCCATCCAGCGGGCCAGCAGCCGGGCGCTGGCGGCGACCACCTGCTCCAGCAGCGCCTTGGGCCGGTCCGGCTGGTCGGCGACGCCGGGGAAATAGGTCTCGACCGCGTGGTCGACCAGGGTGGTGATGTTGTCGCGCCGCTCCAGGAAGGCCTGGCGCTGGAAGGTTCCGAACCGGATGTGGCTGTGCGACAGGCGGGTCAGCACGGCCGAGCGGGTGGGGCTGGGCTCGTCGCCGCGCGTCAGGGCCTCGCCGGTCTCGACCAGGGAGAAGGCCCGCGAGGTCGGAACGCCCAGGGTCTCCAGCATCGCGGCCGCCAGGATCTCGCGCACCCCGCCCTTCAGGGTCAGCCGCCCGTCGCCGGCCCGCGACCACGGCGTCTGGCCCGAGCCCTTGGTGGCCAGGTCCAGCAGCCGGCCGCTTCCCGCTTCCCGCAGCTGGGCGAACAGGAAGCCGCGCCCGTCGCCCAGGTCGGGGTTGTAGCTGCGGAACTGGTGGCCGTGATAGCGCATGGCCAGCGGCCCGGGCTGGTTGTCCGGCAGCGGCGAGAAGCGCGCGAAGTGCGCCAGCCATTCGGCCTCGGTCAGCCCTTCCAGCCCCACCGTCACGGCGGCGCGGTCGTTGCGGAACCGCAGGACGGTCTGCGGGAACTCGGCGGCCGCGACCGGGTCGGCGAAATCCGGGCCCAGGCGCATGAAGACCGGATCGGGACGGTAGGCGGCGGAGATCGGCATGCCCCCGACATGAGCCGCCGCGCGCGCGGGCGCAAGCGTCCCCTCCCCGCCGGGCGCCGTTTCGAAGCCGGCGGAAGATTGGGAATGCTCGCCGAACGCTGTCGCATCCGCGCAACAGCCGTTCTCGAACCTTTAAACCATAAGGTTTTTCCTTGCCGAGCCCCCAGCGGGACCGTAACCCTTGCGTGTCTATTCGAACAATCGTTCGGGTCACGACCAAATCAAAAGGCGGGGGCGATGCAAGCGCTCAAGCCATAAAACGAACCGAGGTAGGAAATGCGCTTTACTCAGGTGCTTTGCGGCACGGCGTCCGCCGTCGTGCTCGCCGGTCTGACCCCTCTGGCGGCTCAGGCCCAAACCGCCGCCCAGGACACCGAAATCCCAACCGTCGACAGCATCGTCGTCACCGCCCAGAAGCGCGAGCAGAACCTGCAGGACGTGCCGGTGGTGGTCACCGCGGTCGGCGCCAAGCTGCTGCAGGACACCGGCGTCAAGGACATCAAGGATCTGACGATCCTGACCCCCGGCCTGACCGTGACCTCGACCACGTCGGAAGCCTCGACCACCGCCCGCATCCGCGGCGTCGGCACGGTCGGCGACAACCCCGGCCTGGAAAGCTCGGTCGGCGTCGTGATCGACGGCGTCTACCGCCCGCGCAACGGCGTCGGGTTCGGCGACCTGGGCCAGATGGAGCGCATCGAGGTGCTGAAGGGCCCGCAAGGCACCCTGTTCGGCAAGAGCACCTCGGCCGGCGTCATCAACATCGTCACCAAGGAGCCGGAATTCGGCTTCGGCGCCGAGGCCGAAGCGACGATCGGCAACTTCAACGCCCACGGCCTGGCCGGCTCGGTGACCGGCCCGCTGTTCGGCAGCGAGACCCTGGCCGCCCGCCTGTACGTCGCCGCCCGCGAGCGCGACGGCTACAACGACGTGATCAACGGCAAGGGTCCGACCGACCGCGACGAGGACGCCGACCAGGGCTTCTACACCGTCCGCGGCCAGTTGCTGTTCGTGCCGGACGACAAGGCGACCTTCCGGCTGATCGGCGACTACAGCAAGCGTGACGAGAACTGCTGCGGCGCCGTGCAGATCCGCACCGGCCCGACCGCCGCCATCCTGGGCCTGCTGAACGGCGGCCCGGCCCTGGCCTCGCCCGCCGATCCCCATGCCCGCGTCGCCTATTCGAACCGCGGCGCGCCGTCGTCGATCGAGGACAAGGGCGTGTCGCTGCAGGGGGTGATCGACACCGACTTCGGCGAGATCACCTCGATCTCGGCCATCCGCAACTGGCGCACCGACAACGGCCAGGACTCGGATTTCACCACCGCCGACCTGGCCTATCGCGTGAAGGACCGTACGAACTACGCCGAGTTCACCACCTTCAGCCAGGAACTGCGCCTGGCGGGCCGGACCGAGAAGTTCGACTGGCTGGTCGGCGCGTTCCTGGCCGACGAGCGGCTGGATAACAAGGCCAACTTCCTCTACGGCAACAACTACGAGCAGTATCTGGGCCGCCTGCTGTCGCGCTCGGCCGCCAACCCGGCCGGCATCGCCAACTTCATCGCCCTGCTGCTGAACCGCGCGCCCAACACCAGCTTCGTCGGCGGCCAGGGCCTGCACGACCAGTACAAGCAGCGCGCCACCACCGTCGCCGGCTTCACCAACAACACCTGGCACGTGACCGACGCCTTCGACATCACCGCCGGCCTGCGCTACTCGATCGACGAGAAGACGCTGCACACCTTCCAGACCACCAGCGACGGCGGCGTCGCCTGCGGCACGGCCCTGTCGCCGGCCGGCCAGGCCCGCATCGCCGGCATCGTCGGCCCGGCCAACGCCGGCACGGTGATCGGCAACCTCTGCCTGCCCTGGGCCAACCCGCTGTTCAACGGCCGCGGCACCACCCAGAAGCGCTCGGACAAGGAATGGAGCGGCACGATCAAGGCGTCGTACCGTTTCTCGCCGGAGGTGTTCAGCTACGCCTCGTACGCCCGCGGCTACAAGGGCGGCGGCTTCAACCTGGACCGCACCCAGTCGTCCAACGGCCTGCCCTCGGGCGCGCCGGGCATCGTGCCGATCCTGGACACCTCGTTCCCGGCCGAATTCGTCGACAGCTACGAACTCGGCCTGAAGAACACCCTGTTCAACCGCACGATCCTGTTCAACGTCACGGGCTTCTACCAGAAGTTCAGCGACTTCCAGCTGAACACCTTCCTGGGCACCTCGTTCGCGGTGCGCTCGGTGCCGGAAGTGACCTCCAAGGGCGTCGACGTCGACTTCCTATGGTTCACCCCGGTGCATGGCCTGTCGATCCAGAGCGGCCTGAGCTACGCCAAGACCACCTACGGCGACGACAAGATCCCCAACGATCCGACCAACGCCCTGGCCCTGCTGCCGGGCAGCCAGATGTCGCTGGCGCCCAAGTGGTCCGGCACGGCCTCGCTGACCTACGAGCGTCCGGTCGGCGAGAGCCTGAAGGCCCGCTTCAACGTCGGGGCCAAGTACTCGTCCGACTACAACACCGGTTCGGACCTGTTCCCGCCGAAGGTCCAGAAGGACTACACCCTGGTCAACGCCCGCATCGCCCTGGGTTCGCAGGACGACAAGTGGACGGTGGAGCTGTGGGGCCAGAACGTGTTCAACGAAAAGTACGAACAGGTCGCCTTCAACGCCTTCCTGCAAGGCTCGTCGGGCCTGAGCGCCACCAACGCGACCTATGTGCCGGCCAACGACACCATCACCTACGACGCGTTCCTGGGCGCGCCGCGCACCTACGGCCTGACCCTGCGAGCCAAGTACTAGGACCAACAGGCCCGCTCATCCCGGCGCAAGTCCGGGAGGGGTAGGAAGGAAATGCGAGACCTGAAGGGCGATCCGGGCGACCGGGTCGCCCTTTTCGCTTTGGGCCGAGCTTTCCTCGAATCCCGAACAGCCTCACCCTGCCGCAGGGAATTCGCCGCGGGAGGCCCATCGCATGAAGACCGTCCGACTGCTCGGCGTCTGGGTCTGTCTGCTGCTGGGCCTGGCGATCGCCAACCTGGCCCTGCGAACGCCCCCGCCCCTGCCGGCCAGCGCCCCCGCCGACCAGTTCTCGGCCATCCGCGCCATGGCCGACGTCCGCGCCATCGGCCGCAAGCCTCACCCGATCGGCTCGGCCGAGATCGTCCGGGTCCGCGACCACCTGCTGGCCCGGGTCAACGGCCTGGGGCTGGAGGTGCTGGTGCGGCCTGGCGAAGGCGTGCGCGATGCGGCCAAATGGTCGCCGCGCTCGGTGGCCGTCGGCGCGGTGCAGAACATCGTCGCCACCCTGCCCGGCGCCGACCGCGACGCCCCGGCGGTGCTGGTGATGAGCCACTACGACACCGTCCACAACTCGCCCGGCGCGGCCGACGACTCGGCCGGGGTGGCCGCCGCCCTGGAGATCGCCCGCGCCCTGAAGGCCGGCCCGACCCCGGCCCGCGACGTGATCTTCCTGTTCACCGACGGCGAGGAGCCGGGCCTGCTGGGCGCCGAGGCCTTCTTCGCCCGCGACCCCCTGCGCGACCATGTCGGCGTGGTGGTCAACATGGAGGCGCGGGGCGACGCCGGCCGCGCGGCCATGTTCCAGACCGGCCCCGACAGCGGCGATCTGGTCCGCCTCTATGCCGCCAGCGCCCGCCAGCCGACCGCCAACTCGCTGGCCGCCGCCGTCTATGCGCGCATGCCCAACGACACCGACTTCACCCACGCCCTGCGCAAGGGCCTGCCGGGCCTGAACTTCGCCTTCATCGACGACCAGCTGGCCTATCACACGCCGCTGGCCACGCCCGAGCATCTGAACCAGGGCAGCCTGCAGAACCTGGGCGACCAGGCCCTGCCCGCCGTCCGGGCCCTGGCCATGGGCGCGGCCTTGCCGGCCAAGTCGCCGGACCTGATCTATTCCGACGTCCTGGCCCGGGGTCTGGTGGCCTATCCGGTCGACATCGGCTGGGCGATCCTGGCGGTCGCGGGCGTGCTGATCCTGTTCACCGGCTTTCGCGCCCTGCGCGGCAAGGCCGTGACCTTCGTCGAGATCCTGCGCGGGATCGCCGGCTTTCTGCTGCTGGCCGCCGGCGCGGTGCTGGCCCTGCACCTGGCCGGCCGCCTGATCGGCATCGGCGACCAGCAGCGCTACTACGCCATGCTGGGCCAGTTCAACCTGCTGCTGCCCGGGGCCGGGGTCCTGCTGATCGGGGTGTGCCTGACCACCCTGATCCTGCAGGCGCGGGGAGGCGGCCGGATCTGGATCAGCCTGGCGGGCCTGGCGGCCGGCGGCGCCTGCAGCCTGGTCGGCGGGTTCGACCCGGTCGGCCTGGGCCTGGGCGTCGCGGTGGTCGTGCTGGCCTGGCTGAGCCTGGGCAAGGGAGTGGGCGTGTTCGGCGCCTGGCTGGGCGCCCTGCTGGTGGTGCTGGGCCTGGCGGTCGCGGTCCAGGCCCTGCTGCCCGGCGGCTCGGTGAAGCTGGCCTGGCCGCTGCTGGCCGCCAGCCTGGCCGCCGCCCTGGTCATGGCCGTGGGCGGGACCCGCGACCGCCGCGTCGCCTGGCTGCTGACCCTGGCCGTCTGCGTGGTGGCCATCGCCGTGGTCGCCCAGCTGGGCGCCTGGGGGGCCTGGACCTTCGCCGGGGTGGGTCTGGAGGAGCCGGCGGTGCTGGCGGCGTTCGCGATCCTGGCCGCCCCGGCCCTGCTGCCCCTGGCCTTCGACTTCGCCGCCTATCGCTGGGCCCCGGCCTTCGCCGGCGTCGCGGTGGCGGCCGGGGCCGGCCTGCTGGCCTATGCCGGCCTGGGCGAGGGCGGGCCGACCCGGCCGCAGATCGTCGAGGCCAGCCACCTGGCCGACCTGTCGACCGGCACGGCCTGGCGGGTCGCGCCCCAGCCGCGCCTGGACCCGTGGTCGCGGGTGGTGCTGTCGGACAACGACGCCAAGCCGGTGCGCCAGGCCTATCCGCCGCTGTACCGCAGCCCGGTATGGATGGCCCCGACCCCGGTCCTGCCGGTCGAGCGGCCGGTGCTGTCGATCGACCGGGCCGGCGACCGCCTGCTGGTCCGCGCCGTACCGACCGCCGGCGCCGAGGTCCTGACCCTGCGGCTGCGGCCCAGCATCGCCCTGAGCGAACCGCGCCTGAACGGCCGCCCGATCGCCCTGCCGACCCAGGCCGGCGAGTGGACCAGCCTGTCCTACCACGCCCCCGACCCCAACGGCGTCACTCTCAGCTTCACCGCCCGCCCGGCCGGCAAGGTCGAGGTGGCCGTGGTCGAGATCCGCGACGGCTGGCCGCGCGGCGTCTCCGCCATCCCCGCCAAGCCGGCGGGACTGATGGGCGGCGGCTATTCGGACAAGACCATCGTGCTAGATCGCGGCGCGCTGGCCTGGCCGGCGTTCGTGGAGGGCGACGCCCAACCGTGACTTCGCGTCCGGGCGAAGATCCGGCCTTCGCCAGGGCGCAGGGATTTTGACCGGCTGACTTGTAAGATCCTCCCGCCGCCCGAGACTACCTGGATATGGACGGCGCGGATCAATTCCCCTCACGGACGATGCAGGACGAGCACTATGCTCGTGCGGCGGCCGACCTCGGCCCGGCGCTGGAGCGGCTGGCGCGGGCCTACGAGGCCGACCCGGACCAGCGTCGCGACCTGCTGCAAGACATCCATCTGGCCATCTGGCGCAGCTTCGCCCGCTATGACGGACGCTGCTCGGAACGGACCTGGGTCTATCGCGTGGCCCACAACGTCGCGATCTCGCACGGCCAGAAGCGACGGCGGTCGCGACCCGACAAGCTGCTGACCCTGGACGAACTGGCCGCCCGCGGCGACCCGACCCAGCCTGATCCGGAAGTCCAGACCGCCGACCGCCACGCCCTGGCCCGACTGACGGCGCTGATCCGGGCTCTCGTCCCGCCCGACCGACAGATCGTAATGCTCTATCTCGAAGGCCTGGAGGCCAAGGCGATCGCCGAGGTCAGCGGCCTATCGCCCGGCGCGATCGCCACCAAGCTTCATCGGTTGAAAGCCGTGCTGGCCAATCGCTTCAACCAGGGAGGTCCCGATGAGCGGTGATCCCTCCGACTTCGATCCTCAAACCCTATGGCAGAGCCAAGCCCAGGAGCACGAACCCATGTCGCTCGCCGAAATCCACCAGAAAGCGTTGAAGCTGGAACGCGGAGTCCGCTGGCGCAACATCCGGGAATACGTCGCCTCGGTGATCGTGGTCGCGTTCTTCACGCCCGTTCTGCTGCATCGGGAAAGCTGGATGATGCAGGCCGGCGCGGCTCTGATCATCCTGGCCACGGCCTTCGTGGCCTGGCAGATGCACCGCCGCACCGCGACGAACCCGATTCCCGAGGCGGGCCAGGCCCTGCGCGACCACCACCGCCAGACCCTGATCCGCCAGCGCGACGCCCTGCGCTCGGTGGGCTGGTGGTACATGGCGCCGTTCGCGCCGGGCATGGTCCTGCTGATGATGGGCCGCTGGTTCCAGTCGCATGTCTCAAGCCGGTCGCTGGCCATGGACCACCTGGCCATCCTGCTGGCCAGCGGCTTCGTCGTCCTGGTGTTTGGCGGGATCTGGTGGCTGAACCAGCTGGGTGCGAAGCGCCTGCAGCAGCAGATCGACGAGCTGTAGGGATGGCTGGGGACAGGCGCATGCGCCTGTCCCCGATCGCCTACTCCGCCGCCACCTTCGCCGAATAGCCCAGCACGGCCTTGGTCTCGAGGAACTCGCCGAACGCGTGGTCGCCCCATTCGCGGCCGTTGCCGCTCATCTTGTAGCCGCCGAACGGGGCCATCAGGTCGGGGCCGGCGCCGTTCAGGATCACCTGGCCGGCCCGCAGCCGGGACGCCACCGCGCGGACTTCGCCCGGGTCGGCGCCCGAGACATAGGCTGCCAGGCCGTATTCGGTGTCGTTGCCGATCGCGACCGCCTGGTCGACGCCGTCATAGCCGAGGATGGCCAGAACCGGGCCGAAGATCTCCTCCTTGGCGATGGTCATGTCGGGGGTGACGTTGGCGAACACGGTCGGCTTGACGTAGTAGCCGGTCTCCAGGCCCTCGGGCTTGCCGGGGCCGCCGGTCACCAGGGTCGCGCCCTCGTCGACGCCCTTCTGGATCAGGCCCTGGATCTTGCTCCACTGCACCTCCGAGACCACCGGCCCGAGCTTGGAATTACCGTTCGGGTCGCCGACCGTGTGGGCCTCGGCGGCGGCCTTGGCGATGGCGATCACCTCGTCCATGCGCTTTTGCGGCACCAGCATCCGGGTCGGGGCGTTGCACGACTGGCCCGAGTTCATCATCACCGAGGCCACGCCGCCCCCGACCGCCTTCTGGAAGTCGGCGTCGTCGAGGATGATGTTGGGGCTCTTGCCGCCCAGCTCCTGATGCACGCGCTTGACGGTCGGGGCGGCGTTCCTGGCCACCTCGATCCCGGCCCGGGTCGAGCCGGTGAACGACACCATGTCGACCTCGGGGTGCGAACTCAGCGCCGCGCCCACCGTCGGGCCGTCGCCGTTGACCAGGTTGAACACCCCGGCCGGCACGCCGGCGGCCGCCAGGATCTCGGTCCAGATCCAGGCCGAGAACGGGGCCACTTCCGAGGGCTTGAGCACCATGGTGCAGCCGACCGCCAGGGCCGGCGCGACCTTGCAGGCGATCTGGTTGATCGGCCAGTTCCAGGGGGTGATGAAGGCGCAGACGCCGATCGGTTCCTTGACCAGCCGGGTCGTGCCGCGGTCTTCCTCGAACCTGTAGTCCTTCAGCACCTGCAGGGCGGTCTGGACGTGGGCGATGCCCATGGCCGCCTGGGCCCGCTGGGCCAGCCACGACGGGGCGCCCATCTCCTCGGTGATGGCCTTGGCCATGTCCTCGAAGCGCTTCTGGTACTCGGCGATGATCCGCTCGAGCAGGTCGATGCGCTCCTCTCGGCTGGTCTGGGAATGGTGGCGAAGGCCTTGCGGGCGGCGCGGACGGCGATGTCTACATCCTCGGCCGTGCCCAGGGTGACCCGGCCGGCGACGGCCTCGGTGGCCGGATTGATCACGTCCACGGTGGCCTTGCCCTTGGGCTGAACCCACTGGCCGTCGATGTAGAACTGCAGGTAGTCGCGCATGCCGTGCTCCTCCGGTTGGGGTCGTTCACGTCCGGCGGGACGGCGGCCCTCGTTCAAACGGTCATTTTAATGATCATTGATCACTGGGGAAGGGCTGATCGTTCGCCCCTCACCACATGGGGTCGCATTCGACGCCGCCAAGGGCCTCGGCGAGGCGTCGCCGCGTGCCGGGCGTCACGCCTTCGGGCAGGGCGTCGAGCGCGAACCAGCCCACCCGATGGATCTCGCCCTGGGCGCTGGACGCGCAGGGCTCCCAGGCGCGGATCCGGTAGACCAGCACGTGGTCGCCGGGATGGCGCGGCTCGTTGCTATGGACCGAGACCAGGCTGACCGGTCCGGTCACCTTGATCCCCGCCTCCTCCTGAAGTTCGCGGATCACGGCGGTTTCGGCCGTCTCGCCGCGCTCGACCCCGCCGCCCGGCAGGTGCCAGCCGTGGACATAGGTATGCTCGATCAGCAGCACCCGGCCCTCGCGGTCGGTGACCACCCCGCGCACGCCCAGGGTCAGGCCGCGCTTGGCGCGGAACCAGGCATAGACCAGGGGGCGGGTGAACGGTTCGACACGGCGGCGCCAGAGCATGGGCTGGAGCTTAAGGACCCCTCCCCTTCCTGTCATCCCGGAGGAGCTTCGGCGGTCGTCAGCCTTGCGGTCAGCGCTCGCCCCCGCTAAAGCCCGCATCACCTTTCATTCCGACAACGGATCCAAGCTCATGGTCGCGATCGGCGTCATCGCCATCTTCCTGGTGGTCATCCTCGGCCTCAACAAGTTCGAGTTCGGCCGTTTCGACTAAGACCGCCATGACGCGCGGCGCGGCCCTGGTCACCGGCGCCGGCCGCCGTATCGGCCGAGCCCTGGCGCTCGAAGCCGCGCGGGCCGGGTTCGACGTCGCCGTCCACTACCGCACGGGCCGCGGCGAGGCCCGGGCCGTGGCCGACGAAATCGCGGCCCTGGGCCGCCGGGCCGCCGTTCTCGACGCCGAGCTGACGGACGAGGGCCAGACCGCCGCCCTGATCGGCCGCGCCGCCCAGGCCCTGGGTCCCGTCACCCTGCTGGTCAACAGCGCCTCGACCTTCGAGGACGACCGCCTGGCCACCCTCACCCGCCAGAGCTGGGACACCCATCTGGAGGCCAACCTGCGGGCCCCGGTCGTGCTGGCCCAGGCCCTCGCCGCCGCCCTGCCGGCCGACGCGGAAGGGCAGATCGTCAACATCATCGACCAGCGCGTGCTGCGGCCCAACCCGCAGTTCTTCAGCTACAGCCTGTCCAAGGCCGGCCTGTGGTGGGTCACCCGGACGATGGCCCAGGACCTGGCGCCGCGCATCCGCGTGAACGCCATCGGCCCCGGTCCGACCCTGGCCTCGGCGCACCAGGCGCCCGGCGAGTTCGAGCGCGAGGCCGCCGGCACGCCGCTGGAACGGGCCGTTTCGCCCGACGACATTGCCGGCGCCCTGCGCTACCTCATTGACGCCACGGCGGTCACGGGCCAGATGATCGCGGTCGACGCGGGTCAGCATCTGGGCTGGCGCACGCCGGACATCATCGGTTCCTGAGAGTCGCCGTGGCCGCCCAACCCCTGACCAATGCTCCGAACGACGCGCCCCGGCCAACACCGGCTCGGGTGATCGTCACCAAGGTGTTCGTGCGCGGCCTGAAGGTCGACGCCTGGATCGGGGTCTACGACCACGAGCACGGCCGCCAGCAGCCCCTGGTCATCGACGTCGAGCTGGACGTCGCCGCCAGCCACTGCGAGGACCTGGGCGACACGGTCAATTACGAGACCATCCTGCAGGCCGCCCAGGCCATCGCCGCCGAGGGCCATATCGACCTGGTCGAGACCTTCGCCGAGCGCCTGGCCCAGGCCAGCTTCGCCGACGGCCGCGTGACCCGCGCCCGGGTGCGGGTCGAAAAGCCCCTGGCCCTGGCCCCCCACGCCGCCGCCGCCGGAGTGGAAATCACCGCCGTCCGGGGGTGATGAGCGCGCGCCCCAAAAATGCATTGGGGCACAGCGCCCGCCTCTCCCCCTTCCAGCCCGAGACGGTCTGGACGCTGGAGGGCGCGGAGCTGGTCGAGCGTCGGGGCCGGCGCGAGCAGCGCTTCCCGCTGGCCGCCCTGACCGCCTTTCGCCTGGCCCGGCCGCGCACGGGCGGGCGCCGCCGGGTGCTGACCCTGGCCTTCGGCCGCCGCAAGACGATCCTGACCGCCCAGAGCTATGTCGGCCCCGGCCGGTTCGACGACCGGCTGGCCAGCTTCTCGCTGTTCGCCCGCGCCGTGGCGGCGGTGGCGGCTGACCTCGCGCCCCGGGCGCGGTTCGAGGTGGCCGGGGTGATGGCCGCCCGCGAGGGCCTGACCTGGGTGATGGGCCTGCTGGCCTTCGGCACGGTGGTGATGCTGCTGCTGGCCTTCACCCCCCACATGGCCGGCATGGCGATCGCAATCGCCGCCCGCATGGCCTTCCTGCTGATCCTGCTGGCCGCGGCCCTGCCCTGGCTGGGGCGAGGCCAGGGGCTGGATCCGCATGCCTTGCCGGAGGATTTACTGCCGGGCGGCTAGCGCTCCTTCTTCCGCAAGCGGAGAGGGAAGCGCCGACCTTACGCGACCTTCATTTGCGTTCCCCCGCGATATTGGCGACCATCGTTCCATGAGCGACCCCGCCCCCAATCCCACTGGCGATCCCGCCGTCCCGCCCGCCTTGCAGGACGACAAGACCATGCCCATGGTCGTCTACGGCCTCTACCTGATCGGGCTGTTCAACGGCCTGACGGCCGTGGTCGGGGTGATCCTGGCCTACGCCAGCAAGGCCGCCGCGCCGGAGTGGATCCAGAGCCACTACGTCTTCCAGATTCGCACCTTCTGGCTGTCGCTGCTGTTCGCCGTGATCGGTTGCGTGCTGCTGCCGGTGGGGATCGGCTTCGTGATCCTGCCCGCTGTCGGCATCTGGATGGCGGTGCGATGCATCCTTGGCCTGTCCTGGCTGTTGAAGGGCCAGCCCTATCCCACGCCGCGCAACTGGATGATCTGATGAGCGACGCCGCCCCAGCCGCTTCAATCCCGCCCTCGGGCCACGCCGAGGAGGACAAGGTCCTGCCGATCGTGGTCTACGCCCTGTACCTGCTGGGCTTCACCAACGGCCTGACCTTCCTGGTCGGGCTGATCGTCGCCTACCTCAACCGCGAGGCGGCCGGGCCGATCAACGCCAGCCACTACACCTTCGCGATCCGCACCTTCTGGCTGTCGATCTGGTGGTTCCTGATCGGCCTGGCGCTGTTCCTGGTCGGCCTGGCCCTGGCGGTGCTGCTGATCGGCTTTCCGATCATGGCCGTCGGCGGGGCGATCATGGGGGCGATCGGGGTCTTCTGCGCGGTCCGCTGCATCCTGGGCCTGGTCTATCTGCTGAAGGGCGAGGCCTATCCCCGGCCGCAATCCTGGCTGATCTGACGTCTCTGCTCCCCGCCGCATGGCCGTTTCGCGGGCGCCCGGCCCACGCGGCGCCCGTTATGGCGTCGCTTCGCGCTGCGCCTTCCCCTGGCGGTTGTCACGGCTCGACGCGAGACGGCCGTTGCAGTGACGTGCCGCTCCTTACGAACGCGGTCATGGAGGGGGCGACATGATGGCTCGGCTCGTGGGGGTCGTCCTGGGGACGATCCTGGCGACATCGGGGTACGTCATCGCGGGTTTGGGCGTGCTGGGGGGCTGGGCGCAAAACCTCGATCTTGGACCTTTCGAGCCGCACCGTCCGTTCGTGGGCTGGGCGGCGGCGATCACGGGGGCCGTGCTGCTCGTCGCCGCCCTGACCCCGCGCCCCAAGCGCAAGGCGCGCGGGAGGCCGGCGCCGGCGGACCTGGAGCCGCCGCCGGTCGCGGCCGCCGCGCCGATCCTGGCCGTCGAGCCCGCGCCGGAGCCGGTCGCGCCCGTCGGCGAACCGGCGGCGGCCGAGCCCGAGCCCGAGCCAAAGCCGACGCCGGCCGTGGCGCTCACATCCGAGCCGGCGCCCGAGCCTGCCACGACCGAAACCTTCGACGCCCTCCGCGCCCAGCTGGCGGCGCTGAGCCGCCAGGAGGCCTGGTCCGAGGCGGCCCGGACCCTGAACCGCCTGTTGCGCCTGGCGGACGACGATCGCGAGAAGGCCCTGTCGCGCCTCGACCTGGGCGACTTCGCCCGCGGCCAGGGCCGGCTGGACGACGCCGCCGAGGCCTATGAGGAGGCGGTCGGCCACGCCCGCGACCTGCGCGCCGCCTCGCCGGGTCCCGCCGCCGACGACCTGCTGGCCGGCGCCCTGTCGGGAGTGGGCGACGTGGCCGAGCTGGAAGGCCGCCTGAACGACGCCCTGGCCGCCTTCGAGGAGGCCCTGGCCCTGCGCCGCTCGCACGGCGAAGACGCCGACCCGAACGCCCGCCGGGCCCTGTCGGTGTCGCTGGAACGCCTGGCCGACCTGCGCGAGGACCGCGGCCACCGCATGCGGGCCCTGGATCTCTACCGCGAGAGCTACGACGTGGCGGCCCGGCTGGCGGCGGCCGACCCGGCCCGGTTCGGGGCCGACCTGGCGTCGACCCGGGAGCGGCTGGCGGAGCTGGAGGCGAAGGTGGCGGGGTGACCCCCTCAGTCGCTCCGCGACGGCTCCTCCAGAGGGGGAGCATCCGGGGGAGGTGGCCAGAGGGCCGGAGGGGGCCACCCGCCGAACACAAAAAATCCCGGAGCGCCGAAGCCCTCCGGGATCTTCAATTCAAAGCGCGCGGCGGCCTTAGGCCGCCACCAGCTCCCGCCGCACCAGGCGCGCATATTCGTCCATCAGCGACAGCGACAGCGCGCCCGGCGTGAACCGGAACTCGCCGATCTCCGACACCGGGGTGACCTCGGCGGCGGTGCCGACGATGAAACACTCGGTGAAGTCGGCCAGCTCGCGCTTTTCGATATGGCGCTCGACCACCTGGACGCCGCGCGCCTTGGCGATCTGGATCACCGTCTGGCGGGTGATGCCGTTCAGGATGCAGTCCGGGGTCGGGGTGTGCAGCACCCCGTCCTTGACGAAGAACACGTTGGCGCCGGTCGCCTCGGCGATGTAGCCCCGATAGTCGACCATCATCGCGTCGGCGTAGCCGTCCTTCTCGGCGGCGTGCTTGGAGATGGTGCAGATCATGTAGAGACCGGCGGCCTTGGCGGCGGTTGGAATCGTGTTCGGGGCCGGGCGGTCGTACTTGGCCCAGGTCAGGCGGATGCCCTTGGCCTTGGTCGCCGGGTCGAAATAGCTGGGCCATTCCCACACGGCGATGGCCACGTGGATCTTGGTCTGCTGGGCCGAGACGCCGATCATCTCGCTGCCGCGCCAGGCGATGGGCCGGACATAGCAGTCGGTCAGGCCGTTCTTGGCCGCCGTTTGCTTGCACGCCTCGTCGATCTGCTCCACCGTGTAGGGGATCTTGAAATCGAGGATTTCGGCCGATTTGAACAGGCGCTCGGTATGCTCGGTCAGCTTGAAGATCTCGCCGCCATACATCCGCTCGCCCTCGAACACCGACGAGGCGTAGTGCAGGCCATGCGTCAGTACGTGCACCTTCGCGTCCCGCCAGGCGACGAACTGGCCGTCCAGCCAGATCCAACCATCGCGATCATCGAAGGGAACGAGAGACATCGGTCCAAGACCTCCTTATTTGGAACCCGGTTCTTAGACGCTCCGAGCCGCGGAAGGTCAAATAAAATGGACGCAAGCTGATGGCCGGGCCGCTTTCCTCGGGACCGCCCGCCGGCCCGACCGGGGGCATGTCCGGCGGCTCGACCGACCCGCGCCTGATCCTGGGCGAAGAGCAGCTGGACGGCGGACTGGAGCTGCTGCTGCTGGCCGAGGCGGGCCTGTGGGCGGCGGTCGACGCGGCGCTGGAGGGCGAAGGGCCGGGCCTGGGCCGCTCGCACTGGCGCGCCGCCTTCCTGCTGCGCCGCCGCCCTGGCATCGGAGTCCAGGACCTGTCCAAGCTGACCAGCCTGTCCAAGCAGGCGGCCAGCAAGACCCTGGCGGATCTGCAGCGGCTGAACCTGGCCCGGAAGGCGGCCGGCGACCTGGACGCCCGCCGCCGGCCGGCCGAGCTGACCCCCGAGGGGATCGCCTTCGAATACCGGGTTGCCGAGCGCCTGCGCACCCTGCTGGGCCGCGCCTATCGCACCGGCGGCCTGGACGGGGTGGCGGGGACGCGCCGGATCCTGGCGGCCCTGGCCGGACCGCGCCAAGGCGTCGGCCTCAATCGTCGGGACGGGCTATGACCCCTGAAGAACGCGGCGAGCGCCACCTGCTGGTCGTCGACGACGACGACCGCATCCGCACCCTGCTCAAGGAGTTCCTGACCCGCGCCGGTTTCCGAGTCAGCGCCGCGGCCGACGCCGCCCACGCCGACCGGCTGACCGGGGCGATGGACTTCGACCTGCTGGTGCTGGACGTGATGATGCCGGGCGAGGACGGCTTTTCGTTCACCAAGCGGCTGCGGGCCCGGGGCGGCGAGGCCGGCCAGACGCCGATCCTGATGCTGACCGCCCGCGACCAGACCCGCGACCGGATCGAGGGCCTGACCCACGGGGCCGACGACTACCTGGCCAAGCCGTTCGAGCCGCGCGAGCTGCTGCTGCGCATCGAATCGATCCTGCGCCGCTCCGCGCCCAAGCCGTCCGGTCCCCGCGCGCTGAGCCTGGGGGCCTGCGCCTTCGAGCCCGAGCGCGGCGAGCTGACCCGCAACGGCGAGCCGATCCGCCTGACCGAGGCCGAGGTCGCCCTGCTGCGCCGCCTGGCCCGGGCGGCCCACGCCCCGGTCGATCGCCTGGAGCTGGCCCGCGACACCGTCGACGCCACCGGCCGCGCCGTCGACGTCCAGGTCACCCGCCTGCGCCGCAAGATCGAGCCCGACCCGAAGAACCCGCGGTACCTGCAGACGGTGCGCGGGATCGGCTATCGGCTGGCGCCGGATTGATGGTGGCTCGTTTTCTAAGGCCCATTCGGCGTCTCGGCGATCGAGGGCCCGCCCCTTCATTCCAACCGTCATCCTGGACCTTGTGCCCGCCCCCCCTTGTTCAGCTTCCACGTGAAGCGCAAGCGGTTCGCCGGCGAACCGCCCCCACCACACCTGCGGCGGATAGAGGGATCCCGGGCACAAGGCCCGGGATGACGGTCGATAAATTGGTGGTTCGTGGAGGGAGGCCCTAGATGTTCCGCCTCCGCACCCGGCTCTACATCCCCCGCCAGATCAAGCGGTGGCTGCCGACATCGCTGTTCGGCCGCAGCCTGCTGATCATCGTCCTGCCGGTGGCGGTGATGCAGATCGCCGTCACCTGGGCGTTCTTCGACGCTCACTGGGAGACCGTCACCAGCCGCCTGTCCGAGGGCCTGGCGGGCGACGTCGCCTGGGCGGTGCAGACCTACAAGGACGATCCCTCGCCCCAGGCGCTGGACAAGATGGCCGAGCGGGCCGAGGAGTCGATGTCGCTGTCGATCGCCCTGCAGAAGGGCCGCAAGCTGCCGACCGGCCAGCGGCCGTCGCTGTTCGCCTCGCTGGACCGCTCGCTGCGCACGGCGCTCGAGGACCGGCTGGACGACCCGTTCTGGTTCGACACCACCCGCTATCCCGGCCACGTCGACATCCGCGTGCAGGTCAAGGAAGGGGTGCTGCGGATCATCGCCCCGCGCGACCGGGCCTTCGCCACCCAAGGCCACATCTTCATCCTGTGGATGGTGGTGGCGACCCTGCTGCTGACGGCGGTTGCCATCCTGTTCATCCGCAACCAGGTGCGGGCCATCGAGCGGCTGGCCGACGCCGCCGACGCCTTCGGGCGCGGCATCGATCAGGCCGCCTTCAAGCCGCATGGCGCGCGCGAGGTGCGCATGGCGGCCCAGGCCTTCCTGGCCATGAAGGCCCGCATCCAGCGCCATATCGAGCAGCGCACCGCCCTGCTGGCCAGCGTCAGCCACGACCTGCGCACGCCGCTGACCCGACTGAAGCTGGAGATCGCCCTGGCCGAACCCAGCCCGCAGCTGGAGGCCATGGCGCGCGATCTCTCCGAAATGGAGCATATGATCGACGAGTACCTGGCCTTCGCGCGCGGCGAGGGCGGCGAGGAGGCTCGCGAGGTGCTGCTGCGGCCGCTGATCGAGGGCGTCTGCGAGGGCGCCCAGCGGGCAGGGGCCAGGGTCGAGCTGTCGATCGGCGACGACCTGACGGCGATCCTGCGGCCCCAGGCCTTCAAGCGGGCCCTGGCCAACCTGATCGACAACGCCGCCGCCCATGGCGAGACCGTGCGGGTCTCGTCCACCGCCGCCCCGGCCGGCGGGGTGTGGATCTTCGTCGATGACGACGGCCCCGGCATTCCCGAGGACCGCCACGAGGAGGCCTTCCGCCCGTTCAACCGCTTGGACGAGTCGCGGAACCAGAACGAGAAGGGCGTCGGCCTGGGCCTGGCCATCGCGCGGGACATGGCCCGGGGCCTGGGCGGCGAGCTGACGCTGCAGCGCTCGCCGATGGGAGGGCTGCGGGCGGTGTTGCGGTTGCCGGGCTAGGCAGGCGCGGCGGGACGCCCCCTCCGTCACGCTGCGTATCCGCAGCGCGCCACCTCCCCCGCGATGCGGGTGAGGAGAAATCGGCGCTGACCTTTTCCTCCCCCGTGCAACGGGGGAGGTGGCGGGCGAAGCCCGACGGAGGGGGCGTCCGGCCCTCCCTACCGCATCGCCGCCTCGATGAACCGCGGCCCCGGCTCCCTCATCGCCCGCGCCATCGCCGCATCGAACGCCTCGGCCGTCTCGACCCGCTCGGCGGGCAGGCCCAGGCCGCCCGCCACCGACACCCAGTCGATGCGCGGGTCGGAAAGGTCCAGCAGCCGCGACGCCGCCGGGCCGGGCTCGCCGCCGCCGGTGCGGCCCATCTCAATGCCGAGGATGCGGTAGGCGTGGTTGGCGAACACCACCACGGTCACGTCCAGCCGCTCGCGGGCGATCGTCCACAGGCCCTGCACCGTGTACATCCCCGCCCCGTCGCCGTTCAGGCTCAGGACCTTGCGATCGGGACAGGCCACCGCTGCCCCGATGGCCAGCGGGATCCCCTGGCCAATCGCCCCGCCGGTCAGGGACAGCCAGTCGTGGGCCTGGGCGTTGCGGGTCTGGGTGAAGATCGGCAGGCCGGCGGTCACCGCGTCGTCGGAGATTATCGCGCCAGCCGGCATGTGGCGGGCGATCGCCGCGCCGATCGCCCAGGCGTCCAGCTTGCCGGCCGGGGCCGGCGGCGCGGTGTAGGGCTCGACCGCGCCCGCCGTCGGGGCGTCCAGCGCATCGGCCAAGGCTTCGAGGGCGGCCGCCGCGTCGGTTCCCCGGTCGCTCAGCGCCAGGGTCGCGCAGCCGTCAGGAACCAGCACGCTGGGCCGGTCGGGATAGGCGAAGAAGGCCACCGGCGCGGTGGTGGCGACCAGCACCATCAGGTCGACGCCGTCCAGGTCCTTCAGGGCCTGCTCGCCGAAATAGGGCAGCTTGTCGGGTCGGAAGCGGCCCTCGCCGCGTGCCTGGCGGGCGGTGAAGGTGTCGGTCAGCACCCGCACGCCGCTCGCCGCGATCCGCCCGGCCGCGGCGATGGCCGCCTCGCCGCACGCGCCGCTTCCCAGCAGCAGCACCGGCTTTTCGGCGGCCTTCACGGCCTTGGCCACGGCGGCGACGGCGGCCGGGTCGGGCGCGCGGAAGCGGGGCCGTTCGATCACCGGCCCCGGCACCTCGGTTTCGTTCCAGGCGCTGTCGGCGGGCAGGATCAGGCAGGCGTTTCCGCCCGGCGCGCCGAGGCTGGCGGCCACCGCCTCGGCGGCTAGCGGCCCGACCGCGTCGGCGCTGTCGGCCGACCGGACCCAGACGGAATTGGGCGCGGCCAGGGCGGCGATGTCCGAGTTCAGCGGCGCGTCGTACCGGCGATGATCGACGGCGTGGTCGCCAATGACGTTGACGATCGGGGTGAAGGCGCGGCGGGCGTTGTGCAGGTTGGCCGCGCCGTTGGCGTAGCCGGGCCCCAGGTGCAGCAGGGTGCAGGCCGGCGTCCCGGTCATCCGCCCATAGCCGTCGGCCGCCCCGGTCGCCACGCCCTCGAACAGGCACAGCACGCTGCGCATGCGCGGCTCGCGGTCCAGGGCGGCGACGAACTGCATCTCGCTGGTGCCGGGATTGGCGAAACAGGCGGTGACGCCGTTGTCGGCCAGGGCGGTGATCAGGGCGTCGGCGCCGTTCATGCGTGGTCTTTCCAGTCCAAAATCCCCTGTCATCCCGGACGAAGCGCGCGGCGCGAAGATCCAGGACCGACGCGTGAACTCAACGCTTCCGGCGATCGCGGATCGGCGCCCGGCTTCACCGGACTTGTCCGGGATGACACCTCAGAAGAATACGAAAACGCCCTCGTCCGGCTCATCGGCGAACAGCCGCTCGATCTCCGCCGGCCGCCGCTCCCGGGCCATCGCCTGGTTGATATAGCCCTTGTCGGTCAGCTCGCCGCTAGCCGCGTCGGGCGCGCCGTCCAGGATCAGGGCGCGGATCACCTTGCCGCCGCCCTTGGCCAGGCCGTTCAGCCGTTCCAGCCCGGCCCGGATCGCGGCCCGCACCGCCTCGGGATCGCCGATCCGCGAAGCCGCCTTGGGGTCGAGGAACAGCATCAGCCCCGCCCCCTCGCGGCCCTCGCCGCAGACCACCGCGTCCGACACCACGCCGGCGATCGCCGAGACCGCCGCCACCCGCAGGGCGCCGGCGACCACGAACGTGCCGTTGGCCAGCTTGAAGTTCTCGACCAGCCGTCCGTCGAACACCAGGCCGGCGGAGGGGTCCAGCCGGTCGGCCAGCCTGGCCGCGTCGCCCAGCCGGTAGAAGCCGTCCTCGTCGAACGCCGCCGCCGAGGCCTCGGCCATGTCGAGATAGCCGGGCGAGACCTGCGGGCCCTTCACGCGGATCTCGAACTTGTCGGGCGGACCGTCGAGGGCCGGAACCAGCTTGATCGCCGTGCCGGGCGTGGGCAGGCCGATCATGCCGGAGCGGGCGTTCAGCCAGTGGATATTGCAGGCGGTCGGCCCGGTCTCGGTGGCGCCGTAGCCGGCCGCGAAGGTCACCCGATGGCCGATCGTCCGGACCGCCACGGCCTGGACGCGGTCGAGGATCGACTGGGCCATCGACGCCCCGCCGTACTGCAGCACCCGCACCTTCTCGAAGAACCGGGCCGCCAGGGCGGGGTCGCGCTCCAGCTCCCCGACCAGCAGGCCCCAGCCGGCCGGGACCATGTTGTGATAGGTGGTGGCGACCTCGCGCAGGTTCCGGACGGTCTCGTCGAACCGGCCGCCAGCCAGCGGCTGGCCAGCGTCGATGTACAAGGTCCCGCCCCGGTGCAGCACCATGTGCAGGATGGCGTTGGCCCCTAGGCTGTGGCTCCAGGGCGCGGAATTGACCAGCACCGGCGGGTCGGGATCCTCGTAGCAGGCGGCGATCTGGGCGGCGTTCAGGGCGATGTTGGCGTGGGTGCAGATCACCGCCTTGGGCCGGCCGGTCGAGCCGGAGGTCAGCAGCAGCTTGGCGACGTCGTCAGGGCGGCAGACCGGCGACTGGGGCTCGGAGTCCAGCAGGACCTCGAACGCGACGTCGCCCTCGCGGGCGTTGCGGCTGGCGATCACCGGCGACCCGGCCAGGAACGGCGCGGCCAGGGCGTGGGCGAAGGCCTCGGCGTCGTCGACATAGACCGCCGCCGGCTTCAGCCGCTCGACCGCGAAGGCCAGGCGGGAGAGCTCCGCGCCCTTCAGGCCGTACTGCGGCGACACCGGCGCGATCGGCGCGCCCAGGCTCATGGCCGCATAGCCGATCAGGGCGTTGTCGATCCCGTTGCGGGCCAGGATCAGCAGCGGCTTGCCGCGCGACAGGCCCAGGCCGGCTAGCCCGCCGGCCAGGCGGGCGACCTGGGCGGCCGCCTCGGCGTAGGTCACGCTCCGCCACCCCGCCGCGCCCTCACAGCCCTCCTCACGGGGCCGCTCGGCCAGCCAGACGCGGTGCGGGGCCTGCGCGGCCCAGCGGACCAGCGGCGCGGTCACGGTCTGGACGGTGGTCGAATAGGGGGTGGGATTGCGCAGGATCAGGACGTCGCCGCGCCGCTCGACCTCCAGCGCCCGGGCCGCGTAGCGGGCGTCGCGAAACGGCGCGTGGGTCTCTGACGTCCCATCCATGAGAGGAGTGTTAACCACCGAGGGGCGGGTGGCAATGGCCACCCAATGATCCGCTCATCCCGGCGAATGCCAGGATGAGCGGTTTAGGGATGGGCCGCCCGCCCCCTTCTCCGCTCGAGCCACAGCCGTTCGGCCGGCGCCGGGTCCAGGGCCAGGGCCCGGTCGTAGGCCGCCAGCGCCTCGCCGTCCCGTCCCAGCCGAGCCAGCAGGTCGGCGCGCACCGCGTGGAAGGGGCCGAAGTCGCGGAAGGCCACCGAATCCAGCCAGTCCACCTCGGCCAGGGCCAGGGCGGGGCCCGAGACCTCGGCCACCGCCACGGCGCGGTTCAGCCGCACCACCGCGTCGTCGCGCCAGGTCAGCAGGGCGTCGTAGAGGGCCAGCACGGTCGGCCAGGGCGGAGGCTCGTCCAGGCTGGCGCGCGAGCACCAGGCCGCGTGGATGGCCGCCTGCAACTGCCTGGGCCCCGGGTGGCGACGGCGGGCGGCGGCGTGCAGCAGGGCCTCGGCCTGGTCGATCAGCGGCCGCCGCCACAGGGCGGGGTCCTGTTCGGACAGCGGCGTCATCGCCCCGCCCTCGTCCAGCCGGGCCGGGCGGCGGGCCTCGGCGTAGCGGACCAGGGCGGCGAAGGCCAGGCACTCGGGCTCGTCGGGCAGCAGGTCGGCCAGCACCGCGGTCAGGTCCAGCATCTCCTTGGCGTAGCCGGCGTGCTGGCCAGCCCCGGCCGCGTCCTCGTGGGCCTTGGCGTAGGCGATCTCCAGGGTCGACAGCACCGCCCCGATCCGCTCCGGCCAGGCCTCGGGACCGGGGACCTCGAAGGCGACGCCGGCCTCGGCGATCTTGCGCTTGGCCCGCACCAGCCGCTGGGCCAGGGTCGGCTCGGCGACCAGGAAGGCCCGGGCGATCTCCTGGGTGGACAGGCCGCAGACCAGGCGCAGGGTCAGGGCCGCGCGGGCGTCGGGGGCCACGGCCGGGTGGCAGCAGACGAAAATCAGCCGCAGCCGCTCGTCGGGGATCAGGCGGGCGTCGTCGATCATCGCGTCCTCCGCGCTGGGGGGCGGCTGCGGCGGATCGGGAACCAGCCGGGTCCGCACGCCGCGCCGCCGCAGCATGTCCAGCGCCCGCCGCTGGGCGACGCTGTAGAGCCAGGCGGCCGGGTCGCGTGGCTCGCCGCCCCCTTCGGCGCCAAATGCCGGCCAGGCCTGGGCGGCGTTCAGGCAGGCCTCGGCGAAGGCCTCCTCGGCCAGGTCCAGGTCGCGGAATTTGGCGGCCAAGGCGGCGATCACCCGCCCGCCGTGCGTCCGCGCCGCCTGGTCGAGAAGGCTCCTGGCCATGACGGTCAGGTGGTTCCGTCGATCACCGGCCGGACCTCGACCGAGCCGTCGCCCGCCATCGGCAGCTTGCGGGCCCAGGCCAGGGCGGCGTCCAGGTCGGGGACCTCGATCAGATAGAAGCCGCCCAGCTGCTCCTTGCTCTCGGCGAACGGCCCGTCGTGCAGGCCGCACTGGCCGGCGCCGCGGCGCACGGTGGTGGCGGTGTTGGCGGTCTTCAGACCGGCCCCGCCGCGGATCAGGCCCTTCTCGGCCAGTTCGGCGGCGAAGGCCTCGTGTTGGGCGATGATCTCCCGCCAGGCGCGGCCGTTCTCGTCGCGATAGACGGTCTCGTCTTCATAGATCAGCAGGGCGTATTGCATGGATAGGTCCTCCTCGACAGCCGGGCCGGCAGGGGGCGGCCCGGTCTCGGATCAGAGACGGGGCAGCCTGGCCGGACTCGACATCCGCCGGCAAGTTTTCACGTCGGCCCACGAGTTTTCACGTCGGATTGTGCACGATGGCCCGGACCTCGACCTTGCCGCCCTGGATCTGCGGGATCTTCTGCGCCCAGGCCTCGGCGGCCGCCATGTCCGGCGCCTCGACCAGATAGAAGCCGGCCAGTTGCTCCTTGGTCTCGGCGAACGGCCCGTCATGGACCACCCGGCCCCTGGCGGTCTGGGCGATGGTGCGGGCCGACGGGGTGTCGGCCAGCCGCGCGCCCAGCCAGGCCATGCCGCTGGCCCGCAGCTCGTCCTGCAGCGCCTCGTGCGCGGCGATGACGCCCGCCTTGACGGCCTCGGTCTCCGGCCGCGCCCACTCGGCCTCGCTGGAATAGATCATCAGCAGGTACTTCATCGAACCCTCCGTCGGCGCACGGCGCGCGCCCTCGCAGGAAGACGCGCGAGGCGGGCGGAATTCGACAGGGTGTGGTGAAGAAAGTCGAGAGGGGTGAACACCTGCCCCCTACGGGTCGCTTCGCGACCGTCTTCCCCCAGAGGGGGAAGAGCCTCAAGCGCGAAGGCTCCGCCCCCTATGGGGGCGGACAGGCGGCGCAGCCGCCAGGTGGGGGCAAGCAGGCAGGCCTACCCCGCCAGCGTCTCCAAGAACCGCACCGGGGCCCCCGTCCCTTCCGCCACGATCTCGTCGTCGCGCATCACTACGGTCCCGCGCACGATGGTCGCCACCGGCCAGGCCTTGGCCTCGAAGCCGTCGAACGGGGTCCAGCCCGAGCGGGTGGCCATCCAGTCGTGGGTGATGGTCCGCCGGGCCTTCAGGTCGACGATGGTGAAGTCGGCGTCGAAACCCTCGGCGATGCGGCCCTTGTCGGCCAGGCCGAAGATCCGGTTGACGCCATGGCTGGTCAGGTCGACGAAGCGCTCCAGGCTCAGCCGGCCGTCCACCACGTGGGTCAGCATGATCGGCACCAGGGTCTGGACGCCGGGCATGCCCGACGGCGAGGCCGGATAGGGCCGGGCCTTCTCCTCGCGGGTGTGGGGGGCGTGGTCGGAGCCCAGCACGTCGGCGATGCCGGTCTCGATCCCGCGCCAGACCCCGGCCACGTGTTCGGCCGAGCGGATCGGCGGGTTCATCTGGGCGAAGCCCTTCAGCCGCTCATAGGCCTCCGGCGCCACCAGGGTCAGGTGCTGGGGCGTGACCTCCACGCTGGCCACGTCCTTGTGCTTGGCCAGGAAGTCGATCTCCTGATGGGTAGTCACGTGCAGCACGTGGATGCGCTTGCCCAGCGACTTGGCGATGCGGACCAGGCGCTCGGTCGACTGCATCGCCGCCTGGGCGTCGCGGACCTCCGGGTGGCTGGTCCAGTCGCCGGGCCGGGCCAGGCTGCGGCGCTCGGCCAGGCGGTATTCGTCCTCGGAGTGGAAGGCGGCGCGGCGGTTCACATGCCGCAGCACGTTCTCGACGCCCTCGTCATCCTGGACCAGCAGGGTGCCGGTCGAGGCGCCCATGAACACCTTGATGCCGCAGCAGCCCGGCAGGCGCTCCAGCTCGCCCAGGAAGGTGGCGTTCTCGTGGGTGCCGCCGACATAGAAGGCGTGGTCGGTGTGCATGCGGCCCCTGGCGCGGGCCAGCTTGTCGGCCAGGGCGTCGGGGTCGGTGGTGGTCGGCTCGGTGTTGGGCATCTCGAACACCGCGACCACCCCGCCCAGGGCAGCGCCGCGCGAGCCGCTCTCCAGGTCTTCCTTCCACTCCAGGCCCGGCTCGCGGAAGTGGACCTGGCTGTCGATCACGCCCGGCAGGACGGTCAGGCCGGTTGCATCGAAGATCTCGCCGGCGCTGGCCTGGGAAAGGTCGCCGATCGCGACGATCTTGCCGTTCCGCACTCCGATGTCGGTGAAGCCGCGTCCCGCGTGATTGACCACCTCGCCGCCGCGCACGATCAGGTCGAAGGTCTGGGTCATGGGGCGGCTCCTGCCAGGATTTCGGGAAGGCTGGAGGCGGTCTAGGAGCCCGCCCCCACCGCCGCAAGCAAATATCGCCCGCTTCCGACATTGACCGCCGCGCGCGACGGGCGCACCTCCCCGTCGTCTTCCTCAAGCGCGACGAGGCCCCGATGGACTTTTCCCAACTTCAGGCCGCCAGCAAGGTCACGGACGAGTGGAAGTATCCGCAAGCCGCGCCCAACCGCACCGGCATGCTGCGGGTCGACCAGGCGCCCGACCACACGCTCTACTGGGAGGAATACGGCAATCCGAAGGGCGAGCCAGTGATGTTCCTGCACGGCGGGCCGGGCGGGGCCTGCGCGCCAGTGATGTCGCGGTTCTTCGATCCGGCCCGCTACCGCGTGATCCTGTTCGACCAGCGCGGCTGCGGCAAGAGCACGCCGACCGTGGCCTCGCACGGACCGGCCGTCGCCCTGGTCCGCAACGACACCGACCACCTGGTGGCCGACATCAACCGCCTGCGCGACGCCCTGGACATCACCGGGCCGATGCACGTGTTCGGCGGCAGCTGGGGCAGCACCCTGGCCCTGGTCTACGCCATCCGCCATCCCGAGCACGTGGCCTCGCTGATCCTGCGCGGCATCTTCCTGGGGACGCGCGAGGACCTGCTCTACATGTACCAGGGCAATGCGGCGGCGTTCGCCGACACGCCCTACGCCCTGACCGAGCCGGGCGCCTATGTGACCTATCCCGACGAGTGGAAGGCCTTCGTCGAGCAGATCCCGCCCGAGCAGCGCGGCGACATGATGGGGGCGTACAAGGCGATCTTCGACGCCAAGCCCGGCGATGACGCGGGACGACAGGCCCAGCTGCGCGCGGCCGTGGCCTGGTCGGTCTGGGAGGGGGCGATCTCGAACATGATCCCCGAGACGGGCGACCCGGGAAAGTTCGGCGAGGCCGACTTCGCCCTGTGCTTCGCCCAGATCGAAGCCCACTTCTTCGCCAACAACCTGTTCCTGGAGCCGGACTACATCGTCCGCAACGTCGAGCGGATCGCGCGGCTGCCGATCCACATCGTCCACGGCCGCTTCGACCAGGTCTGCCCGCTGACCCAGGCCTCGCGGCTGGTCGCGGCGCTGGAAACGGCGGGTGCGACGCCGGCGACCTACGTGCGCACCAACGCCGGCCACAGCGCCATGGAGGGACAGACCGTGCTGGCCCTGACGGCGATCATGGACGGGCTGGCGAGGCTGTGATCACTCCGCTCATCCCGGCGTTCGCCGGGGTGAGCGGATCAAAAAGCAAAGACGCCAACGACGTCCTAGGTGCGATCCGCCTCGATCGCATCCTCGGAAGTCGAGGTTTCGACCGACCCGTGGGCGGCGTCCTGCGCTACGTCCTCCACCACCGCCTGCAGCTCCGGCGTCGCCGCCGCGTCCTCGACGGTCGGTTCCGGCGCATTCGTCTCGACCAGGGCCTCCGGCGCGGCCTCGACCGCCGCCGCCTTCACCTCGGCCAGCAGCGCCTTGGCGGCTCGCACCACCGTGGCCACCGGCAGGTCGCTCATGTGGCGGATGGCCTGGGACAGGTCCGGGTCGACGGCCAGGAACTGGTCGAACGAGCGCGGGCCGCGCACGGCCTTAGTCAGCGGGCCCCACGGGCCGTAGCGGCGCTCGTCGGAGGGACCGAACAGGCCGATCGTCGGAACGCCCGCCGCGGCGGCGATGTGCATCAGACCGCTGTCGTTGCCGATGAACAGGTCGGCGCGCTTCAGGGCCGCATAGGCGGTCAGGAGGTCCACCTTGCCGGTCAGGTCGACATAGCGGCCGCGGGCCGAGGCCATGCGCAGCTCCTCGACCATCCGCTCGTCGCCGGGCCCGCCCAGGATCATCAGCCGCCCGCCCGCCAGCGGACCGCCGGGGGCCAGCAGCTGCTGGGCGGTCTGGGCGAAACGCTCGATCGGCCAGATCTTGCCCACCCAGTTGGAGGCCGGGCCGACAGCCAGGATTGGGCCGGCCGGCTCACCCGGGCGGGGCGCCAGCAGCTGGTCGGCCAAGGCCTGGACCTCGGGCGTGATGTAGAGGTGCGGGGCCGGCGGATCGCCCTCCAGCTTCAACACCTTGGCGGCCTCGACCACCTTGTGGATCGGCTCGCCGGTGTTGCGTTTCCAGACGGCGCGTTTCTCGCGGCGCAGGAAATAGGCCGTACCGGATCCGCGCAAGTCGACGACCAGGCCCCACTTCCTGTGGCGCACCTGGTTCCACAGCTTGAACCAGTGGCCCTTGCCCTTGCCCTTCTCCATGACGATCACCCGGTCCAGGCCGGGCACATGGGCGAACAGCGGCGCGGCCAGCGGTCCGGAGACGATGGTGAAGCGGGCGTTGGGGATCTGGTCGGCGAGAAACTTGATCAGGCCGGACGACAGCACGGCGTCGCCGATCCGCGTGGCGGTGATGAAGAGAATCGGGAAGGCCCGCTGTGTCATCCGTCCTTGTATAGGGCCACCGGCGAGTCGGCGCATCCCTCGATAACGGCTCAGCTTTCTATTCGTTAAGGACTGGCGCGCGTGCGTCCTTAGCGCCACATGTGCAGGCATGACCAAGCCTAGCATCGCGCTCCTTTCCAGCCGCGCCGTCATCGTCGCCTCCGGCCCCGACGCCGCGAGCTTCCTCAACGGCCTGCTGACCCAGACAGTCGAGCCGGGAGAACTGCGCTTCGCGGGCCTGCTGACCCCGCAGGGGCGGCTGCTCCACGACCTCTTCGTCGCCGCCGCCGGCGAGACCGTGCTGCTGGACGTCGCGGCCGAGCATCGCGACGCCGTACTGGCGCGCCTAGCCCTATACAAGCTGCGGGCCAAGGTCGAGCTGAAGGCCAGCGACCTGAAGGTCTACGCCCTGTTCGGCTTTGAGCCGGACGCGATCGACGGATATCCCGCCGATCCGCGCCTTCCGGCGCTCGGCTGGCGCTTCTATGGCGACACCCTGAACACTAACGCCACGGAGGACGACTACGACGCCCATCGCCTGGCCCTGGGCGTTCCCGGCCCCGCCGACTGGGGGACCGACAGGACCTATCCGATCGAGGCCAATTTCGACCTACTGAACGGCATCGACTTCAAGAAGGGCTGCTTCGTCGGCCAGGAGACGACCAGCCGCATGAAGCGGCGCGGGACGATCAAGAACCGCATGCTGCCGATCGCCTTCGACGGCCCCGCCCCCGCCGTCGGGACCGAGGTGCTGGCCGGCGAGCTTCGGGCAGGCGAGGTGCTGTCGGGCCGCGACGGTCGGGCCATGGCCCTGCTACGCCTGGACCGCATCGACGGCGCGGACCTGACGGTCGACGGACGGGCGGTGACGGTGGACTGGCCGGACTGGGTTCCGGCGCCGGAACCTGCTTCCTAAGCTCGAAGCGCGAGCGCGCGTTCACGAAAAGTTCTGGAAATTCCCGGAAACCTCGGCCAAGCTCCCACCCATGACCGAGATCCAACGCTGCACCTGGCGCGGCATGAACGGCGACCCGTTCTACGAGGCTTATCACGACACCGAATGGGGCGTGCCGGAGTACGACTCCCGCGCCCTGTGGGAAAAGCTGGTGCTGGACGGGTTCCAGGCCGGGTTGTCGTGGATCACCATCCTGCGCAAGCGCGAGGCCTTCCGCGCCGCCTTCGCCAATTTCGATCCCGACAAGGTGGCCAGGTTCGGCGACGCCGACCGCGCCCGGCTGATGGCCGACGCCGGCATCATCCGCTCGAACGGCAAGATCGACGCGGCGATCTCGGGCGCCCGGATCTATTGCGACATGCGCGAGCGGGGCGAGGACTTCGCCACGCTGCTGTGGGGCATGACCGGGGGCAAGCCGGTCCAGAACCACTGGGTCGGCGGCGACGTCCCGGCCCAGACGCCCCTGGCCGTCGACATGGCCAGGATGCTCAAGGCCAAGGGCTTCAAATACTGCGGCCCGGTGATCGTCTACGCCTTCATGCAGGCCACGGGCCTGGTCAACGACCACCTGACGACCTGTTTCCGGCACGAGGCCTGCCGCAAGCTGGCGCGGTAGCCCCTTTTCCGGGCTCTCGTCATGATCCTGTCGGCCCTCTGACGCTCTACTGTTGCGAGAATCGGGCAATCAGGCGCAGTGGAGAGCTTCACCATGCGCCCCGCTCGAATCCCTTCCAGACGCCTCGCGGCGCTCACGGCGATGGTCGTGGTCGGCGCCGGGCCGGCGTTCGCCGAACCCTCGGCGGAGCCGCGGGGGCCCGACCTGCGGGGCCGGCTCTACGACTGGGCCGACGGCGTGCTGGTGGTGGCGCACCGGGCCTGCCATGCGCCGGCGCCCTCGCGCGGGATGACGGCGGCCCTGCCGGAAAACTCGCTGGCGGCGCTGGACCGCTGCGTGGCCCTGGGCGTCGACATGGTCGAGATCGACATTCGCCGCACCGTCGACGGTGCGCTGGTGGTCATGCACGACCCGACCGTCGACCGCACCACCAACGGCCATGGCCGGGTTTCCGAGATGAGCCTGCGGGAGGTCAAGGCGCTGCGCCTGAGGTCCCCGAACGGCGGCCCGGCCGAGGCCCCGCCGACCCTGGGGGAATATCTGGCGCGGGCCCAGGGCCGCATCCTGGTCAATCTCGACGTCAAGGAGCCGATCGCCGAGCCGGTGGCCCAGGTGGTCCTGGCCAGCGGGGCCGCCGGTCAGGTCCTGGTCAAGGCCCGGGCCGAGGCGGGCGCGGCCCCGATGGCCGACCTGCCGCCCTACAGCGGCCTGGCCTTCATGCCGATGGTCGGCGCCGTCAACGGGCGCGCCCTGGGCGATCCGGCCGGGATCACCGCCCTGCAGGTGCTGGCCGAGAACCGCATCCCGGCGATCGAGCTGTGCGACCTGCGGCGCTCGGAGTTCAAGGCCGTGCGGGCCGCGGCGCGGCTGGCGCGGGTGCGGCTGTGGAGCAACGCCCTGGCCGGCAAGGGCCTGAAGGGGTTCTGGACGCGGGTGCGAGCCGGCGGCGCGGCGGCCGACGGGCGACGGACCTGGGCGCGACTGATCGGCGACGGCGTCAGCGTCATCCAGACCAACCGGCCCGCCGCCCTGCTCGACTATCTCGACGCCCGGGGCCTGCGCGGCCACGCCCCGCCCGTCGTCAACGCCGCGCTGTAGGCGCGCCCCAGGGCTCGCCCAGTCGCCGCCAGCCGTCGTCCAGGCGCAGCGTCTCGGTCGGGAAGACGACGGCGACGCCCGGACGATTCTCGGCGGCGGCGCGGATCTCGCGACACCTTAGCGGTCAAGTGGATTTATTACGCACGTAATCTTCTAGAGCGACGCGGTGAGCTGGCCGGAGGTCTCCGCCGCCAGCGCCTCGAGCACCTGGGCGAAGCCCGTGCGGCAGACGAAGCCCAGCCGCGCCGCGGCCCGGGAGGGGTCGTAGACCCGGTCGATGCTGTCGAACATCGTCCAGCCGCGCCGGGCGTAGAGCTCTGGGTAGCCCGGGAAGCAGCGGGCCACGACGTCGGGCGCGTCGGCGATCAGCGCCTCGGCGTCGGAGCGCGAGAACGGCGGCGGGGCCGAGACGATGAACAGGTCGAAACCCAGGTCCGGGGCGCGCTCCAGGGCCAGCAGATGGGCCCGCGCGGCGTCCTCGACGGTCAGGCGGCGAAACAGCAGCTCGTTGGCCTTGGTGTTCTCGTCGGACTGGACGATGGCGTGGGCCATGTCATCGGCCTCGGGAAAGAACCGGCTGGTGCGCAGGACCACCACCGGCAGGCCGTGCTCGCGGTGGACCAGCCGGCACAGTTGCTCGGCCGCCAGCTTGGTGATCCCGTAGATGTTGCGCGGCTGGACGGGACTGTCCTCGGTCAGCCACTCGGCCGCCCGCGCCCCACCCGCCGCCCCGGCCCGGATCCGCTCGCAGATCATCAGCGAGGTGGTCGAGGTGAAGACGAAGCGCCCCACGCCCTGGGCGACCGCCTCCTCCAGCAGGTTTAGCGTGCCGGTGACGTTGACGTCCACGAAGGCCTGGCGGTCGAAGCGTTCGATGTCGGGCTTGTGCAGGGCTGCGGAATGGATCACCGCCTCGATCGCGTGGTCGCCCAGGACCTGGCGGACCAGGGCGCGATCAGCGACCGATCCGACCACCGCCGTCTCGGGCGACGGGACGACGTCCAGCCCGGTCACCGCATGGCCGGCGGCGCGCAGGGCCGGCCCCAGGGTCCGCCCAAGCCAGCCCGAGGATCCGGTCAACAACACGCGCATGGACAGCCTCCGTTCACGGGACCGCCTGATCGCATCCCCGGTTGGCGCGGCGAACGCATAAGTTATTCTGCGGCCATGGACGCCCCGATCTCGGACATGCCGACACCGCCTCACGCCCTGGGCCGCTCGCTGCGCGCCTGGCGGGTGGCGCGGCGGGTCAAGCAGGCCCACGCCGCCGAGGTCCTCGGCGTCTCCCAGGCCACCGTCTCGCGCTGGGAGAGCGGCGCCCAGGTCCCGTCGCCGCGCGAAGCCGGGCGCCTGGCCGACCTGCTGGCCGCCCGCCCCGGATCCGACGCCGACCGCGCCCTGCTCGACCTGGTCGAAAGCTCGTCCGAACGGGTCCACCTGATCTGCGACCTGTCGCACCGCCTGCTGGCCGCCTCGCCGTCCCGCGGCCGCGAATGGGGCCTGCCGAAGGAAGACCTGATCGGCGCGTCGCTGTGGCGCTACGCCAGCGCCGCGATCGTCGCGGCCGAAGCGGGTTTGGGCGAGGCCGGCTGGTACGAGCCCCTGGCGCCCGCCCTGACGGTCGAGACCGGTCCCAACGGCTCCAACGCCGTGCCGATCCGTCCGGGCCGAATGGACTGGACCCGCCTGCGGCTGTCGGACGGCCGTTTCGCGCGGTTGGTGCGCACGCACGGTCTTCCCCCGGTCCCTCGAAACGGATTATGAGCCCTCCCGTGCCCAAGTCCCCCGCCCTTGCCCGCACGGGTCCCGACATGATGCTGGAAGCCGCCTGCGGCCCCGGCCATGTCTGCGGCGTGGACGAGGCCGGGCGCGGGCCGTGGGCCGGGCCGGTCAGCGCCGCGGCGGTGATCCTGGACCCGACGCGCATCCCCAAGGGCCTCGACGACTCCAAGAAGCTGACCGCCAAGGCGCGCGCCGCCCTGGAGATCGAGATCAAGCAGGTCGCGGTCGCCTGGTGCGTGGGCTTGGCCAGCGTCGAGGAGATCGCGGAACTCAACATCCTGCATGCCGCCGGCCTGGCGATGCGTCGGGCCGTCGAGGGCCTGTCCGTCCGGCCGGCCATGGCCCTGGTCGACGGCAACTACGCCTTCAAGCTGCCCTGCGGGGTCAAGACGGTGGTCAAGGGCGACAGCCTGTCGTGCTCGATCGCCGCGGCCTCCATCCTGGCCAAGGAGGCCCGCGACCGGATCATGGTCGAGATGGACGCGGTCTATCCCGGCTACGGCTTCGCCGGCCACAAGGGCTATCACGCCGCCGTCCATGTCGAAGGCCTGCGCAGGCTGGGCCCCTCGCCGATCCACCGGATGGGCTGGGCGCCGGTCAAGCTGGCGCTTTCAGGCGAGCTGAGGGCGGGCGAGCTGAGGGCGGGCGAGCTGGCGCTAGGCGACCTGGACGACCTTGCGGCGGCCGCGCTTGACGACGACCTCGGCGCCTAGGGCGTAGTCCAGCAGCACCACCCCGCGTTCCAGCGCCTCGACGCCGTTCAGGCGCATGTCGCGCAGGCCGCGCGACGATCGTGGAAACAGCGACCGCCCCTCGCCCAGCAGCACCGGCGCGACCAGCAGCTCCAGCCTGTCCAGCGCCCCGACCTCGATCATGCCCGCCATCAGCCGGCCGCCGCCGACCACCCAGACGTCGCCGTCGTCGAGGCCGCGCAGGTGGTCGACCAGGGCCGGCAGGCCGTCCGTCCAGAACCGGGTCTTCTCGCGCACGCTGGCGCCGCGTCCGGAAGTCAGCACCAGGGCGCGCTTGCCGGCATAGGGCCAGCCGATCCCCAGGCTGGGGATCAGGTCGTAGGTGCGCCGGCCCATCACCACCGTCCCGACCTGGTCGATGAACCGCTGGTAGCCGTGGTCGACCGACCCGAACGGCGCCAGCGCTTCGACGCTCCCGTCGGGATCGGCGACATAGCCGTCCAGGCTGGCGGCGATCAGTCCGCGAATGACGGCCATGGCTCCCCGGAAAACAGGCGTGAAAATCAGGCCGCCAGCATTTCAGAACAATACGAGAACATCAAGCATCCAGCTGACATGGCTGACTTTTCTGAGTCCGATCGGACTCAGAGCGCGCCGCGATGCAGGGTTAACAGGCCGGTAACCATGCCCGTTCACTCCGGCGTAACCATCAAGACTCATGATTCCGCTCAGTGTTTTTGACGGGAAGCGGACATGTCCTTCGGGCCTGAAACCATCATCCAGGGCGACTGCATCGAGGCGATGAACGCCCTGCCCGAGAAGTCCGTGGACCTGATCTTCGCCGATCCGCCCTATAACCTACAGCTGGGCGGCGATCTGCTGCGGCCCGACAATTCCAAGGTCGACGCGGTCGACGACCACTGGGACCAGTTCGAAAGCTTCGCCGCCTACGACAAGTTCACCCGCGAGTGGCTGAAGGCCGCCCGGCGGGTGCTGAAGGACGACGGCGCGATCTGGGTGATCGGCAGCTACCACAACATCTTCCGCGTCGGCGTGGCCGTGCAGGACCTGGGCTTCTGGATCCTCAACGACGTGATCTGGCGCAAGTCCAACCCCATGCCCAACTTCAAGGGCACCCGCTTCGCCAACGCCCACGAGACCCTGATCTGGGCCTCCAAGAGCCAGGGCGCCAAGCGCTACACCTTCAACTACGACGCCCTGAAGATGGCCAACGACGAAGTGCAGATGCGCTCGGACTGGACCATCCCGCTGTGCACCGGCGAGGAGCGCATCAAGGGCGCAGACGGCAACAAGGCCCACCCGACCCAGAAGCCGGAAGCCCTGCTCTACCGGGTGATCCTGTCGACCACCAAACCGGGCGACGTGATCCTGGATCCGTTCTTCGGCGTGGGCACCACCGGCGCCGCCGCCAAGCGCCTGGGCCGCAAGTTCGTCGGCATCGAGCGCGAGGCCGAGTACATCGCCCACGCCAAGGAGCGCATCGCCAAGGTCGTTCCGATCGCGCCGCAGGACCTGGACGTGATGGGTTCGAAGCGCGCCGAGCCACGCGTGCCGTTCGGCACGATCGTCGAGGCCGGCCTGCTGAACCCGGGCGACACCCTGTTCTGCTCGAAGGGCTCGCACGCCGCCAAGGTGCGGGCCGACGGCTCGATCACCGTCGGCGACCTGTCGGGCTCGATCCACAAGGTCGGCGCCCTGGTGCAGTCGGCCCCGGCCTGCAACGGCTGGACCTACTGGCACTTCAAGACCGACAAGGGC
>Ga0065165_1000929_pt1 | contig 37523 bp, 26 predicted proteins | sample AraplaMF_Cvi_mMF_FD_63813 | JGI IMG/M metagenome (GOLD analysis project Ga0065165, IMG submission 63813) | Arabidopsis root microbial communities from the University of North Carolina, USA - plate scrape MF_Cvi_mMF (version 2) (version 3) | ecosystem: Host-associated > Plants > Roots >... | reverse complement strand
CAGGTGCTTTTCCGTATGGGGCTTTGGGAAACCCTTCTGTGAACTTGATGAACTGAATGCGGTGCGTCCAGCCATCGGGCCAGCCGGCTTCGATGGTGTAAAAGCCGGGCGGATAGGGTAATGTGTTGGTTAGTATCATGGTGCCTCCGTTGAGGCGCTCACGCACGGGCCTTTCTTCGATCACTTCCTGCGAGCAGGCATTCGTGAGCCGAAAAGTCCCTGCATCCCAGGCGTATTGAGGCATATGGAATACGAGCTGCTGGCAGTCGGGATAATGCACGACCCGCACATTTACCGGCTTGATGCTGCCTTCCTTGCCCTCATTGGTCTTTTCGGGACTATCCCACCAGAAATTCGAGACGCTCGTCAACACACATTTGCCATAATATGCATCTTCCATTGGTGCATGATCGCTCAGCGGCTCGGCGGCGTCGAGCGGGATAATCCCCGGGGTTCCGTCGCCGATATCCGGAATAAAATATCCCGATTCCAGTTGGTTCTCCGATTTTTCCAGAATGCGCCGCCGTACCTCGACAATATTGCCGGGCTGAAAAACGTGAACATGTCGGGTGATTTTGCACCGGATCGTAGCTTCCATTTGAGAACCTTGGTTTGGATTAAAACAGCAAACCCGGGCCGGAGCAACATGCACACGACCCGGGTTCTAATGTAATAACTATTTACTATCCAAATGGTTTATTTCGATCCATCGGCTACTCCGAACGAAGCGATTCGACGGGATTCATCAACGCCGCTTTGATCGACTGGTAGGAAATCGTGCACAATGCAACCAGCACCGCTACTACGCCTGCCAATGCGAACACCCACCAGGTAACGTCGATTTTATAAGCAAATTCCTGCAACCAGCGGTCCATCAGCCACCAAGCCGCGGGCGTGGCGATGAGTAATGCGATCATAACGAGTTTGAGAAAATCTTTTGAAAGCAATGCGATAATGCCAGCTACCGACGCACCGAGTACTTTTCGCACGCCTATTTCCTTGGTGCGCTGCTCGGCGGTGAATGTGGCGAGCCCAAACAGGCCCAGACATGCAACAAAGATGGTTAGCCCGGCGAATGTGCCCAGTATCTGGCCGGTTTTCTGCTCGGCCTTGTAAGTTTCATTGAAGCGCTCATCCAGGAAGTTGTAACTGAAAGGCATATCCGGATGGAAGCCGTTCCAGCTGTTTTTCATCGAGGCCAATAGTCCTGATACCTCCGCGCTGCGGGTTTTAACCATCATCCAACCCCAGCCATTATTCAATGTCATCACAAGCGGGCCGATCCGTTCGTGCATGGAGCGGAAATGAAAGTCTTTCACGACACCAATAACGTGGTAGGTAGCCTTATTTCCCTGGTTGTCGTTGCGGGTAATGGTCCGGTCCATCGCGTTGTCAGGCGTCCAGCCGAAGGTCCTGACGGCCGTTTCGTTGATGATAATCCCGGTTGAATCCGTTCCATATTCCTTGGAAAAGTTGCGGCCGCGGGCCATTTCCATGCCGAGAGTGGCGAGGTAGTTGTAATCGACTTCGTAACGAAGCGTTTTCACCATCCGGTCGGTTTTGCCATCGGGATTCACTGTGAAATTGTTGTTGTCGGAAGGTCCGGCGGGTACATACCCCGACAGACTGACATGCTCAACACGTGAATCGTGCGTGAGCCCGTCGCGGAATGCTTCCGTGTTTTTGCCCAGAGACCACGTAGGGATCACGATCACCTGATCTTTGTTATAGCCCAGTTTTTTGTTGCGGATAAATTGCAATTGCTGGAACACTACAGTCGTGCCGACGATGAGAATAATAGACATAAAGAATTGAAATACAACCAATCCGCTCCTCAGATTGAAACTTCTGCCCGAAGAGGACAGCTTGATGACGGACGAGCCTCCTTTCAGTACGGTAATAGGCTTGAACGACGACAGGAAAAACGCGGGGTAGCTGCCTGCGAATATTCCGACGAAGAGACCAAAGCCAATCAGCGCAGGGATCAGGCCCGGAACGACATCCCATTTCAGCGAGAGATTTTTGCCCGATAATTCATTGAAAACGGGCAATGCGATAATGCTTAGCACAATCGCAAGTACCAGCGCGAGCGACGTCAGCAAAATGGATTCGGTAAGAAACTGGCCTACCAGCTCGCTTTTTTCGGAGCCCATTACCTTACGTACGCCTACCTCACGTGCGCGCTTGGACGAGCCCGCTGTGGAGAGGTTCATGAAATTGATGCAGGCTATAAGGAGCATCATTACCGCTACGGCGCCGAAAATGTAGACGTACGTAATGTCGCCGTTTACATCGAGGTCGTACTGAAAATCGGAATGCAAATGGATGTCTGTGAGCGGTTGAAGACGGAGTTCCAGGTTGTTACCCTGCTTGCGGAATTCGGCCGTTGTAACGCCCATCGATTGTTTGAGCTGGGGGCTCATGTATTTATCGACCGTCGCGGGCAGTTTCGCTTCCAGCTTTTTGTAATCGTAACCTTCCGGAAGGACCAGGTAAGTGAAGAACTCGGAAGTCATCCAGGAATTCGCTTTTGCCTCGTCCACGGACGCCATCGAACCGAGCATATCGAACTGGAAGTGCGAATTGGAAGGGATATCCTTCATCACACCGGTTACGCGGACGGTTTTGTTCCAGTCTTTGAAAGTGATGATTTTGCCCACCACATCCGTTTTTCCGAAGTATTTCCGGGCGGCTGTTTCAGACAAAACAATGGTATTCGGTTCCAGCAATGCATTTTTGGGATCTCCGGCAATAAAAGGCAATGTGAACACCGAGAAGAAATTGGAATCGACAAAGGCCAGCTTTTCATCGTTGTAAAGTTGATTATTAAGCAATACCAGCGGCTTTCCGCCCTGCCGGAGCCGCGTGGATTCGACCACCTCGGGGTAGTCGGCCTTCAAGGCGGCGGCGGTGGGAGGCATTACGTGTGATTCGTTGATAATTCCGCCCTGCATGGTCCCCTTGAATGTGGTCCGCACAATGCGGTTTGCTTTCTCGTGAAAACGGTCGAAACTCAGCTCATCGATCACATACAGGCTGATCAGCATGCAGGAAGCGAGGCCGATCGCCAGCCCGGCGATATTGATAGCGGAGAAAACCCGGTTACGGACAAGGTTTCGCCAGGCGATTTTGAAATAGTTTTTTAACATAGGAATGGAGCTGACTGGACGTTTTTCAAAAATTCAATTTTCATGGCTAATAGACGGTACATTGTATTGCATAGTACATTGTATAAAACATATGCCAAAAATATAATTTATTGTTTTACAGGTACTTGTGTTTATTTGGTGAAAATCGTCCGTCCGCATTCGAACACTTTTGTACGATAACGACCGTGGGCGGAGACCGTTCTTTACTACATTTACGGCCGATTTCAGCGCATTATGACGGATCTTGAACACTACCTGCAAACCTACTTCGATTTCGACCATACCGAATTGGTCAAAGTCTCATCTTTTTTCAAACCCGAAATACTGAAAAAAGGCGATTACTATCTCAAAACAGGGAAACTTTGCAATAAGCTGAGCTTCATCAAATCGGGCCTGCTGCGGATTTATGTAGATTTGGAGGATAGGGAAGTGACGCAATGGATCTGCACGCAGGGTTATTTTGTGACCGACCTGTCGAGCCTTGTGTTTGCCAATCCCTCACGCTGGAACATCCAGGCGCTTACCGACACAGCCGTGTACACCATCGAAAAGCAGGATTACGACCGTCTGGGCGACTATGTTCCCAAATGGCCCGTTACGGAAAAGCTCTTCATCGCACATTGCTTCACCACGCTCGAAGACCGTGTATTTTCCTTCCTGTCCATGACCGCGGAGCAGCGTTATAACCTCCTTTTTGAAAGCCACCGCGATATTTTCACACAGGTACCGCTGCAATACATCGCCTCCATGCTTGGCATGACGCCCGAAACCATCAGCCGCATTCGCCGGAAGCAGCTCAACTGATTTCTTGATCTAGGTCAAGTGTGTACGAAAATGGCCCGGATACCTTTGTAGGGTCATTAATCAACCACTTGTGTTATGTTTCTAGGTCATTATGGTTTAGCATTCGGGGCTAAGAAAGTCGCTCCCAAAGTTTCGCTCCTGGCGCTCTTCGTCGCCGTAGAGTTTGTCGATATTCTCTGGCCGTTCCTGCTCATGCTGGATGTCGAGCAGGTGAAGATCCGTCCGGGCTTTACGGAGGTGACACCATTTGAATTTGTCCATTATCCCTACACGCACAGCCTCGCGATGGGGGTGGTGTGGGGCCTTATCTGCGGCGGTATTTATTGGTTGTTGCAAAAAGATATGCGGAGCGCGATCGTTATTGGCCTCGCAGTACTCAGTCACTGGTTTCTCGACCTGGTCGTCCATGTTCCGGATCTTCCATTGACGCCTTTTGGTACCGAAAAATTCGGAATGGGCATGTGGAACTCATTGCCGTTGACTGTTTTAACGGAATCGGTGATCTTTATCGCAGGCGTTTGGACTTACATTAAAAACACCCGCGCGGTCAACGGCAAGGGAAAATGGGGCTTATTCTCCCTGATCGCTTTTTTCGTGATCGCCGAAATCTTCAATATGTTCGGCCCGCCGCCGGATGATTCCATACCCGCATTGCTCGGCTCGTTCGTGGTGTTGCAGGTGATTGTGCTGGGGTTGGCTCACCTAACGGACCGGAATAGAGCTTGGAAATGAGGTTTTATCACCGCAGGATCATTGGTGATGGAAGTTGCTGTTTCTCAGTTGAGTTTTCCATCACAAAAGCCTAATTTTAAGCTTTACACACTATGACATGAAGCGAAAAAGCCGGCAAGCTGAGTTGACCGAGAGACTCAGAAACAGATTAGATTTTCTGGAAAATCTGATGTCGTCGACGGCGACGAAAATAAGCGACGCTAAATTCGAAGAAGTCCGTGCAGAAGCGGTGAGGTTGAGGGATATGTTGAAAATACTACAGAATTTATCTTAAAGCGCATGAGAGCAGAACTAAGGAATCGCCTTGACGCATATATGTCGCAAATCAGGGCGGCTGATACCTCTGAAATTCCGGAAATCAAATCGACATTTTTCGGGTGGTATAACTCCGTATCGGAGGAAGATAGGGCTGAAATGGAGCCATTTTGGGACGAGGTCAAAAAAGAAGCCTGGGAAGTAATAGCTGAGATAAAGGAGTTGATGAAAGAACTCATCGCGCTCAGAGAGGAGGAGCTTGCGGAGGCACGGAAGATGATTGATACTATAAATTAACCTACCACTGACGACAGAATCCACTCGGCGGTCAGCGGTAGGCCGTCAACGGTCAAAAATCACTTCCTCTGAAACCCTTTGTAATGTGCAACAATATCCTTGTCGCTGAATTTGTGGTTCGGGTCCTTTCTGCCGAGGAAATAAACCCCGCTCGCGGTATCTACATTAAATGAATCGGGCACGAGATGGTCGAAAAACCGGATCCAGCCGAATGCCATTGCAATGACAATAGCTGCTTTTTTGCTGCGTGTAAGTCCCCAGGCTGCGTAGCGCACATTCCAAAGCAGTACGGTGCCGATACCGGTCAGGAAGCCGGAGTCCAACAATTTGAAATCCTTGAACAGCAGGCGATGGCCGCTTTCGGTGAAGCGGGTGAAGTCGTAGGGCCCCTCGTGTACGTGCTGCTGAAACGGCGTTTCGGCGTAAACGATACCGCCGGGTTTGAGCACGCGGTGGATTTCCGCTACCACGCGTTGCGGGTACATGACGTGTTCGAGTACCGCCTGGATCCAGATACCGTCGATGCTGTTATCCGCAATGGGCAGGGAATGACCGTCGGCGATGAAATCGGTGTTGGAGGAGGCGTAAATGTCGAATGAAAGTATATTAATATCCTTGGCATCATACATGCCAGCCGCGCCGTTTCCCACCGCGCCACCGCCGATGATGAGTACGGTGGGTTTTTTGCCCGGTTGTTTGGGGAGAGTTTCCAGGAATCGAGCCAAGTTTCGCTTCGTTTTGCCGTCGCTTCCCCAGAAAATCCTTTTGATTGTATCGTACTTGTTGCCGCTGCGGGGGATGAGACTTTCCCCACCGGTTGCCAGCAATGCGTCTTTGCTCAGGATGGTCTCGTCAAAATTGACGAGTATAGGTATTTTCTTTTGAATCAGGGGTATTTCGGTGGTCGAATGCGAGCACGTGGTATTGGTGCAGTAGATGCTTTCGTCAACGATTTTTAGGGGGGACAAACATAAAGGACAAACTAGTGTGCCGTTTTCAAGATGCTCGGTAAGCAGTGGACTGAAAGGTTTCATTGAAGAAAATGTGTATGGATTGGAGTGTGGTGTGTGAATGGTTTCAGGTAAAAAGTTTTGTTCAAAAATCTAAATTAGGGAAAAGTACTGTTTTACAAACGGGTGATGTGTGAATTAATCGAGCGATAAAATCTGACCGCCGACCGCCGACCATGGTCTATTGTCTACGGTCCATGGTCTTTTCTATTTGATTTTCGTAACTTCGCCGCATGGAAAAACCGGAATCACTCGAAGAATTCTATCAATACAAGTTCAATTGGCTGCCTGAAAATTTGCAGCAGGACATCGGACATTTCAACGTGTTCCCGATGGGCGAAAACTTACTTGTGAACCCCGTGCCTGCGCGATACAGCCGCAGGGACTTTTACAAGATCGCGCTGATACGGGGCAAAAACCTCTACCATTACGCCGACAAAAGCCTCGAACTCGACGGAACGGCGCTGATGTTTTTCAATCCGACGGTACCTTACACCTGGGAAGCGGCCTGTGACACTGTTACGGGATATTTCTGCATTTTCAAGGAAGGTTTTTTCTCTGAAAAGCTGCGCGGCAATGTAGCCGACTTACCCATGTTCGCAGTGGGCGGAAAGCCGTCCTACATCCTTAACGACGATCAGGATGCCCACGTAAGTCAGATTTTTGAGAAAATGCTCGAAGAAATCGCCTCCGATTATCCTTTTAAATACGACCTGCTAAGGAACTACGTAACCGAACTGGCGCATTATGCGCTTAAAATGCAGCCCAGCGAGGCATTGTACCAGCACCCTAATGCAAACTCGCGGATTACCGCCGTGTTTACCGAATTGCTGGAACGCCAGTTCCCGATCGAAGCGCCGTCTCAGCGGTTTACATTGCGCTCCGCGAACGATTTTGCGCAGCATCTATCAGTACATGTCAACCATCTGAACCGCGCTATCCGCGAAACAACCGGTAAAACAACGACCACGCATATCGCCGAACGGCTTGCTTCCGAAGCGAAAGCACTTTTGCGGCACACCAACTGGAATATTTCGGAGATCAGCTACTGTCTCGGCTTCGAAGAACCTTCGCATTTCAACAATTTTTTCAAAAAGCAAACCAACTTTACCCCGTCCGCTTTCCGGATTGTTTGAATTTTGCAAGTATCTGTTTGAACTGCGCAATGCCCCGGCGCGGCTGCCATTCTACCTTTGTCGTGTTAAAACAATCAACAAAGAACAATGGAAAACAGAAAAGTATGGTTTGTTACCGGCGCCTCCAAAGGCCTGGGGTTGGCACTCGTGCAAAAATTATTGGCTAATGGCTTCGCGGTAGCCGCTACGTCACGCTCCATCGATGAACTGAAAACCGCCGTGGGAGACACAGAAGATCAGTTTTTGCCCCTGAGTGTATCGCTTACCGACGAGCAGAGCGTAGCGAAGGCGGTTGCCGACACACTGGCGGTATTCGGTCGTATAGATGTAGTCGTGAATAATGCGGGTTATGGGCTGGCAGGAAGTCTGGAAGAGCTTTCGGATGCCGAATCGCGGGGGAATTTCGATGTGAACGTCTTCGGGACATTGAATGTAATCCGCGCCGTGATGCCGCACCTCCGTGCGCAAGGATCAGGGCATGTGCTGAATATTTCGTCGATCGCCGGTATCACAGGGGCATTTCCGGGCTTCGGGATCTATTGCGCTACGAAATTTGCGGTTAACGGCCTATCGGAATCGCTGGCGGCGGAAGTGGCGGATTTTGGCGTGAAAGTGACGATCGTTGAGCCGGGTTATTTCCGTACCGACTTCCTTACCGCAGGATCATTTGTGACCCCTAAAAACGGTATCGCCGCATATCAGAACGTACGTGATTCGGAGGCGCTGCACCAGCAGCAGATCAACGGCCGGCAACCGGGCGATCCTGTCAAAGCAGCTGAGGCCATGATCCGCATTGCAGGCGAGGCCAATCCTCCGTTGCACTTGGTCTTGGGCGGGGATGCATTCGGTATGGCCAATGCAAAAATCGCTGCATTTTCTGTTGAGCTGGAAAACTGGAAATCAGTGTCAGTTTCAACGAATTTCGACGCCTAATTGACTTTAAAATATCCTTATCTTGCGGCATTGACAGCATTTCAAATCCAGCCAGACTATGGCCGTTGAAGGAAAAATAAGGGCAATCGTTACAGGGGCGACAGGTATGGTGGGTGAGGGGGTATTGCTGGAATGTCTGGAAAACCCGGACGTCGAATCGGTACTCATTATCAACCGCCGCCCGCTCGGAATGAGCCATCCGAAGCTTAGAGAGATCGTACACAAGGATTTCTACGACATTTCGCCCATTGAGAGCCAGTTGAAGGGCTATAATGCCTGCTATTTTTGCCTGGGTGTATCATCGGTCGGCATGAAAGAGCCCGAATACCGACGTATTACCTACGATCTCACCATGCATGTGGCTGGGGTAATGAGCCGCCTGAACCCGGACATGACGTTTTGCTATGTTTCGGGAGCCAGCACCGACAGCACGGAAAAAGGAAGCCTGATGTGGGCAAGGGTGAAGGGTAAAACCGAGAATGATCTGCGAAAACTTCCTTTCGATCAGGTATTTGCAATCCGTCCAGGCTTTATGAAGGCAACGGAAGGGCAGAAAAACCTGCTGAGTTTGTACAAGTATATCGGATGGATGTACCCAATCGCGAAAGCGATTTTTCCTAACGGGGTTTCTACCCTCACGCAGGTTGCGCGGGCGATGATTAATGTCACGAAATACGGCTACGACAAGAACATCCTTGAAGTGAAAGATATCAATCTGGTCGGGGACAGGCAGTACGTGTGATCATTTCATTTTCTCATACGAGAATGCGTCGCCTTTGAGGAGTGGATGCTCTCCTACCAGACCGTCTTTCTCGGGTTTAAGCACGATATTTTCAACGAAAATCTCGATGATCCAGGGTTCAATGCGGAATTCGAAATAATTGTCGTCCGATTCCACCGGAAACGAAGTGTAGCGTTCAGGCGCCAGGGTGAAGAACAGGTCGATGCCGGTCGTCTTAGTCTTCGGTATTCGAAACATGCCCTCCTGGTTCATTTTACCGTACTTTTCGCCTCCTGCGGTCTTGATCAGTGTCTCAAAGAAAGGCAGGATCTGCGCATTGCTGTCGACAATTTTGATAGTGGTGAAGTCGTCGGAGGCGATCTTACTCGTTACCAGCGCGAAATCGCGTTCTGGTCTCGGACGACTGTTGAGAATGATTTTCCCGTCCTGGAATTGCCATTTCCCGTTTCCCTGGCGGTCCATAGCACCGTAAGAAAAATAGAGCTCGAAGGTACTGTCGGGTTTGAGAAGGAGCGCGGAAGCGGTTTCCATTACACCTTGCAAATGGTACTCGCCCGGAATGGAATTGGGCGCTTGTGCGGCGGAGATAAAGCCGGTGAGGAGCATGAAGGAGAGGAGGTAGAGTGTTTGCTTCATCGCAGGATAGTTTAAAGTGTATAGTTGAGTATGTCGTGTTCCGGTTAGGACATACGACTTAGGAAATTTAACTAAAAACAGCCGTTTTATCCACGGGATAATTATTATAAGGCGCAAATACTGAGCGTGTAGAACAATGAAGCCGGACCCATCGCTGGATCCGGCTTCACTTTTTTATCGGCAGTCGATTAGTTAGCAGGTGGCAGTTCGCTGCTCAACCCACTGGATGATTTCGTCGGCTCGTTTGAGGCCTGCCTGCGCTACCATCGCTTCCCTGGTACCATCATAGCCCATGTACAAATGCAGTAACTCGTATGCATTTACGAAGTTGTTCAGCACTTTCTTATCCACCAATGCGAGCTGCTCCTTATACCAGTTCACATCCTTGCGTTTTTTTGTTTTTACTCCAAAAAAACCGTCGAGTGCGACGAGTACGCCTGTATAAGCCGCATGTCCCGCGAGTTTAACATACTTACGATCGGTGTACTGATCATCTTCCTTAATTGCCTTTTCCCTCAAAATGGTACGTGCGTTCTCGACATAGCGTTTTGCTTCCAGAACAGGGTCTTTTGTTGCCATAGTGATGTGTCTTTAGTTTTAGCCAAAACAAAAATACACCTTTCGAAACCCTGTTACAACTCCAAAACCTCCCTCGGTTTCTGTGGTTTGCGCCGTTTTTCACTCCACAAATACAGCGGTGGAATGAGTATCGGCGCAAAGAGCAATGTGCTGGTCAAACCGCCGATAATTACCGTTGCGAGCGGGCGTTGTACGTCGGAACCGATGCCGGAGGAAATGGCGGCTGGTACCAGACCGATAATCGCCACCACCAGAATGGACAGCATGGCCCGCAGCTGCTCGGAAGAAGCTTCCAGAACATGGGTTGCAAGGTCGTTTTCATGTGCTTGGGCAGTCCGGTTCAATGCGGACACGAGCAACACCCCTGCCATTACCGAAATGCCGAATATGCTCACAAAACCCACCCCGGCCGACACGTTGAAGTAATATCCACGCATCAGCAATGCCACAATGCCGCCGCCGAGCGCAAAAAGGATACAACTCATCGTTACCATCGTGTGCGGGAGGTTTTTGAACAGCATAAAAAGGAACAGGAATACCATCACGATGGTGAGCGGAATGGTGAATGCCAGCTGTTTACCGGCGCGTTCGAGGTTTTCGTACTGACCGCCGTAAATGATGCTGTAACCTTTTGGCACGTGAACCTGTGCATTGAGCTTACGCTGCAATTCCTTCACAAAACCACCCTGGTCGCGGCCGCGGATGTTGGTGCGGACGGTGACCATCCGTTTGCTGCCGTAGCGATAGATATTCGTCTGGCCTTCAATGAAATGGATATCGGCCAGCTGGCTCATAGGTATGAGCGCGCCTGTGAGCGAGGGCACCTGCACGCTCTTGATCGCGTCGATCGAGTTGCGGTATTTGGGCAGGAAGCGGATGACGATGTCATACCGTTTGGTACCGTCATAGAGTGTCGAGATGGTCTTGCCGCCGATGGCTGCTTCGATCATGTTCTGAATGTCGGCCACATTGATACCGAAGCGGGCCGCTGCCTGGCGATTGATATTGATAGCGAGCTGTTCCTGAGGGCCTTCCTGTTCGATATTGACGTTGTCAGCACCAGGCGTAGCTTTCACGATTTTGGCAATAGCTTCCGCTTTTTTGCGCATCATATTCAGATCATCGCCTACCACGGACACCGCCAAATCCGCCGCGCTACCGGTCACGATCTCCATTACCTGGTCGATAATCGGCTGGCCGGACGAAAATGCAACGGCTGGAAGCTGCGCTTGCAGGTCGGTTTTGATCTTTTCTACCAGTTCCTTTTTGGTAATCGTGTGGCTCCAAAGGTCATAATCCTTCAAACCGACGAGGATCTCGTTCCGGTTGGCGGGAAATGGGTCGGTACCGTCGTCGTTGCGGCCGGTTTGCGTGATCACGAAGGATATTTGCGGGTATTTGGCAATGATCTTTCGGATTTTGGGTGCATAACTCGCATTTTCCTGAATGGTAATGCCCGCCGGGAAGTTGCCGCGGAGGAATATCGAGCCCTCATCGAGTGTCGGCAAAAACTCGGTCCCCAGTTTAATCCCGAACAGAACGAGCACGGTCACGATGCTGAAACCAACGAGCACGGTCGCTTTGTAGTTCTTTAAAAAGCCTCCCAAAGCTTTGGAATAAGAGTTTGTAAGAAAATCCAATACAAAGTTCTTATGCTCTTTCATCGGCTTCTCAGGATCAGCCAGGGCTTTTTTGTAGGCAAATGAAATGAGCACGGGAATGAACGTCAGCGCGGCCAGCATGGACCCGATTACAGCGAATGCGAGCGTCAGTGCCATAGGAGAGAAGAGCTTGCCTTCCACGCGTGTCATGAGCAGGATAGGCATGTATGCAAGGATGATGATGGTCACCGAGAAGAAGATCTCCCGGCCCACTTCCTGCGCCGACAACAATGTGATTTTCACGATGCCCTGCTGCTTTTCTTCCGGGCTGGCGGTCCGGTATTTGCGGATCAAATGCTCGGCCATCACACATGCGCCGTCCACGATGATACCGAAGTCGATAGCACCGAGGGAAAGCAGGTTCGCCGGAATGCCTGTGAGGCGCATTAATATAAATGCGAACAGCAAGGAGAATGGAATGGTAAGCGCCACCACCAATGCGCTGCGGATGCTGCCCAGGAAGAAGATCAGGAGAATTACCACGATTGAAATACCTTCAAACAGCGTATGCGCCACAGTTTCCAGTGAATGGTCGATCAGGAAGCTGCGGTCGTAAAGCGGTTTTAAATGTACACCTTCGGGCAGTTCGCTGGCTTCGAGGTCGGCGATCCTTTCTTTCAATACCTTCAACACTTCGCTCGGGTTTTCGTAGCGACGGAGCAGGATAATACCCTCCACGCCGCTGCTAACGTCCACTTTGTCAGCCGTGATGGTGTACCCCATCACCCCGCTTGGCGGAGGAGGCGTGATCTCGACCGTGGCAACGTCCCGTACAAATACAGGCACACCATTGTCGGATTTCAGTACAATATTCTGGATATCCTGCTCATTCTTAATGGCCCCGAGCCCACGGATGGCAAAGCCCTGGCCGCCGCGAGCGATCACGTTACCGCCGGTATTCTGGTTGTTGGCGTTGATCGCGTCGATCACATTCTGCATCGACAGACCATATTTCACCAGTTTTTCGGGCGAGGTAATGATGTGGAATTGTTTCAACGGACCGCCGAAAGTGGTCACGTCGGCAATGCCGGGAACTTGCAGCAATGCAGGTTTGATCACCCAATCCTGCAAATCGCGCAGTTGGGTTGGGCTATAACTCGGCGGCGCTTCCACTACATAGCGAAGGATTTCACCCACAGCGGTCGATAAGGGTGCCAGCTCGGGTGCAACGCCGTCCGGCAACTCAGCAGAAGCAAGCCTTTCGGTAACTTGCTGACGGGCGAAATAATCGTCTGTGCCGTCTTTAAACGTAAGCTGGACTACAGATAGCCCGAAGATCGTCCGGCTGCGTCTGTCAAGCACGTTTGGGGTGTTTTGCAGAGCCCTTTCGATGGGAACGGTAACCTGTTGTTCCACTTCCTCGGCAGCGCGGCCGGGATATTGGGCCACAACGATCACATTGGTATCGGCGATATCAGGGTAAGCCTCTATTTTGAGCTGTGTGAAGCACCAGTAGCCGGCGGCCATCAGCACTACGCTTACAGCGATCACGACCCACCGGTTGCGAAGGCTGAAAAAAAGCAGGTTCTTGATCATTTTAAATCCACTTGTCTACATGGTTGGTGACTATAAACCCGCTTTTCACCTCTTTCCGAAGCAATGTCAATGCGGATTTAACTTTTTCTTCCTCGTCTATGAAGGAAATGACCATGGGCGTTTCGTCGAAACTGAACAGGTCGTTGGGGCGGCTCAGGTGCTTGCCGTCGAAGCCGAGGCGGCCACGGTACACGGTCGCTCCCTGTACTTTTTGTTTAACCAAAAACTGCATAATGTATTCAAACAGCGGAATTTCGTCCTTCCAGTGATCGGCACTGATGAAGATCTGGGCTTGAAGCATATCCGGGAGGGGTTAGTAGCCGAACGATAAACCTTTGAGTTGCATGACGCCCTTGGTCACCACATCCTCGCCCTCTTTCAGGCCGCTGAATGCGACGATCCTGTCGCCGATCTGGTCGCCGATATTGACCTCCCGGCGCTCGAAAACCTGCGGGGCGGTTTTCAGGAACACGTAGTTACGGCCCTGCACGGTGACCAATGCATCTTTATTGATACTGAGTTTTTTACCTTCACTCAATCCAAATGCAACTGTGCCGAACATCCCGGCTTTCAACTTGCCGTTGGAGTTATTGATGTTCACGCGCAGCTTGATCATTCGGGTGGTCTGGTCCACAAGGTCGGCGATGTCGTCGATGGTACCGGTGAAATCCTCGTTCGGGAAGGCAGTGAACTGGATCGTGCATTTGCCGCCTTTTTTCACCTGGCTGATGTCGCTCTCGGGTACGTCGCATATGATATACGCGGTGCCTGCGGGCGCAGTGCGTAGCTGTTTGGGCTCAAAACCGCCCGCTTTCAGCTTGGTTTCATGCTCGATAATGGCTGCACGTTCGTTGATCAGGTTGGTTTCCTCCATCGACAGCGCGGTTTGCGATTCGAGCAGGTCCTTACCGGTAGCCGCGCCGTGTTCCTGCAAATCCTTCATGCGGGAAAGTTCGGTTTTGCGCTGACGGATGTTAATGTTCTGGATCTGGTTGATCATGGTCAAATGCTGCAAAAGCTGGGTATAGTTACCGGCCAGCTCGGGGTTATCGAACAGTACAATGTTGCCCGAAGCGCCCTCATTCGAACGCAGAACGGTAGCAGACACTTTCGCCGGCGCGGTCACATTCGCCATGAGCGAGGAGCTGGAAATCTTTTCGGTCTGGAAAAAATTCGCGCTTTCGGCCAGCGGAAAGGATATTTTGGTGCCCGAAGCATTCACGACCGGCGATGAGTTGTCCGGTACGGGCTTGTTGGCAGCTTTGTTCTTGCAGCCTGCTATCAATGTCATGGCCAGGCAGGTGCAAACGAGTATGTTCTTCATGATTATTGCGCGATTTGATTGATCATTCCGGATGCGTAAAGGAGGTCGATGTAGCTCTGGCGATACTGGCCGAGTACGTCGTAATACTGCTGCTGTGTATCGAGCCAGCTGCGCTGGGCTTCCAGGAAGTCGATAATCGTCGTTCCGCCACGGAGGTAAGAATATTTAACACTGTTAAGAATTGTTTGGGATTGAGTTAGTAACTGATTGAAATTCTGTAAGTTCTGTTTTTGGGTGACGTAGCTTTTGTAAGCGGTAAGGATTTCGGTCTGTGCTTGCGTCTCGGTGGCACGCAGGGCCTGTTCGGCCTGTTGTTTCAACACCTGCGACTTTTTAATCTCACCCTGGTTTCTCGAAAAAATGGGTATTTCGATGGTCCCGTAGACGCCCATGTAGTGCGCTTTGTTCTGCGGGTTGTAAATGAGACCCAGTTCAGGTACGGGCAATGCGCTGGATTTTTGCAACTTGATGTTGGCATCGGCCACGTCCATCGTCGATTTGATGGCCTGGATATCGGTCCGGTTCTGCATTGCCTGTTCCACAATGGCGTCCATGCGGTCGGGGAATGCAAATGCAAACTGGTCGGTGGTGTCGATCTGGATCGAGTCCTGTACGCCGATCAGGAATTTCAGGTTTGAAAGCTCGTTGCGGTATTCCTGCGACGCGGATTTGAGTTGAATGTCGTACTGATTCGCGAGCAGCTCGGTGCGGGCGAGGTCGGTGGTGGTAATCACCTGGTTTTTCAGGCGCAACCGGTTGATATTCGCCAGCGAGTCGACATTGGCCTTCGCAGTACCCAATAAATCGAGTTGCTTGCGGGCCGCCCAGACGTCCAGCCATTTCTGCGCAACTGTCTGAAACAGATGGCGTTCTGTGTCCGCATATTGCTTTTGGGTAAGCCTGACGTTTTGCTGTGCAAAATTAATCTTGTTCTCTCTCTGTACAGGCAACTGAAAAGGCTTGGTTACCTGCCACCAGATCTGCCGGTTGGCCCCGTTGAACCACCCGGTGTTTTCAGGGAACTTGGAAGATTGGACCAGCTGCAACGACTGGTTGTTCAATATGAGGTTGGGGCGGAGCTGCGCCGTGGTAATGTCGGCCTGCGAGACGTCGACATTAAATTGCTCGCGTTTGAGAATGGGGTTATTGGACTTTGCCGTTTGCAGGGCTTGCTGCAAATTGTAGGTTGTCTGAGCCCTTGCCGACGCCATTCCCACCAGAACCAGGATGAGAACCCGCTTTAAAACTGGATAGCACATGTTCGTTTAGTTTGAATTACCTGCGGGCAAAGGTTCTCAGTCGTGCTAAAAATGGTATTAAAACTGTTTTATAAAATCATTAAAATTCGATTATAAATAAATTAGAGCGCGAGGTAAAAGCGGCATTTGAGCACTGAACTGGATTTTGAGAGAAAATAAGTACTTTGCCAACCAATAGGGAATAATAGTAAAATAGAACTACTATTACAAAATTTCTACATGCATTTCATCGTAGCCTTCTTTCTGATCCAATATGCGCACTCCGTGATACAGCATACGGACCATGCATCCAAATGGGATAACTTTTTCAAGTATGCGCGTATCATCGTTTTTTCCCTGGTTGCGACGTACTATATAGCCGAATCACCCGATTGGTTTGGGTGGATATGGAACCTGGGATTGCTCGGGTTAGTGCGGTTCTTTAACCAGAACGACGACTTCAAGTCGATCCGTTCCACAGCGCAATCGGTGCTGCCGTTTGTTGGGATATCAATGGTGAGCGATTTCTTCGAGCAGGTATTTCCCAAATTTTACAATAGTTATGACCAGTTTTTTCAGATCGCGCTTTCGTTCGCATTCATTTTCTGTTTCGTCATCTGGTTTTACGCCCGGAAGCAGCAGAAGGTTTTAACGCAGGAGCGGGAAGAGCGGTTGCGCGAAGAGCAGATTGCCAAGGAAACGAAGCTGTCGCTCGAATACCTCGTGGCAGAGCGCACGCAGGAACTCACCCAACAAAAGGAAGAGCTGCAAAAGACCATCGAAGAATTGAGAGCTACCCAGAACCAGTTGATACAGAGCGAGAAAATGGCATCTTTGGGCGAGCTTACCGCCGGAATCGCGCACGAGATTCAGAACCCGCTAAACTTCGTGAACAATTTCTCGGAGGTATCGGTGGAGCTCTGCCAGGAGCTGGAAGAAGAGATCGATAAAACCAATATCGATGATAACGATAAGGAATATATTAAAGGCATTATCGGCGATCTGAGCCAGAATCAGCAGAAGATCACGCACCACGGTAAACGTGCAGATTCCATCGTGAAAGGAATGCTGCAACACTCGCGGGCGTCGTCGGGCGAGAAAGAGCCTGTGGATGTGAATGCCCTCGCAGACGAGTACATGCGCCTCGCATACCATGGCCTGCGCGCGAAGGACAAGGAATTCAATGCAGCATTGGTGACCGATTTTGACGGGACGATCGGGATGGTCAATGTGCTGCCGCAAGACCTTGGCCGCGTATTTCTCAACCTTTTTACCAATGCATTCTACGCCGTGGCGGAGAAAAAGCGGAAAGGGATCGAATCCGGGCAGCTGGGCGATTACAAGCCGGAGGTGAAAATCAGCACTAAAAAATTTGATAACAAACTATATATCAGGGTGTCGGACAATGGAACGGGTATGCCGGAGCATGTGAAGGCGAAGATCTTCCAGCCGTTTTTCACCACCAAGCCAACTGGGCAGGGTACCGGTTTGGGGCTTTCGATGAGCTACGACATCATTACCAACGGGCACGGCGGCGTGCTGGAAGTGGATACCGTAGAGGGTGAGAAAACGGAGTTCCGCATTACGATACCTATTGCCTGATCAGCCTTAAATGAATATGAAAATACTGGTTGTAGACGACGAGGAAGACGTTAAATCCCTTTTTGAGCAGAAGTTTCGCCGGGAGATCCGCGGCGGGCAATTCGAGTTTTCGTTCGCGTTTTCGGGCGAGGAAGCGCTGGAATTTATGCAAAACCATCCTTCGGAGGTGGTGATGATCCTCTCGGACATTAATATGCCGGGCATGAGTGGGATCGAACTGCTGAAAAAAATCCGGGCCGATCACCCTTCCGCGCCGCCGCAAGTGATGATGATCACCGCGTATGGCGATGCCGCTAACCACGATCAGGCCATGCAGCTCGGTGCCGACGATTTTCTGACGAAACCCGTCAATTTTAATGAATTGAAAGAGAAACTACTCCTGTTATGAAAGCCAAAATACTCGTAGTGGACGACGAGGCCGACCTGCAACTGCTGATCAAGCAGAAGTTCAGGCGGCAGATCCGCGAACAGCAATATGAATTTGTTTTTGCTGAAAACGGCCTGCAAGCGCTCGAAATGCTGGCAGAGCATCCCGACGTCGACATGGTTTTGAGCGACATCAATATGCCCGAAATGGACGGGCTGACGCTGCTCGTACGCCTCGGCGAATTGAGCCCGATCCTGAAATCGGTGATCGTTTCGGCTTATGGCGACATGGACAATATCCGCACCGCGATGAACCGTGGCGCATTCGACTTCCTCACCAAACCGATCGATTTCCGCGATTTGGAGGTCACGATGGAGAAAACGCTGCAATATGTAGCTCAGTTGAAGGACACTTTGAAGGCCGTTCGTGAAAATGATATTCTGAGAATGTACGTCGATGCTTCCGTGCTGCAATTCATGACCCAGGAAACGTTCGAAAAGTCGCTTATGACGAGCGAAAACATCGAAGGAACGGTCGTTTTCATGGATATGTGCGGTTTTACGGCCATTTCAGAGAAAGAGCAGCCCGATCGCGTGGTGAAGCTGATCAACAAATATTTCGATGTGATGGTGAAGGAAATCATCGCCCAGGGCGGGCACGTCGATAAGTTTATGGGTGACGCGGTAATGGCCGTTTTCCGGGGTGAATATCACCTCGACCGCGCGGTAGAATCCTCGCTGGCGGTTCGCAATCATATCAATGGTTTTAAAGAAGAATTGTCGGACCAGTCGGGGTACTTCCCGAAGGTGTCGATAGGCATTAACTCGGGCGAAATGGTGTCCGGGAATATCGGTTCGGCGGCGTTGAAACGGTTGGATTACACGGTGATCGGCGACGTCGTGAATGTAGCCCAGCGGCTGCAATCCATTGCTAAACCGGGACAGGTAGTGGTGCCGGATTCGGCCTATGAGAAGCTGAAAGAGGCATTTAAATGCAGCTTGGTGGGGGAAGTGAACCTCAAAAACAAATCGAACCCGGTATTGATCTACGAAGTGCTCGAATAGCCATGCAAATCGATAAGGCTGAACAATATGTGCTCGAACGCCTGGAAAAAGGGCTGGATCGTACGCTTTTTTACCATGGTACTCACCACACGCTCGATGTCGTGCAGGCATCCGCCGAAATAGCGGCTTTGGAGGGTATCACTGACGGAGAATCCTTGGCGCTGCTTCGTACGGCCGCTCTCTACCACGACAGCGGGTTTATGAGCACCTACCAGGGCCACGAGGAAGCAGGCTGCGCACTCGCACGTGAGGTTCTACCCGGATTGGGCTACACAGAAACCCAGATTGGGGCCATATGCGGCATGATTATGGCTACAAAGATCCCGCAACGCCCTAAAAACGCGCTGGAAAGGATTATCTGCGATGCTGACCTGGACTATCTCGGTCGCGACGATTTCGAGCCGATAGCGGCCACATTATTCGAGGAATTGAGGGTGAGGGATATGGTGGAGGATATTCCTGCCTGGGATGCGGTGCAGGTCAGGTTCCTGGAAGCGCATGCGTATTGGACGGCTTCGGAACGGAAGCGGAGGGATGCCGCCAAACAACGGCATCTCCAACGCCTCAAAAATAGCGCGCGCGCCTTATAACTGGCGCATTTTTTCGTTCTGCACGCGGATGCGCGTACACAGGATACGCAGCACGTTACGCAGGATTTCGTCGCGCTCTTCCATCAGTTCAAAGAAATCTTCCTGGTCGATACGGAACACGAGCGCATCGGTTTCGGCTACGGTTGTGGCCGAACGCGGCTCTGTATCAAGCAATGCCAGCTCGCCGAAAATCTCGCCTTTATCGAACAACGCAAGCTGTTTCGGACCGTCGTAAATGCCTACCTGACCGGTGTAGATGATGTACATCGAATCGCCGAGGTCGCCTTTGGCAAATATCTCCTGGCCGTCGCTGTAAGTCACTTCTTTCATAATGGGGGCAATGGAGCTGAGCACGTTTTCGGGCGTCTGCGCGAAAAGCTGGGTGTTTTTGAGGACGATCACCCTTTCCATTTCGGAAATCTGCTGGGTTGGTTCGGCGTTTTTCATAGGGATTCGAAGCGAGAATTTAAGATCGGGACGCAGGGCGAGGATTGCATATCGTTCATGCACGGCCTCGCGCACCAGGCGCGACGAGTGGTTGGCGAGCTTTTCAAGATGGATCAGATCGGCTTCGGTAATGTCGCATTTGCCAACGGCTAGCGCGATGGTCCAAGTCGTGAACGAACGCTCTTCCTGCGAGAGAATGGTGGTGATCAGCGACAGTCCGGGCTCCACATTACCCATGTACTGGCGCAGCGCATCACGTTTTTTCTGGATGGAAATATTTTCGAATAATGCATGCAGCGATGGGTACAGCATACGCGGCAAAAGGCTCTCGATCAGTTCGAGCGAGTTGGCGCGTTTCTCCTTGCTCGCGTGCCGGATTCCCTTCCACGCACTCTGCACAGCTTCCTTATCGTATTGCATCATGAAGAGGTAAAACAGCCTCTGGGCGGTTAGTTCGAGCTCGTACTCCAACGCATTGTTCCAGGTAACATCGTTTTCGGAAGCATCCATTCCATTGAGCAGCTGCCCTGCTTGAATCAGTTCTTTTTCAACGAACTCGGGAATAACTTCTTTATAGTCAGATATTAACGTATAGTGACTGAGGGCTTTTAATGCAGCTATATGGGTGAAACTATCGATATTTTTGATATGAATATCACTTTCTTTCCTTTTAGTACTTACAATATTTTCAGTATTAATTAAAATTTTATGCTGGTAAATATTTTTAATAAGGTTAAAAAGTATTTGAAGTATAAATTCATGCCTACCTTTTTCAGCCGTTTTAATGAACGTCCGGATCCGTTCGCCGGTGGTATCTTGCTGCAACCATTCCTCAATAATGCGGATACCGAGGTCGCCGGAATTGATCATCGCGTGGATGGTCGAGGGGGTTAAAGTGCCCGTGAGCACAAGGCGAAGATCGCGCAGCAGGGCAGGAGAGCCCACGGTTGCGGCCACCTCTATCGCGTAGTTGCGCACGCGCTGCGAGCCGTTGCGAATGCAGCTTTTGAGCAGGTTTTCGTAGGAATTAATGCCGGTTACTTTCAGGCAGTCGAGCGCCGCCAGCTGGTCGTTTTCCTGCTCCGAACCGAAGAGCCGTTGCAAGGTGCCATGGATCAGCGGCAGAGCCTTCCCGGCTTCCCAGCAACCGATAATGGTACCCTTCACGATGTCGAGGTCGTGGTGAGCGAGGAAGCGGGCCGTTTGCTCTTCGTTCAGGCGCCCGTTCGCGCAGGCGAGGCGCACGGCGAGTACCTGGCAGGCGGCGTCGGGTTCGTCTTCGATGTATTGGATAAATGACGCTGACAGCTCGGGCTTGTCGAGGGTCGAAAGCGTTTGCAGGGTTTTAAGGCGCACTTGTACGAACGGACTTTTCAAAAGCTCGTCGGCGTGCTTGCGGAAGAGTGAAACCTTGTTCCTTGCCAGCCAATCGATCGCATTCAACACCTCTTCTTTGCGGTCGCTTTGCAGGTTTTCGGTGATGATCGGTAATGCTTCGGCAGGAGAGGCCATCTCGCCGCTGCGGATGAACCGCTTGCTGATCGCCGATTTCAGTTCCTGCATGTAATGGCGGTAAGTTTTCCTGAATACAAACAATGCCCCCAGTGCAAACAGCAGCGACAAGTCGAAAGTAAGACTGATATCGCTCCAATGTTGCGTATAGATGATCCAGAGCATTGCGCCGGCAATGAGCATCCCCAGCGGCTCAAAAAGCCCCTTTGCGAGCGTGTGGCCTTTCAAACGTGTTTTGGTGGAAAGCGGCTGGAATAAAACGAGGAATACCGGGTCGAAAATCGTCCGCCTTACCAGCTCGAAAAGCAGATAAGCAATGCAATAATACACCAGCAGTGAAGGCTCGTCTTTGCGGAAATACGAAGAAATGAGCAGTCCGAGCGAAATGGCGATGGTCGTCAGCGGCAGCAGATATAGGGTGAGTTTGATGCCGAAACGCTCCACTGTTTTACTCGAAAACAGCATTTTGACGAACGTCGAAATCACGTAAGTGGCTGTCAGTAGCGAACCAACGAAGAAAATCACGTCGTGCTGGCTGTGGAATTTATACTTCACATTCACAAAGAAATGGTACTCGATCCACGTGGCCGTGGCCGCAATGGCGACCATTCCGATGCACAACGAGGTCAGGAGCTTGTTGCCGCCGAAGTACTTCTGGATAATGCGGGAGTCCGATTCCGTCGTGCGGGTGCGGGCGTGATGCGGGTTCGGAATATCGGTATGCCGGAACGTGAGGATCTGCGTATAGAATGCCAATGCAAAGAAAACCAGCGAAATCGCCAGCAGAATGGCCAGTACCGACGGCGAGTGGATCAATACGGCCAGCACGGCACCTAATGCTTTCGCGGGCATATCGCCGGAGCCGATCACGCTGAACAGCCGTTTACTTTGCCGGACGTCGAAGACCAATGCGGATAATCCCCAGAATTCGAGGTTGATGAGCAAATAAATGATCCGATAACCCACCATTACGGCAACAGCTGTGGCTGCGCCGTGGCCTACCATCAGCAACCCCATCACGATCACCACCATGAACAGGGATGAAAGCATGGTGCCGAGGCTCAGCTTTTTCAGCAAAAGATGGTGTTCGAAATACTCATAAATCTTTCCGGAGGCCATCACGGCAAGCGCAGCGGCGATGTAGGCAAGCGGCAGCGAGTATTCGGGATGGTTTTCGAGCAGGAGCACGTTGGCGGAGACATACACCAGCGTGGTACCTACATTCGTGAAGAAGTTATGAAAGAAAAAAAGGGTCGTTTGCGGGTTAATGGACTTCGTGAAGCGGTTTTGGCTTAGAAATGGGATCATAGAAGTGGAATGCTAGCGTCGCTACTGTAAAGTAAACACTTATTATTCCTTTTAAAAACCCGTAACGGTGACTTTCCGGCCTTCAAAGAGCCGGAAAGTCTGATCTTCAGTTCCGTATGATCAATACCGAGGGAGAGTTGGAGAGCCACACGCTGTGCGATTCGACGGCCTTGATCCAGCTGTCGAGGCTGATCACCATCAGGTCCTGGCTTTGCAGGAAGTCTTTTTCGAGCACATTTTCATAGAGCATCGTTACGTTTTCAGGCGATTTTTCCTGCAATGCGCCCAGCGCCACGCCGGTCTCTACGTGCTGGCTTACGGTCTGCGACGGGTCCATGATCGTCATTCGCAGCCCGCCGACGGCCGAGAGACGTTCGGCGAATGGAAGCAGGCAACGGTCCTCCGGCGCGAACAGCGGCATGAAAACGTTTTGTACCTGTTCCAGTTTTTTTTCAATGAGAATGCCGACAGGCACTTTCACCGACCGGATAATGTGCGTCGTGCGCTCGTCGAATACATCGGAATGAAAAAGCTTTTCTTTGCCGGTAATGGTATCAAAAAGGCGCTCGCGGCTCACGAATTTGGAAGTGAAACCCAATATTTTACCTAAAAAAGTACCCTCAAAGACCGACTTGCCGATGCCGATCATGAGCATATCGAAGTCGCCTTCGTTGGCTATTTCGATAATGTCGTGTTCGATGCTCTGCGAAGGTTTGAACATGGATGTGAAAGTGGTATTGAGCTCGTGGGCCTCCTCATTGATCGGCCGGAAAGTTTCGAATTGGTATTCTTCGGTGTTGACCTGGTTGAGGTAACTGCTCGGCGAAAGGTGTAACGCCGTAATGACTTGCTCGTCGGGCTGTTTGGATACCAGTTTGTGAGCGAGGCGCAGCATTTTACGGCCGCCTTGCGGGCTGGCAAATGCGATCAGAACCGAAAAGCGCGATGGCGCGTGTACCGCATGGAGATCGTCCCATTTCTGGCCGGGAAGAAATTTGTCGATCAGATCGAGCGCCGGGCCTGTCATACAAGTCGTTGCAAGTGCCATAATCACCATCATCGCAAATATTTCGGGTGAAAGCACACCGATATCATAGCCGATATTGAGTACCACAAGCTCCATCAGGCCCCGGGTATTCATGAGGGACCCGATGATGAGGCTATCTCGCCAGGATTGCTTCACAAAACGGGCTGCCACGGTACTTCCGATGAACTTTCCCGTTACCGCCGCGGCGATGATCAGCCCGGTGATCCACCAAAGATGCGGATCGTTCAGGAGCCCTATCTGCGTTCGCAGACCGGTAAAAACAAAGAATAACGGCAACAAGAGCACCAGCGAAACGTCTTCCACTTTTTCGATAAAAATGTTACGGAAGCGCTGGTTAACAGGCATAATTACCCCGGCCATAAATGCCCCGAAAAGGGCGTGGATGCCGATTATTTCGGTACAATAGGAAGAAAGAAGCAACATTAAAAAGAACACGGCCACAACCGGCTTTGTGAGGCCTTCCCGATAGGCGTAATGGTCACCGATGCGTTTGAGCAAGGGTTTTACCACTTTCAGCATCACAATAACGTAACCCCCCGCAAGGAGGATGGTGTAAATCGCGCTCACAAATTCGCCCGCTTTCACGATGGCGATCACGACCGCGAGGATACACCAGGCGGTAATGTCGTCGGTAGCGGCGCAAGTGATTACCATCATTCCCAGGCGTGTACGCGAGAGTCCGCGTTCCTGAACAATGCGCGCGAGTACGGGAAATGCGGTGATACTCAGTGCAATACCAATGAAGAGCGAAAAGGAAAGGAAGCTGATTCCATCAGGCGCAAAGTCGGTGTACATATACAATGCGAGGCCCACACCCAATGCAAATGGGAGTATAATACTCGCATGACTGATGACGATGGCTTCCTGCGCCTTGGTTTTCAACACATTCAAATCGAGCTCCATGCCAATGATGAACATGAACAGAATGAGCCCCACCTGACTGAGAAACTGCAAATTGCCAAGGGATGTCGTCGGGAAAATCAATGCTGACACTTCGGGATAGAACATACCCAGCACCGAAGGCCCGAGGAAAATCCCGGCGGCGATTTCACCGATTACCGTAGGCTGGCCAATAGCCTTGCACAGCCAGCCGAAGAGGCGGGCAACGATGATAATGGTGATGATTTGAAGCAGGAGCGTGGCGAGCGGGTGGTGGATGTTGTGCCCGAAGGTATCTGTAAATTGCTCCCAGGAAGAGGCGGTTGTCTGTTTTTGAGTAATCTGACCGGCTTTTTCAAGGAATGTGCCCTGTCGGATAAAGAAGTAAAGCAGGGCCGAGAAAATTCCGATAGTAATGCTGTAAAATAGTACGTTGCGAATGTTCTTCATCAGTACATATGAGAGTGAAGCGCGCAAAATACTGAATTAAGCCGAAAGATGGTAGGACTTTGCGCCCTACCATCTTTCAGAAAACTAGCTCCACAGGCGGTCGTGCGAGCGTTTTTCGTTCCAGTCGGGTGTAGGGGCGAAGTAGGATTTATCCTTCGGATGCAGGTGCTTTTTCACCTCCTCGTCCACGAGCTCGATACCCAGGCCAGGCGCTTCCAGTGGGACAGGCGCATAACCTTTGTCGATCAGCTTGCGGCCGTCGGTGGTTTTCACCAGGCTTTCCCACCAGGGGACATCCACCGAATGGTGCTCCAATGCCAGGAAGTTCTGGGTAGCGGCAGCGCAATGAACGTTGGCCATGAAGCTGACGGGCGTACCTGCGAAGTGCATCGCCATGGCAATGCCGTGGTCCTCCGCATAATCGCCGATGCGTTTCGTTTCGAGCAACCCGCCCGATGATGCGAGGTCGGGGTGAACGATATCCACCGCGCGCTGCTCGATCAACGCTTTGAAACCTTCTTTGAGGTAAATGTCCTCGCCGGTCAGCGTCGGGGTTTCGAGTGCGTCGGAGATGGTTTTCCATTGGTCGGTGTACTCCCAGGGCACCATATCCTCGAACCACGCGAGGCGGTATTTATCGAGTGCCTTACCGAGGCGAATGCCGTTGTTTAAGTCAAAGTGGCCGTAGTGATCCGAGGACAACGGAATTTCGTAGCCTACCACCCCGCGTACTTCTTCCACTACTTTCGCCATTTCGTCCAGCCCTTTCGGGGTGATCTGGATTGCCGTGAAAGGGTGTTTGGTATTGGCATAGGAATGATAGTCGCCCGCCCATTGCGAGAAGCCGCCGCCCCAGAACTTGTTGTTTACCACGCCGCCTTCGCTATTCCTGAGCATCCCGATCGAAATGTCCATTTTGAGCCAGGTATAGCCCTGGTCCTGGGTACGGTATTTGATTTTTTGCTTAAACTCGTTGATATCGTTCGACTCGGGCGTATCTGCGTACAAACGCACTTTATCGCGGTAACGGCCTCCCAGTAGCTGCCAGCATGGCACACCATATGCCTTGCCGCAAAGGTCCCATAGCGCCATTTCCACCCCGCACACGCCGCCCGCCTGGCGACCGTGGTAACCAAACTGCTTGATCGATTTGAATAGCTGCTCCACATTGCAGGGGTTCTGGCCCAGCAAATGGCTTTTCAGGAACAATGCATAGCGCTCGTCGGCACCGTCGCGCACCTCGCCAAGCCCGTAAATACCCTGGTTGGTGTCGATGCGGATAATGGGTGTACGGCCGACGTTCTGTACAATGCAATAGCGCAAGTCAGTGATTTTCAGCTCCGAGGGTTTCGAGGCACGGCTCACCTTGGAAGTAGCCTGCGCAATGGTATCCTCTGTCGACATCGCCATGAAGCCACCTAACGCCATGCCGCCCACCGCGGTTTTGCGCAGGAAATTACGGCGGCTGTCCTTGGTCGCCGGATTCGCGATTTCCGCCGTCGCGGCCGCTTTTTCAGCGCTTTCAACTTGTTTGTTCGACTCAATAATCTGCTTTAAAATGTTCTTCATCGGGATTTGAGTTTAGTATTGTTAGTTTTTTTGACGGCCGACGGGTTGTGTATGATTTGCTGCGTTGGGACCATTGACCATAGACCATGGTAAGCTTTGAATTTTCTTTGGTAGAAGACCCAGGGCCCAGGGTCGGTGGTCTCCTACATAGTGATCGCAATCAACAGATCGGCGGTCGGAGGTCATCGGTCGGCGGTCAGTAATTCCGCTCCTTCAAATAATCATCCAGCTCCTTCTTCGTCATCGGCAGTTTGCCGGGGTAGTTGTTTACCCAGTTCAAAAAGTCCTTCTGGATCGTGTCCGACCATTTGGTGTCGATTTCCCCGGGCGTGTACTTGCCCTCGCGCAGGCGCAGGTGCCCGAACTCGTCGCGCAATGCCGTTACTTCTGAGGTGATCACCAGATCTTCCACCAAATGCGCCGGAATGAAGATCGTACCGTATTTTTTAGCCAGCACCACATCTCCCGGAAGTACCACCGCCCGGCCGATGCGGATCGGTGTGTTGATGTTCGTGAGCATCATTTGCTGGATGTACGACGGGTCTTGCCCTTTGATCCACGCATTGAAACCTTTGATCTCGCTCAATCCTTCCACGTCGCGTACCGAGCCGTAGAAGATCACGCCGCGTTTGGATTTGGCATAAATGGAATTGCCGAGATTGTCGCCGATGAGCGTGCCGTCGGCGATTTTGCCGTAGCCGTCGGCCACGTACACATCGCCTTCTTTGAGCACGTCGATCGGCCAGGAGTTGGTGCCGCCGGTTTGCACGCGGCCTTCTTTTTTACCGGTTTCCTTCACCAGATCCTGCAAATCGGGGCGGGAGGGCATGTATTGCGCCGTTACCACGCGGCCTGTCATGGTGCTGTCGTTGTGAATCAGCTGCCATTCGCCTTCGAACTGGTTGTGGTAGCCTTTGTTGCGGAGCACGCCCCAGGCTTCTTCCATTGAAATGTTTTTAAGGCGTGCGAGGATCGCGTCGGAAACGTGCGGGCGACCATCCGGTGAGCGTTCGCCCTTCCAGCCGGACGTATAGGCTTTGATCTGATCAGGAGTGGGGGAGATCGCCTGCGCGTAGGAAGCGACAGTTCCCAGCGCGAGCGCTCCCGCAAGCAAGGTTTGTTTAAGCATAGAAAAACAATTAAGGGTTGGTAATGATTATTATTTATCCCAGAAAAGGGGCGTTCCAAGCTCGTCAGGGCCCATTCGTGCAACGGCCGCTTTGTAGTTGGCCTCATTCACGGAGCGTTCGAGAACAGGGTAAACCAATCTCTTGATAAAGTCTTTCACCGATGGGTCTTTACCGGGGTAATTGTTGACGGGGAGCACCGGAAAGCCGCTTCTGCGGAAGTTTGCCCATGCTTCGGAGCCGTTCAGGAACGATGATACCCAGTACTGGTTGTTGATCTGCTCCAATGCTTTGGCAGGTACAAATGGATTCGCCGTCAGGAACGCGTCCTGGCTTGCTGTCGGAATCGTGGCGAGCACATCGTAGGTTGCCATCTGGTTCATATGCGCCTTTACACCGGCTTCGTACAATGCTTTCACATCGCCTGTCGTCCAGCCGCGCTGTACTGCTTCGGCGAGCAGCAGCGAGGTCTGCGAATAGGTTATGAAAAACTCCGGCGCATCGATTTTGCCGAGCGTACGGCGGTTGATCTGAGAATATTTAAATGCAGAGCCAATCTTGCCCGGGAACCCCGGTGCATTCGCGATGGTGGACTCGTTGTAGCCGTAAGGCATTCCTTCCTGATCGGCAGGCGTGGTGTTCTCGGCGCCGGCCGTCGCCAGCGGGTTGCCCGGTGTCTCATATTTCACGGCGATCACACGGATGCGCGGGTCGTTTGTCTCTTTGAGGAAATCCACCAATGCTTTGCCCAAATACACATTGCCACGCTCGGTTCCCTGGAAGTAGTTCGCCAGCGGGTGGTTGAATGTGCTGTTGAACGCGATCAATGCGTTGTCGGCATTCGAGCTCTGTAGACCGCCGTTCGCGGGATCAACGGCAATCGTCACGTATTGCTTGGCTTTGGCTACGTCGATTTTGGAGTAGCGCATGGCGGCGCGCAGCAACAGCGAGTTCCCGAGCTTCTTCCATTGCGCGATGTTTCCTTTGAAAAACAGATCGCCCGACTCAATGGCCTTGCTTGCGTCCAGGGCTTTGGTTCCTTCCTGCAATTCTTTCAGAATGTCGTCGTAAATGACCTTCTGGTCGTCGTATTTGGGCAGGTTAATACCTTCCAAAAATGCCTTTCCAGCCTCGAAATACGGGACATCACCGTAAGTATCAACCAAAACCATAAACACATAGGCTTTCCAGATCCGCGACATGTTATACAGGTTGCTCCTGGCCGGGTTGTCCTTTGTTTGCGCAATAACCGTAGTCAGCAGGTTTACGGGGCCGTTTTGCAGGTACAACGAGTTGAAGTTCGCATTGGAATTGGGATCGGAAACCGCATTATGGTTACCGCCTTCGAGCACGCCGGTGTAAGGCGTGTTGATCTGCTGCACGATCTGCATCTGGTAGTTCTGCGTAGCAATGGCAGAAGTGAATTGCGAATTCGAAAACAGATAAATCGGATCGACGCTCGTGGCGAGCACCGGATTTTTGTTAACGTCCTCGAAGCCGCTGTCGCAGGAACTGGCCGATACAAGCACTGCCAGCGCTGTTGCGTAAATGAATATTCGTCTCATATTTTGAATGACTGACCGGGTCGCCGGTGCGATGATTGAATGATTGAATTTCGAATGCGTGAATGAATGAATGAGTGAATGCGTGAATGAGTGAATGTTTTTTCTCCTTCCTCCTTCCTCCATTCTCCCTTTCCTTCCTTTTCCCCGTCGGCGGTCGGCGGTCAATGGTCGGCGATCAAAACCCATTACAACTTAATGTTCAAATTAACCCCATAACTCCGCGTCGTAGGCAGCGTATGCGTCTCGATGCCTTGCAGGTTGTCGGAGGCTGATACCTGTGCTTCCGGATCGAGGTTGTCGATGTACTTCTTGATCATCAGCACGTTGTTGCACATCGCGGAGAGCGTCAGGCCTTTGATGAACGTCTTGTCGCGCACGAAACGGGAGAGGTCGTAACCGATCGAAAGTGTTCTCCAACGCACGAATGCGCCATTGTACACGAAAGGCGATGCGAGATTGGTGCTGCGGTAAGCGGTGTAGAACTGCTCTGCTTCAACACGTTGTGTGTTCGGTTCACCGGTGGCGGTCACACCTTCGAGCAATACGCCGCCTTCACGGCCTACGAGCGAAGGCTTCGATAGTCCCTCACGCAGGAAGTTCAGGTTCGAGTTCGAAAGGATCTTGTTGCCTGCCTTAAAATCGATTTGTGTGCCAATGCGGACACCTTTTACATTGATCGTGTTTACCCAGGCACCTACCCATTTCGGGATCGCGCTGCCGAAAGTGGTGAGATTACCTTGCTGGGGCAGACCACCCGAAGTGACAATGCGGCCCTGCGCGTCACGCTTGTAGTCGAACCCGCGCAATGACGCGAGCGGTTTGCCCACTTCATGCGAAACAATCCCGAAGAATTCACCTGTACCGACGTCGAAGCGGTCCTGTCTTTCGGCCAGTTCAATCACCTTGCTGATGTTGTAGCTGCCGTTGAAGCTGGTTTCCCATGTAAAATTGTCGTTGCGTACCGGCACGACGGTCAACAGAAACTCTACGCCCTGGTTGCGCAGTTTACCCACATTCACTTTGGTCTGGCTGAAACCGGACGTATTCGAAATGCTGACGTTCAGGATTTCATCGACGGTGTTTTTGCGGTACAATGAAAGGTCGAGATTCAAGCGGCTGTCGAATGTCTTCAATTCCAGACCTACTTCCGTTTCTTTCACTTTGAGTGGGCGGAGGTTCGCGTTCGGGCTCACCGTCGATGGCAGGTTACCCAATGCGGTCCCATTGAACGGGTTGGCATTGATGGCATAGTACAGGTTGTTCGAGTAAGGATCGGTATCTCCACCCACTTCGGCATAGGCTGCGCGGAGTTTGCCATAAGTAAGCCAATCAGGTGTATTGTCGAATGCCTGGCTGAATACGAAACTACCGCTCACGGACGGATACAAATAGCTGTTCGACTGTGGGTTCAAGGTAGAGAACCAGTCGTTACGGCCCGTTACGTTCACGAAGAGGAAATTTTTGTAAGAAAACTCAGCCGATCCGTAAATGGAGTTGACCTTCTTTTTGCTGTAACTGTAATTCGGGTTCTTGACCTGGCCGTTGGCAATGGTGTAGAGGTCGCGCACGTAGAAGTTGGTCACGGCGGTGGACACGTTGTCGCTCACCTGCAACATCTGGTTGCCGCCGAAGGTAATGTCGATCCCAAAATCGCCGAACGACTTATTGGCGCCGATGAGGATGTCCATGTTCCGCTCGCGGAAAGTCGCTACATCCTGGTAGTAATAGCCATTGAAACCCGTCGCCACGGCACCAATCGAACGCGTTCCGGTAGGACGATTGTAGTTGTACGGGCGGGTGTAGTAGTCCTGACCAATGCGGCCTTGGACGAACAGCCAGTCGGTGAAATCGTAGCGCACCGACGTGTTACCGAAAATCCGGTCGCGGCGCACGTTTTCGAAACGGTCGTAAGCTACCCAGTAGGGGTTATTGCGGTTCGTAAAACGCGCCAGGGGCATTTCGTTGCCGTTGGCATCCTTGCGGTTTTTGAGCCAGTCGGTATCAATGCTGGTGGCCAGGGTATAAATGGTGGTATTCGCATTCATGTCCTGGATCCCGATTTGGGGCGGGTTCTTGTTGTACTCGTTGGAATAGTTTGCGTTCAGTTGCGCAGAAAGTTTTTTGGTAAACTTGTAGTTCAATCCGAGGTTGAAGATTTTTTTATGATAAGCCGAATTCGGCATGATCGCATTGGCATCGGTATTCGCAAAAGAGAGGCGGAAATTTCCTTTTTCATTGCCGCCTGATAATGCAACTGAATTGGTAAAACTGGTTCCTGTGCGGTAAAATTGCTTGATACGGTCCTTGTGTGCCACGTAAGGCTGCATGCTACCGTCGAACTGGGGCGTCATGGCGCCGTCGAGCTTTTCGCCGAATGCAAATACACCTGAGCTTTGCGCTTCTGCCACGGTGGTGGGGCGTTTGCCAAACTCTCCCTGACCGTATTCGTATTGAAAATCAGTGTAATCCAATGCTTGCTGCGCCTGGAAATTGGAATTGAGCTCCACGCCGATACCGGTCGTTTTGCTACCGCTTTTAGTGGTGATAATGATCGCACCATCCTTCGCGCGGAAGCCGTACAATGCAGCAGCGGCCGCACCTTTCAGTACGGTCATCGACTCGATATCGTCCTGGTTAATGCTTTGCAAGCCATCGCCCGCATCCGAAGAGCCGCCGGTAGGGTTACCTGTGCCGTTTCCGTTCGAGCCGCCCGCCGAAACGCTGCTGTTGTTGATCGGAATGCCGTTTACGATAATGAGTGGAGAGTTGTTACCGCCAAAAGACGATTGGCCGCGGATACGGATCTTGGTGGAACCACCCGGACCACTCGCAGGTGGAGTCACATTCAAACCGGCTACTTTGCCCTGCAAGCTGTTACCGAGGTTTGTCGTGCGGTTGGTGGTCAGCTCTTCGGTATTGACTGTCGCGGTGGAGTAGCCAAGTTTCTTCGCATCCCGCTTGATACCCAGCGCCGTTACCACCACCATTTCGAGGTTGCGGACATCCGGCGTCATCGAAATATCATAATTGGACTGGTTTCCCAACGGTATTTCCTGTGGTGTGAAGCCCACAGACGAGAATACCAGCATGCCGCCGCCATCGGGCACGCTTAGCTGGAATGCGCCCTCCGCATTGGTGGCGGTTCCTACTTTCGTGCCTTTCACTACAATGTTCACGCCCGGCAGTGGATTGCCCTTTTCGTCTGTGACCTTTCCCGTGATGTTGCGGTCGATATCGCTTTGGCTGCGGATGATCTCCGGCAATGCGCTGCCAGGTTCGGCGGCATTTTTGATGAGCACCACCTGCTTGCCTTCAATCTTGTAGGTAATGTTGGCAGATTTGAAAAGATCGTCCAGAATGTCGCCCAGAGGCCTGTCGACCGCATTGATCGACACCTTTCTTTGCGATTTGATCAATGAAGAGCTGTACGTAAAACGCAACTGTGTCAGCTTGTTGAGTTTGTTCAATACGGTCTTCATTTCGAGGTTATTGACCTGGATCGTGATCTTCTGATTCAGAATATCCTGAGCCCCAACGGTGCCTGCCGCTGACACGGTGGCAAAAATTAGGACAATAAATAATTGGTAAAGTGATATTCTCATAGCCCTGTAAAGTAGCCGGGGTAGATGTCGGTGTTTTTTCATACTTTTGAAAGTTTTGTTCAGGATTGAAATGATGGGACAAAATGCTCCTGTATCGCCACAGATTCCAGTCCGGGCGAGGGGAGGCGCAGGGCCGGTGATGGCGCAATCATCACTGGCTCTTTATCATTGCAAAGGGGAGCAGAATTACTGATATGTCATAGGCAAAATTTGGGATTGATGGTAGTTGATTTTAGTCCTGAAAAGGGTTTAGAATTTAGAAATTTGCTACTTCCGCAGCCCTTATGTAACTTTTTGAAAGCATCCTGACTATTCCTGACTGATCTTGACTATTCCTGACCACTCCTGACTAATCCTGACGTTCCCTCAGTTACAACCTTTGGAACTGATCACAACGAGACCATTCTCCATGTCATAGCTGGCACCTATCGCCTGGCATATCGCATTCAATCGTTGTTTCAGATTTTCTTCATTAAACTGCGCGCTGATCATGCAGTTGGAAAGTGTTTCGGCCTGGTACATAATGCCGATCCCGTAGGCCTTTGCCAGCGCATCGAATGCTTCCGCGACAGGCCTGTCGTCGAACACCTGGTCTTTTTGCACCGCCGATTCAGCCAGCAGTACCGGATTGGCCGTAGCAGCTTTTTCCAATTTATTTTCCTTGCGATTAAACACCACCTGCTGGTTGGGATTAAGGATCACACCCGCCGGTTTGGATCCTTGCGAGGTTTCATATTCCTTCTTGGCATATACCGACACCCGCCCGGTTTTAACAGCGACCATTTCGGTATTATCGCCCTCAAATGCCTTAATGCGGAAGCTCGTTCCGAGCACTTTGGTCACCGTTTCGTTGGTATAGACCAGGAAGGGTTGCTCGGGGTTTTTAGCTACATCAAAAAACGCCTCACCCGTCAAATACACACGTCGCTCATGCGCTGCGAAATGCCGGGGATAGCGGATGCTGCTGCCTTTGGCGAGCGTAGCTACGCTGTTGTCGCTCAGGAGAACGGTCATTTCCAATTCCGTCGGGTTGGTTTTGACGAGCATCTCACTCTCCAGAGTAATTTCATTCCCTTTTCCTGCCGGGGCTATTGCATTATGCGTCGTATAGTAAAGCCAGCTTAGTCCGCCGGTGAGTAGCAGCACCGCCGCAGCTCTCCAAACTGCCCGCTGGTAGAACGGCACACGACCGTCGGCTTTACGTTCTTCTGCAAGGCGCGTAATCTCCGCGATCTCATGTCGCAGCGTTTCATCCGAAAGGTCGTCCTGGTAGATTTCATGCACCGCGAGCACCAGCTCCCGTGCACGTACTGCAATGCCCGCACGGTCGGGATTTTGTTGCAGCCATTGCTGCCAGTAGCGGTCGAGTTCCGGTGTGGGCGACATTACCCAGCGCCGGAACGAATCGTCCGTCGCCAGTTCTTCCACGGTAAAGATTCGGTATAAGCTCATCGGTAAAACAAAAACATACGTTTCAGAGTATTTGCAGGCTCTTTACAATGGTATGTCCGTTTTGAGGGCCAGGATAACCAAAAAAGTCAAAAAAAAATTTTGAAAAGTTATAAAGGGAGGAGGGGAAAGGGTGGTAAGAGGAGAAAGAAATAAAGGGAGGAAGGAGGAAAGGGGTAAATGTATTAAGTGGTTGTAATGTATAAAAAGTATTAAATGTATATTTAGGTTAAAATGTTTATTATGTATTTAAATATTAAAAGTACTGCACAACGATGCCGAACCGCGCTCGCGCAAATCTCTTGATTTGTGTGTATTATTCACAGGTCTCCGACCGGTCGATACGGCACAAACGTTGGGTGGCTGTTGCATGCCCAAGGGCATTGAGAGGACGTCTCTTTCAGCCATTTGCTACCTATATTACATGCCTGACGGCATTATTTGTTTAGTGTGATGGAAGCGGAGATCGTGATTGGTATTGACCTAGGGCCGCTGAGGGGCCAACGTTTATAGCAATCGGCACAAACATAGATAAACCTACTCCGGAGGAATATCCTCGAACGGCCCAGGAGGCTCCGATGGAGCCAGCATATTGGGATTACCCAGACTTATCTACAAACAGAATGCCCCTCAGGGGCGAACACCTTTCGATTGGTATGAATAATCAGCACAGAGGTGGATCTTTGTGTGATTATGTGATTTATCGAATCGCGTAGCGATGTGATATTGGTAGTAATGAGTTGTTGACCGGATCGCAAAATCCTGTCAGAAATGTAACAACAGAGTTCCCCGGTAATTTTTCGATGAATGGTTGTTGCATGTCAAGAACATTTTAAGCATTTACGCCAGTGTTTTACTACCAATATTACATGCCTGACGGCATTGGTTGTTTACTGTGATCGAAGCGGAGATCGTGATTGGCAGTGACTTGCGGCCGCAGCGCGGTCCCCTGTTTATAGCGGGAATGCGCCGCACACGATTACGGACCCCAGCGGGGTCTCCTGACTAACCAGTGCCTAATTTCTGCCTACGGCTGCCCCCTTTTCCCTTTCCTCCATTCTCCTTTCCTCCCTTTTCCCCAACTCACGCCCACAATACAAGCAGCAACCAGAAAAACTCCGCAGGCGCCCATATCTCCTTGATTTCTTTCAGCGTCCGGTAGAGCAGGTTGGACACGCTCTGGCGGCCGAGGCCCATGATGCTGGCGATGTCTTCATTGTCGAGATTTTGGTAGAAGCGAAGGTAGATGATCTCCTGCTGGCGTTTGGAGAGGAGGGAAATGATGCGTTTGAGGTGACCGTTCTGAAAGCGGACGTGCTCCGCCTCGATGATATTCGTTTCGATGGACGGGTCCGATGGATCCGTGTCGAAAATGGCTACTTGCGGCTCGTGGAAGCGTTTGAGCCGTATGCTTTCCTTGATGAGCTTGTGACGGAGCGCTTTAAGCAGGTAAGATTTGACGAATGCGGTTTCGGAGAGAAAATTGCGGCGTTCCCAGAGTTCGAGATAAAGTTCCTGGATGGAATCGCGGATGAAGTCGGGGTCGGACGAAAACTTGGTTGCATAGTTGTACAGCGCCCGGTAGTGCGTTTGGGCGAGTTGCCCGAGCGCCTCCGCGTCGCCGGCTTTAAACCGCTGCCAGAGCCTGATATTCAGCTCGCTGGCATCCGATATGTGTTCGTCCTGATTCAAATCTTTAATGTAACGGCAATGTTGTATTAAATCAATGAATTATACCAATCAAAGCGGCTGCTTGTGGCATTCTCCTTGTGAAGTGGCGGTAATTATTCAATTTTCGGAAATGTTAGGGGAATCAAAAGCGGGGCGGCGAAACACCGCCCCTTGGAAGTCCGCTCGCGCCAATTGCGCTGCGGATTATTTAACAACTTTCAGTTTCCCCTGCATCAGTGAGTAATGGCCGGGGAAAGTGCAGACGTACTGATAGGTGCCGGCCTGTTTGGGAGCTACGAAATAGATCGCTTCCGATTTTTCAGGCTCCACGATATTGGTATGGAAGAGCACGTCATTGGTTTTGGGTACGTAATTCAGTTCTGACCCTTTGAGACCAAGGTTCAAACCTGCTTCACCCACTGCATTGGCTGCTCCCGGCTTGGTAATGACGAGGTTATGCAGCATGTCGTCGTTGTTGTTGAACACAACTTTGATTTTGCTTCCCGCCTTCACCTGGATTTCCGAAATATCGAATTTCAAACCCGGTACCGTACCGATGGTTACCACCTGGTCCGGACCGTTGGTCCAGCTGGCGGGCATTTCGGTCACGCGCTTGGCCGACGCCGATGTGCTGGCGGCGGTTTCAGTTGCGGGCATGGTGTGGGCGCTGTGGTCCATTGTGGCAGCATTCGCTGCTTTTACGGTGGTGGTGAATTGTGAAGGATTGGCAGTTTGTCCGTTGGCAATCTCGTTCAGCGTGTAATAGGCTGTCGTATGCAGCAGGTTGTTGCCATCCGGCGATTTCACACCTTCTGTTTTGATTTCGTGAATGTATCCTTTGCGCAACGAAGCAGGGTCAACCACGAGGCGTACGCGAAGGCCGTCTTCCGACACGATAATGCCTTTGATGGGCACCTCCTCCGTATTGATGATCGGGCTGCCGTAGGTGCGGTGGTAGCGGTAGGTGAAGCTGTTCATTTTATACGCATCCTGGTCCGCAGCGGCCTTTTTGTCGACAGGGCTGGTGAATGTGATCTCAAAACCATCGGGCGTCGAGCGTACAGTCTTCATTTCGAACGGCATTTTACCCGTCCATACGAGTCTTTGGATACCAAACTCCTCCTTACCCGTAGCCGACCATCCGCGGCTCGTCTGGCCTACGAACATGGAGCCGTCGAGGCCCCATTCGAGGCGCAGGATACCCGACATGAATCCTTCGCGGAAAGGGAAAACGGCTCCCT
>Ga0065165_1000927_pt1 | contig 37617 bp, 32 predicted proteins | sample AraplaMF_Cvi_mMF_FD_63813 | JGI IMG/M metagenome (GOLD analysis project Ga0065165, IMG submission 63813) | Arabidopsis root microbial communities from the University of North Carolina, USA - plate scrape MF_Cvi_mMF (version 2) (version 3) | ecosystem: Host-associated > Plants > Roots >... | reverse complement strand
TGCACTGAAGTAAAATACGATTATTTATAACAATCATTAAAATGCCCCTTATGTCAAAACGGAACAAGATCATCTACTGGATTGCCACGCTGTGGCTGGCCCTGGGAATGACGTCTACCGGTATTATACAACTGCTTAAAATGGATACTGCAGGTGCCACAGCCCCGCCAGGTGCCGATGGCATTAAACTGCTGGGCTACCCGGTGTTCTTCCTCACCATACTCGGCGTATGGAAGCTTCTGGGAGTTGTGGCTATACTGGCGCCAAGGTACCCGCTGGTAAAAGAGTGGGCCTACGCGGGCTTCTTCTTCCTTACCACCGGTGCGATTGCCACACACATAACGTTGGGTCATCCCGTTACCGAGTCGCTACCCGCATTGCTGCTGGTGCTTACCGTCGTGTCGTGGTATTTCAGACCGGCTGGCAGGAAGATCGTTGTCAGTTAATTCGTAACTTACTTTTACGAAACCATAAACACAACCTTATACAGTACGTATGGCAAAAGCAAAAAAACAGGCAAAGGGTAGTGAAGCGGAGTTATCTGCAGACGAGCGTGAAGATCTGATCAGCTTGCTACGGCAACGCTTCGAAAAATACAAAGGCCGCCACAAAGGCATTGACTGGAATAAAGTAGAAGCACGGCTGGAAGATAACCCCGACAAACTGTGGTCGCTCCACCAGATGGAAAAGACCGAAGGCGAACCCGACGTGATCGGACACGATAAGAAAACCGGTGAATACATCTTCTGCGACTGCTCAGCCGAAAGCCCCAAGGGCCGCCGGAGCCTTTGCTACGACCGCGAGGCCTGGGAGAAACGCAAGGAACACAAACCCGAGAACACCGCCGTTGATATGGCAGCTGAGATGGGCATCGAATTACTCACCGAAGAGCAGTACCGCGACCTGCAGGAACTTGGCGAGTTCGACCTCAAAACATCCAGCTGGATACAAACTCCCGCAAACATACGTAAGCTTGGAGGCGCCGTGTTTTGCGACCGCCGTTACGATACCGTTTTCCTGTATCACAATGGCGCTGATTCATATTATGCAGCCCGGGCTTTCCGGGGCATCCTGAAAGTATAATATGCACCCGGCCCGGCTGTATGACCTATACGACCGGGCCATGCTTTTCAATACCGCACCACAGCGTCTTTCAAACACGGCACCGCCGCATCGCCTGGCAATTCCGATACGCCACCGGCTACGTTCGCCACGTTGGTAAACCCATGCGTTGAAAGAAAATAGCTGGCCTGCGGGCTGCGGTGGCTGTGGCTGCAATATACAATCACTTCTTTGTTCTTATACGCGCTGAGCTCTCCTACCCTATCTTCCAGCTCGGTAACGTTAATGTTTACAGCGTTCTTAAACTTGCCGTAAGCGTTGCGGCTACTGGTATTATTGAACTCACCCGGGCTGCGTACATCAAGTAACAAAACGTTTTTGTTGTTTTTCAAGCGCTGGCATACGTCGGCAAACGTTAACGTCTTAAACGTTATGGATTCACTTTCTACCAGCTTCATGTTACAAGCCGAACACTTGCCGGGCGCCGTGAGTACCTTATTATCGCAAGCCTGGCCACACGGCAGGCAGCGATAGGTTTTCCCGGGCGCACGCAACGCCGTTACGGCAACGGCGAACACAATAAGAAGAAAACAATACAGAGTGGGTTTCATGAGGATGGGGTTAGCTTCACGAAGGTACAACCCCGTCCACAAGGCTGCAACTACTGCTTGTGTAGCGTGATGTACTGAAGCTCCTGTATCTGTTCTCCCTCGACCTGGGTTAGTTGTTCATACATCAACACCATGGTATTGCCAGCCCAACTGTTGATTAACAGAAGCTCGGGTGTTTCCTCGCCGTTGGTATCGGTAAAAGTAAGCGTGAGCGTAGACTTTGCCGTGACCACATACGTGAACGGCTCCTGTTCTGAAACAAACTCGCCGGTCATATCAGGATCAAAGCGTAATACAAAGTCTTCCGTGTTCTCCTCCCGGTCCATTACAATCTTACCGGCACGGTGCACCTGGAACTGTATCTTTTCGGATACCCAGGTACCGACAATCTCAGATCCTTGCGGATCATCGTCTTTACTGCCACAGGAAAACAATGTCAGGCTTAAAGCCATAACTCCAGCCATCCATACGCGTAGGGATTTCTTTTTCATATCAGGGTTTGTAAAGTTTGATAGAGCAAAGCTATACGGCGCCGGTATCCAAGAACATCCTGTAAAAGGAGGATTTAAACAGGATGGTTAAGATTGACATAATGAACAAGATTAGAGCATCTCTGTAAAACCAGCAGTATCGCCCAAACGGCTGAGATGAAGGATGAAGCAGAATAAGAGCCAATCCGTGCTCGTAAAAACCAGGTCTGATCGTTGAATCATACTGCAATAATCCCAGTTCATCATGTCAATCTTAACCATCCTGTCCTTCCTTCTGCACGAGCGAGAACCAGTTGCCTGAATCGTCTACCAGTAAGGCTTCGAGGCCGTAGAACTCCTGCGTGGGTGGTTTTTTGAATACCACGCCTTTGCGGGAGAGTTCTTCGTACGTGGCGTTAAGGTCGTTGCATTCGAACACGCCGAAACCGAACGTACCCATCTTTACAAGGTCGCGCATTTTTTCGGCGGCGTCGTCTTTGAACATCATACCGTCTTTAATGGCGATGAGACTGATTTCGAGATCAGGTTGGTCTGGGGGGCATACCGTGAGCCAGCGCATGCCGGGCCCCATGGGCGCATCGGTGTGAAGCTTAAATCCTAGTTTGTTTACATAAAAGTCGTATGCGCTATCCTGGTCAAGGACATAGAAGCATACATGATTCATTCGTGCGATCATTGTTTATCATTTAACGTTTCAAAGATGGTGCGCCGCCGGTTAACCGTACTCTCGAAAATTGCTATTTCGGTAGCCAGCCATAGCGACTGGCGAAACACCCCGGAACGAATTTCAGCGGAGCGTCACGGAGCTGTTGCTTGCGTGCCCGGTACCGACGCTGATACTCCGACGGCGACGACCGGTTGTACTTTTTGAATAACCCGGCAAACGACGTAATGCTATCGAACCCCACACTGGCACAAGCCCCGGCCACCGACATCTGTTCCTGCTGAAGTAACAGCCGGGCTTGTTCGATCCGCACAGCACTGAGATATTGATGCGGTGTCTTACCGTAGGTCTTGCGGAACAGCCTGATAAAATGAAACTTCGAGAAGTGCGCCTCGTCGGCAATATTATCCAGGTCTATCGCTTCGCTGAAATGCGCGTCCATAAAAAGCTTGGCTTGTACGATGCGCTTATAGATGTATGGATTGGCATTCATTGGAAACAAAGTGGAACGCAAAATACGGTATAACATCCTTATCCCAAGAGGGTTTACAAGATATCTATCGTGTTCATCACAGACCATCTGCGTATCCTGTCAGTAGTTCACGGTATTCGTAAATACCAGACTTCTGGTATTACCTGAGTGGCTATCGGTTGGTATTTTGAAGACTATTGGGTAACGTATTTGTGGTTATCCGGGAAGTCATAATTATACATCAAACCAAATTGCTAACGCATGAAGAGAATGTTACTATCGGTACTGCTGTCCGGTGCAATTGCAGCGGGGGTGACAGCGCAAACGCTGGGCGAATTCAAACCTAAAGATCAGTCTTATGGGTTGAATAAAGCGAAAGATGCCAAACGCATTTACATTGCCGGCTTCGATGTCAATTTTCAGGTGTATAACGAAAAGGAAGACTTCAAGCAGGGCGGTCACCAGTTGGGTGGCGGCATGAAGGGCGACGCCTCCGCATCGCTATCCATCGGCCTGGATGGACTGGATGAGAAAACAGTGATCGACATTACCGACAAACTGTATAAAGAATATACCGATAAGCTTACCGCAAAAGGCCTTACGATTATAACGGCCGACGAAGCCGCGAAGATCGAAGCCTACGAAGGCTGGGACCGCATCAAAGGCGGCAAAATAAACCTCGCGCAGATTCCGGGTGTCATGGCCGTATCGCCTTCTGCATTCGAGTACTTCGTAAAGAAAGTCGATAAAGACGGCAAGGAAAAGAAAGGTGGCTTCCTGGGCAATGAAGCCTCAAAGTATGCCAAGCTTTCGAAAGACCTGGACGACGCCATCATCGGTAGCGTAGACATTACCGTGTTGTTCGTGCAGGACCAGAACGCCTTCCAGGGCAACGGTGCCAACATCAAAGTAAAGACCAACCTACGCATTATCGATACCGAAGGTATTACCATGGCCAGCGATGCCAAGATCAAAATGAAAGGACAAAATACCGTTACCACCGTAACCAGCACCGTGGCCTTCTATCACGGCAAAATGGGAGCCGGTGCCACTACGGCGTACACCGGCACATTATCGAAGCCTTTAACAATTGGTGGTGTTATTGAAGATACCAGGGTGCAAAGCTTCGCCAACGCCGGTGTTGCACAAGGCAACGCTACCATCTACGGCACCTTCTACAGTGTGCGTAACGCCAGCAATAAAAACGCAAAGATCATTACCGTAGACCCCGCCAAATACAGCGAAGGTGTTTACAGTGGCGCCAGCAAGTTCCTCGCATTCCATACCGATGAGTTCCTTAAAGGGCTTAAATAAGCATCGTCAATACCACAGCAAAAAGCCGGGCACATCGTCCGGCTTTTTTAGTATTACCAGTTTTCAGTAAACCGAGTGCATTGTTGTAAAATAGTCAGACAACGCCAGGTATTAACGCTTGTGTGTTGCTCTCCCCTGATACCGATGTTTCACCTTTTAAAGCAGGAATATTCCGCCATTCCAGGATTAGTGCAAAGGGCTCTGTAGAAGCGTCAAAATCCGTATTATTGCGGCGCATAACCTAAGTATCAGAGCCAATGAAAAGGAATTTATTTTTTAGCACCCTGGTCTTGCTCACGCTGCTTGTCAGCGGCATAGCCCTGGGCCAGCAGTATAATCAACACGAAGCGTTTGCACCGGTATTCTACCCGATGTATGGCGATAAAGTACGTGCTGCCGATGGAACACCCGGCCCCGAGTACTGGCAAAACAGAGCCGACTATGCGATCGATGCATCGTTGAACGATCAGGATCACACCGTGAAAGGAGTCGTTACGATCACATATACCAACAACAGCCCGCAGGCTTTACCCTTCGTATGGTTACAACTCGACCAAAACATTTATAAAACTGAATCACGCGGCAACGCCGCCACCGCGGTTAGTGGTGGTCGCTGGGCTAATCGCGACGCCTTTAACGGCGGGTACACCATAAGCTCCGTAAAGATCCTGGAGAAGGGCAAAGAAGCCGATGTGGCGTATAGCATCGACGATACACGAATGCAGGTAAAGCTCGCCCAAAAGCTAAAGGCACAGGGCGGCGTGATTCGTTTAAAGATTGCCTTTGAATTCAAGATCCCGAAATACGGCACCGACCGTCTGGGCCAGCTCGATACCAAAAACGGCATCATCTACGAAGTTGCCCAATGGTATCCCAGAATGTGTGTTTACGACAACCTCAACGGCTGGAACACACTGCCCTACCTCGGTCAGGGCGAGTTCTACCTGGAGTATGGCGACATTACCTATTCAATCGATGCTCCCGTAAACCACATCGTAGTAGGTTCCGGCGAACTCCTGAACCCGAAAGACGTACTTACTGCCGAGCAGCAGAAACGCTGGGCCGACGCAACACAAAGCGAGAAGACCGTAATTCTCCGCTCGGCCGCCGAAGTTACCAGCGCCAATTCAAGACCCGCCGGCAAAGCCCGCCTCACCTGGAAATTCAAGTGCACCAATACACGCGATGTGGCGTGGGCTTCGTCTAAAAGCTTTGTGTGGGATGCCGCACGTATAAACCTTCCCGGTGGTAAGAAGTCGTTGGCCATGTCGGTATATCCGGTAGAAGCCGCTACAGACTCTGCCTGGAACCGCTCTACCGAATATGTTAAACATTCTATCGAGTTCTACTCCAACTACCTGTACCCATACACCTACCCTACCGCGGTGAATGTTGCCGGTATTGTAGGCGGCATGGAATATCCGGGCATCGTATTCTGTTCAGCACGCGCGAAGAAGGCCAGCCTGTGGGGCGTTACCTCGCACGAGTTCGGCCACAACTGGTTCCCGATGATCGTAGGCTCGAACGAGCGCAAGTTCCCCTGGATGGACGAAGGCTTCAACACCTACATCAATACATTGGCCGACGAGCGCTTTAACAACGGCGAATATGCCTCCAACATCGCCCCGACACAGGCCCTTACCCACTACCTGTTTCACGACAGCACGGAATCCATCTACAACATACCCGACGTTACTCAGCAACGTAACCTCGGCGCTGTTGCCTACCGTAAACCCGGACTCGGCCTTACCCTGCTGCGCAATGAAATCATCGGCGCACAACGGTTCGATAGTGCGATGCGCTATTATACCCATGCGTGGGCGTTCAAACACCCGTCACCGTACGACTTCTTCCATTGCATCGAGAACTATACCGGTGAAACACTGGACTGGTTCTGGCGCGGTTGGTTCATGAACCAATGGACCATCGATCAGGCTGTGGTGGGTGTATCGTATATCAACAACGATCCCAAGCAAGGCTCGGTCATAACCATCCGCAACAATGGACAGTTGCCCATGCCTGTAACCGTAGAGATCACCCAGGACAACAACAAGAAAGAAACCGTAAAGCTGCCGGTAGAAGTATGGCAGCACGGCACTACCTGGAAGTTCAGACACAACTCTACGGGTACTGTAACCGCTGTAAACATCGATCCACGACAGAAGCTGCCCGATGTGAACCGGAGCAACAACCAATGGAATGCCGCGAAATAACGCAGGACATAGAAAATAAAACAAAAGGCCGTCCCGGTATATACGAGACGGCCTTTTGTTTTTATAATGCGGACGGATCAATCTTTCCTGGCATCGAGCTCCTGAAGTCTGGAGAGGCCTTCTTCTTCGCTCTTCAGTGCCGATGTAAGAAAGAACACCTTTGCTTTTTCAGGATTGCCCTGTTCCATCAGGAATTCGCCATAATGATACTCCAGCAAATCCACCGGTACCTTCATATCGAGCGATCGCTGATACCAGTGTTCGGCCAGCACAAAGTCTTTTTTCTTCTGGTAGTATAACGCCAGGTTACGGTACGAATACGCCAGATCGCTGTTACCCGTAGCCAGCGCTTTCTCGATGCAGGCCTTGCCTTCTTCGAGTTCGCCGGTCATAATCAACGCATAGCCCAGGTTGTCGTTGGCAAAGCCATACTCCGGCCCAAGCGCCAGGGCTTTACGGAAACTGGAAATACCGAGTTTATAGTCTTTGATGCGCAGGTAGTAATAGCCCATGTTGTTGAACACATCGGCTTTCATCACATCGTCGTTGGTAATAAACAATATCTTTTGCAGCGTGGCGATGGCTTCATCCATTTCGTTTTTCTCGAAATGGTCGTTGGCCTGGTTGAAGAGGTCGTTTGCCCGTACCTCCTGCTCGTCGTAAAGGTCGTTCGGATTGTTGTTCAGATAGGTAACAGCCTGTTCAAAAAGTTTCCGGAAGTCTGGCGGAAATTCGTTTTTCCACTTCGGGTGGTTGTCGCCCGAAAGGTTGGCGTAAGTGGCCAGGCTGAACGCCATTACGTTACGGGGCATCTCCGAACCGTAGTTCCACTTGATCTCAGAGCGTGCCGCTTCGTTGTGCTCGGTATTCAGCAGGTGTTGCACGAGGATCACACCAAAGCCGTAGTAGATGCCGGCCAGGTAGATAAACAATCCGGTATCGTCACCACCTACATCAAATTCCAGGTCGCTTTCGGTAAGGCGAATGCGTATAAATTCATAGATCAGGCTGCACACCAACCGGTCGCGGTGCTTTACCATATTATAAGCAACGAACAGGCGATGATTGCCTTTTTTAAGTTCAGTCTCGCTCGCAAACCGCACGCCTTCCATCTGATACGGAATATCGTTGTGGTCGCGCAGATCAGACAGCACATCGTAGCGGACGTAGTCGCGTGGAATGCCGAAGAGGCGACACAGGTCCGTTACCACATTCTCGACACTAACCTCTGGTGTCGAAAAGGTTGCCGGAAAAAACGCCGCGGTAAGCACCGTTTGCTCTTCCTGCTTATTGGGATACCCAAAAACGCTTTTCAGCCAGCCGAAGTTTTCCTCCACCCAAACGCGGTCTCCTTCCGAAATGCTGAATGGTTGGCCACCGGCGCCTTCATTTATGCCTACAATCTTCATTTATTGTTCAAAAGTAAACCGTAAAGATGGGGCAGCGTATCCTAAAATAAAAGCGCGCCCTCTCCCATTACGCGCCGTCTGCAAAAAAGCACGATTTACGTCTGCGCTTGAAGCACCTTAAGACACGCGGGGCCTGCACTGCCACAGCATACCAGGCACGTTGCTAACACGAAAAAGGGTGGCCTGTACAGACCACCCTTGTATATATCCGGCTAAACTGTGCCTTACTTCACCAGGTCGAAACGGTCAAGGTTCATCACCTTGGTCCATACCGCTACGAAGTCGCGTACAAACTTTTCTTTCGCATCAGCACATCCGTATACTTCGGCAATGGCGCGAAGCTCAGAGTTTGAGCCAAAGATCAGGTCTACCCGTGTGCCGGTCCATTTCACGGCGCCGGTCTTACGGTCGCGGCCTTCGAACACGTTCTGCGAATCAGACGTTGCCTGCCAGGTTGTACCAAAGTCAAGTAGGTTCATAAAGAAGTCGTTCGTGAGGGTTTCCGGTGTGTTGGTAAATACGCCGAGCTTCGAATTGTCGTAGTTGGTATTCAGTACACGCAGACCACCGATAAGCACCGTTAGTTCCGGAGCGGTAAGGGTAAGCAGCTGTGCACGGTCTACCAGCAGCGCTTCGGCGGCAGCCGTATGGTGTGTTTTGAGGTAGTTGCGGAAACCATCGGCCGAAGGCTCCATCACCTCGAACGAATCGACATCGGTCTGCTCCTGCGATGCATCGGCCCGACCCGCGGTAAACGGAACAGTGATGGTGTGGCCGGCATTCTTCGCGGCTTTTTCCACGCCGGCGCCTCCGGCCAGTACAATAAGGTCGGCTATCGAAACCTGCTTACCGCCGGTCTGCGCACCGTTAAACTCCTTCTGTATGCCTTCCAGCGTCTTCAATACCTTCGCCAGTTGGGCCGGGTTGTTTACTTCCCAATCCTTTTGCGGAGCCAGGCGAACACGGGCGCCGTTTGCACCACCGCGCTTGTCTGAACCACGGAAGGTTGAGGCGGAGGCCCAGGCGGCAGAAACCAGTTCTGACACCGACAGACCAGACGCCAGAATTTTGCTCTTGAGCGCCGCAACATCGGCATCGTCTATAAGCTTGTGCGTAACCGCCGGAATGGGGTCCTGCCACAACAGTTCTTCGGCCGGTACTTCGCTTCCCAGGTAACGCGCACGGGGTCCCATATCGCGGTGTGTAAGCTTATACCACGCACGGGCAAAGGCATCGGCAAACTGATCAGGGTTCTCGAAGAAACGACGTGATATCTTTTCATAGATCGGATCCACACGCAGGGCCAGATCCGTCGTAAGCATCGTGGGCGCATGGCGCAGCGACTTATCGTGCGCATCGGGCACACTGCCCGCACCACCTCCGTTCTTCGGTTTCCACTGGTGTGCCCCCGCGGGGCTCTTGCTTAGCTCCCAGTCGAAGCCAAACAGGTTCTCGAAGAAATTGTTGCTCCACTTCGTTGGTGTTGTAGTCCATGCACCTTCCAATCCGCTGGTAATGGTGTGCACACCATGGCCATTGCCCAGCGAATTTTTCCAGCCCAGGCCCTGCTCTTCAATACCGGCAGCAGCAGGTTCGAGGTGAACATGCTTTCCGGGATCGCCGGCACCGTGGGTTTTACCAAACGAATGTCCACCCGCAATAAGGGCTACCGTTTCTTCATCGTTCATCGCCATACGGCCGAACGTTTCGCGAATGTCACGCGCAGAGGCCAGCGGATCAGGATTGCCGTTAGGCCCTTCGGGATTTACATAAATAAGCCCCATCTGCACCGCACCCAGCGGCGCTTCAAGCTCGCGGTTGCCTGTATAGCGTTCATCGGCAAGCCACTTGGTTTCAGAGCCCCAATACACTTCTTCCTGCGGCTCCCATACATCTTCGCGACCACCGGCAAAGCCAAAGGTTTTAAAACCCATCGATTCAAGCGCGCAGTTACCCGCCAGGATCATAAGGTCGGCCCACGATATCTTGCGACCGTACTTCTGTTTCACCGGCCACAACAGCAAACGTGCCTTATCGAGGTTGGCATTGTCGGGCCAGCTGTTCAACGGCGCAAAGCGCTGCATACCGGCACCGGCTCCACCACGACCGTCGCCCACACGATAGGTACCCGCGCTATGCCAGGCCATGCGAATAAAGAACGGACCATAGTGACCATAATCGGCCGGCCACCACTCTTGTGACGTGGTCATTAAATTGAAAATATCCTGCTTTACGGCTTTCAGATCGAGCGACTTGAATTCCTCCGCGTAGTTGAAGCCTTCATCCATCGGATTCGACAGCGTGGAGTGCTGACGCAGAATACTCAGCTTAAGCTGATTGGGCCACCAATCGCGGTTGCGCGTACCGCCACCGGCGGTTTGTTTCAACGCGCCGTGATGAAACGGGCATTTGCCGGCCTCGCTGTCGTTTACATTTAACGACTTTTGATTTGTTGGAGTGCTATTTTCCATGAGCTATAGATTGTTTGGTTCCAGATTTATTCCTTTCGAACGCTCAAAGGTTCGCTTTCGGAGCCTATCGATCAAATCGATTGTCTTTATGACGACATAGGCAGCATCTATACGACGCACCGGGACAACACGCCCCGCAACACCATCAACACAAAACTTCGTTACATTGAAAATAAACAATTTTGCCTTTGGTACAACACTTTCCCCCTACTTCGTCTGTTATCCGGACGTGAATAAAACGTGAAGCAGTCATTACCAGCCTCCGCGACGTCTGAACCGATGTTATCGTATCTTGCCTGTACTTTTTATCTTTACCGGCGCGCTAACCACCCGGCAGTAATCATGACCATCGAAGAAATCATCAACACCATCTATCCGCTTCCCCAGGCATCGATGGACTCCCTGCTGCCACACATCTCCACCGTGAGTTATCCAAAAGGATACCTGCTGTTGCGCGCCAACACCATCGAGCCCAACGTATACTTTATCCGGAAAGGAATCGTACGCGCCTTTGCGCACACCAACGACTGCGAAATAAATTTCTGGTTTGGCAAAGAGGGGGATCCAATGATATCCATGAAAAGTTATGTACAGAACAAGCAAGGTTATGAAGACATCGAATTACTGGAAGACTGCGATCTGTATGAGTTAAAAAACAACGCGCTGCAAAAGCTCTTTACCTACGATATACACATGGCCAACTGGGGGCGGAAGTTTGCCGAGCTGGAACTCGTTAAAACCGAAGAGCGGCTTATCTCCCACCAGTTCCGCACCGCTACGGAGCGGTATAAAGATCTGCTGACCAACAGCCCTGAATTGCTTCAGCGTGTATCGCTGGGGCATATCGCCTCGTACCTCGGCATTACCCAGGTTAGCCTGAGCCGCATCCGGGCAGAAATCAAATAACCGTTTTTATCATTTGTAAAATCGGGTTTGCGCCAAATGTGCCACCTTTGCAAAAAAATAACAAAGCAATGAACTGGATAATGTTGGTTTTCGGGGGGCTTTTCGAAGTCGGTTTTACGTTTTGCCTGGGTAATGCGCAGCAATCGGTGGGCAAAGCATCGTATATGTGGTATGGCGGGTTCGTGTTCTGCCTATTTGCGAGCATGTTCCTGTTGATGAAAGCAACGCAGACCCTACCCCTCGGAACGGCCTATGCCGTATGGACGGGCATTGGTGCCGTGGGCACTGTGCTGGTGGGCATACTGGTCTTTAAAGAACCGGCCACCTTTCTGCGCCTGCTGTTTATCGCCACACTGATCGGATCGATTATCGGGTTGAAAGCCGTATCGTCGCATTAAGAAATTTTACAGTGTCCCTGTCAAATGATAGGGACACAAATAGCCATGGCGTGGCTACTGCTATGAAAGCCTCGGTGCAAACGGCATGATAGCAACGTCGTCAGTAGACGAGGCACACACAACAGAGCTGTACCCCTGCGCCAATGCAAGCCGGGTAAAATACCATGGGGTCGTGTCGTAAACTAATACATCCGGCAAACAGTTGTAGCAATCCATACCCTCGGTCAACCCTACCCCAACGGCTTTTAACAACGCCTCTTTCCTGGCCCATAGATCATAAAATGCCGCTACCGGTGCTGCGGACCTCTGTATCGCATACAGCTCATCGGCATGGAGTATATTCAAAAATTCGGTATAATCTACATCCTCGTGTTTTTCGATATCGATTCCCACATCAGAGGCCGCTGTGCATAAAACGACCAGGCTACCCGAGTGCGAAATATTGAACTTTTTCCAGCCCGGAATAAACGGCTTTCCCCGTTCCGTCCGCGAGTATGTGGTGAACAGAGCCCCGGCACCGTCCGCCTGTAGAGTGTGTAGCAGCATGAGTCTTGCAACGATTCGTGCCACACGGTCCTTTCTAAAATGGTAACGCAGCACATCGTGGTGCAAAGCCGCGGGAAGCTGAGCCAGCAGAGCTGCCTCCTGTTCGTCGGTTGTTATGTCGGCTATAGAGCTGTAGAAAACGTTGATCATCGGAAATGGGCAGTTAGAGACACAATTCGCAAGGTGCAACATCGGTAATGTATGATTCGAAAATAACATTTCAAACAGCCCCGAGGCTAACCCGCATTAAAAATCAGCCGACCGAGAACCATCCCTGCGCGGTTTCCCCTGTTTTTGTCGCAAATACACCTCACTGTTGTAGGATATTACACTGTATTTTTGAACCGTAAATCTATAACCCGTATGAAAGTTCTCATCATCATCCTAGCCGTTATCGGCGGCATCATTGCTCTGGTATTGATCATTGCGCTGTTCTCGCGCAAAGACTATACCGTGACGCGCAGTATCACGATTAACAAACCGGCAGCCGATATCTATACCTACATCCGCCACCTCAGGAACCAGATGCACTATAACAAGTTTACGATGGCAGACCCTAACCAGAAGGTAACGTACCGTGGTACGGACGGCACGGTAGGTTTTGTTATGGCCTGGAACGGAAACAAGCAGGCGGGCGAAGGCGAGCAGGAAATCAAAAACCTGGTAGAGAACGAGCGTATGGACATCGAGCTGCGTTTTGTAAGACCGTTTGCCGGTGTGTCTCAAGCACCGTTTATCTTAACCCAAAAGAGCCCCACCGAAACCGAAATAACCTGGGGCATGAGCAGCCGTATGCCGTACCCGATGAACTTCATCCTGGTCGTGGCCGATATGGACAGCATGCTTGGCAAAGAGCTTGAAGCAAGCCTGATGAACCTCAAAAACATTATGGAGAAATCCTGATCCGATACAGAACGCAAATCGTTGCAGACAGGGCTCACGTAGCCCTGTTTTTGTTTATAGGCTATACTAATAACGCTTTGTTATATTTATTACGATAGGCCAGCGGCGAGAGGCCCGTTATCCTCCGGAATACCTCTCGAAATGCCTTAACATCAGAATAGCCAACATCGTACATTACTTCATTGATCGTTTTACGGCTGTTCTCGAATGCCTTCTTGGCCGCCTCCACCTTTACCCGCTGCGAATACTCTACCGGCGTGTTACCGGTGGCTTTAATAAACCGCCGGTCGAAGTTTCTCCGGCCGATGGCAAACCGCGACGATAGATGTTCGACAGAGATCTTCTCGTGAAGGTTCTTCTCAATATACGTTTGCGCCTGCCTCACCATATCGTCGTCGTGTGTCTTCTGGCCGGTAAAAATGATGAATTCCGATTGACTCTGCCGGTCGATGGTGATCTGAAATACCTTGGCGCAAAAAATCGCCGTTTGCCGGTCGTAATACTTTTCCACGAGGTAAATCATGAGGTTCAGAAACGAGTAGGCACCGCCGTTGGTGTAGAGGCCATGTTCATCGGTAATCAGTTTATCGGTCTTTAACTGCACATCGGGAAACATCGTACGGAACGTATCGGCCGCAGCCCAATGGGTAGAGCAATGCTTACCGTCGAGCAGTCCCGCCGAAGCGAGAATGAATGCTCCCGTGCAGATGCTGGCTACTTCGGCACCTTGCTTATATTGGCGTGTTACCCACTCGATCAATGGTGTATTGGCCAGAAGTGTCTCACGATAATTATGATTCAATGACGGAATAACAATCAGATCTGTGTGGCTAACGCTCGCAATACTCACATGTGGTTTTACGCTGAAAAGACCACCGTAAAATTCCACTTCCGTTGAAAGTCCGGCTAATTGAATGGTGAAGACATCGCGTCTTCCCGTATCGCGCCAATAGGCGTTGGCACGCGTAAAGATCTTGTACGCCCCAACAATGCTGCTCAGGTTATTTTCACCATCCGGTACCACGATCGTAAGATGTTTCATGACTTGCTGTTTGCACAAAGATAAAACGATATCCCGTCCGGATCAGCCCACGACAAAGTCCATTTTGCCCCCCGCTGCAAACAATCCTGGTCATCATCAATAGCAACGCATTGACTACAATATCATCCCCTCCCTGAATAAAGCTATTTAAACCATCGATTGCATACACATAGCATAACAACTGTTAATAGAAGAATTAAATAACAAGTATATAGCGCTGCTTTGGCGGGCGTATCTAATCTTGAGAAAATAAATAAAGTTGAATTTATTTTCTCAGAAGTCTACACGTACAGAAACGTATATATAACAAAGCGAAACATCCTCATAAATACCATGCCAATACTATCTTTTCTAAAACAATCTGTACACTGAATTCTTTACCTCGTTAAACCAGACTAGGTGTTACATAAAATAATACATTACTTTCATACAACCTTACATTGTTTATCGAAAATTAAGGAGTTAGCAAGTTGTCTATGCAAAAAGAGATACAAACCAATGGCAGCGCGAAGCAGGCGCGCAAAAGTTTATACCTTCGGCTCGACGAACACACTTACGTTATCGAAGGTCATTGGCAAATACAGTCAGGATCGCACCATGACAACGCGACAAACCAACAAACCCTTCACATCGCCTCTGATTATCATGCAGACTTCGGCCCGGTAAGCCACCTCGTTCATCCCGAAGATGTCGATGGATTGAAACGAACACTCGACACCATGAATAAAAGTGATGCCGTCGACTACCAATTCAGGATCATTACCCCTACCGCGCGTATTCAAACATTAATCGGTTCGGGCAGGTTAGCGAGAGAAAAACCCCTGCCGACAAGTCAGTGGAACGAAGATCTTACCGTGCCTGAACTTCAACTACAGATCTTCAATTATGCCGAACAAGCCAGCCACACAGGTTCCTGGGCCTGGAACATCAGTACGGATCGATTCCATTGCACCGACAATGTTTATAAGCTTATGGGACTGCAGCGTCATACAGAACGCATGGACCTGGTGACCTTTACGCAAAACATTCAACTCGAAGACCGGAAACATGTGCTGAACCGGTTTATGCTCGCCAAACAGCAACGCCAACCGCTGGTCGTTGATTTCCGGGTTCGTGTGCCACACCGTGGTATACGCCATATTCGTACGAAGGCCGAACCATTCTTTAACCATAATGGGTTTATGCTTCTTATTGGTAGAATAAAAGATGTAACGCGCGAATCGCTCAAGGGCGCGCGCGAACGGGAACGCGAACTGATAGCGACACATACGGGTGAACAATCGTTACGGTCCGGGGTAGATCACGCGATGCTCACCGCGCACGCCGGTCCGCAGCGTATACAGAAGCAGGATATAAAACACACGGCCCCCAAACCGATAGTGTCACGTACCGAAAATGAAAAATCTTACCTCCCCGATGATCGCTACCGAACCCTCTTTCACAGGCTGGAAGATGGATTTGCCTGGTGCGAGGTCATCCGGAATGATAATGGCCACATAATAGACTGGCACTTCCTGGATGTAAACCCCGCCATCGAAAAGCACACCGGTATATCGCCGGCTTACCTTACGGGACAACGCTTCAGTGAAACACCCGCACACCAGCGTGAATGGTGGCTGGACACCGCCGCGCGCGTAATCCGCTCCCAACAAGCGGAAAAGATCGAACACTATAATACGCTTGTAAACCGTTGGGAAGAGGTAACCGTTTTCCCGTTCGGCCCGGAGCAGTTTGCCATGGTGTACCACGATGTAAGCGAACACAAAGAAGCCGAAGACGCCCTGCAAAAAACAAAAGAACTAAAAACATTTATCCTTGGGTTGAACGATGTACTGAATCGTATCACTGACCCCATCGAAATACAATACGAGGCATCGCGCAAACTTGCACAGCAGCTTGACTGCGACAATGGGTATTACGCGGAAATGTCGGACGACGAAAACACCTTAACCGTGCGTAGAGATTACGTGCGCGGAAATCTGCCCTCGGTTGCGGGCGTGTACCCTGCGGACGCCTTCACACAAATCCTTGCATTAAGTCGCGACGGCTGCCTCGCGATAAACGACGTGGCATTATCATCTTTACTTTCTGAACACGAGAAGGCGATGTTACAATCGCTCCAGGTCGGTGCGCTGTTGTTTGTCGGGCTTTTCAAAAACGGCAAACGTGTGGCGAATATGGCTATCGACCAGACCAAACCACGGCAGTGGAAATCGTTCGAGATATCACTCCTTCTCGAAACCGCAGAGCGAACCTGGGGCATCATGGAAAAGAACCGTGCAGACAATGCCCTGCGTAAAAGCAAAGCGAGATTACACACACTGCTGCACTCACTAAGCCGCCCGCTTGCCGAACGGGGTTATACGCAACAATTGCCCGACGGACAGGCACAAGACAAACCGGAACAACTACACACCGATCATACCGAATTTAAAACCATCATTGAACGGCAGAACGCCTATCTCCATAACATTCTCAACGCCATTCCACAGATGCTCTGGGTACTGGATGCGCATGGTAAAATAACCTTTGTGAATGACCGCTGGCACATGTATACCGGCATAACCGAGGAACAATGCCTGGACCGCGACGCCCGCAAGTGCAACATCTTTCATCCTGGACAGCAAAGGGAACTCGCCGACAAATGGGAATACCTTTTCGGGCAAAAGAAACGGTATATAGGCGAAGTATTGGTGAAAGACACCAACGGAAGCTACCGGTGGCATCTTGACATCACCGAACCTATACTGGACGATCACGGCAACATCGAAATGTGGATCGGCTCCTTTACCGATGTGAACGAGCAATTCGCCAGTGAAAAGGATGCGAAAGAAACACGCGACCTGTTACAGGCCGTATTCGATGCCTCGGCAAGCTCTATCATCATTTTCGACGCTGTACACGACAACACCGGAACGATCACCGACTTCGAGACACGTTACTCCAACACAAACGCTGCGCAGTTTCTGGATGAACAGAACCTCCCTCATAAAAGCCTGATGCATATTCTGCGCAAACAGGGTACCCCCGAACTCTTCGGCCATTTCAGGAACGTAATGGCTACGGGCAAACCATTCGCCATTGATTATACCATGCAGCTGGAGGAAAACGACAAATGGTTCCACCTTATAGCCGTAAAACTGGAAGACGGCATCGTAGTAACGCAAAGCGACATTACCGAGCAAATGGTCTCACGGAAAAACCTGGAGCGCCTCAACGAATCACTGCGGGAAAAAAATCACGAACTCAAAACCGTTAACGAAGAGCTGGCTAACTTTACCTTTATTGCCAGCCATGACCTGCGCGAGCCGCTGCGCAAAATACGGATCTTCGCCTCCGACATTATCGAGAACGACGTCGAAAACTTAAGCCCACGCAGCAGATTGTTCAGCCGGAAAATACTGACCGCCGTCGATCATACGAACGATCTCATCGAAGACATTCTCACCTACTCGCGCGTAGCCACCCAACCCAAACGACACCATGCCGTAACCGATCTCAACAGACTTCTGAAACACGTACTGGCCGACCTCAATGACACCGTTATAAAAACCAATGCGATCATTCGTACAAACAAGATTCCGTCATTTAAATGCAATGCACTGCAGATGACACAACTTCTGCAAAACCTTATTTCCAACGCGCTCAAGTTCCAGGACGGCCATAAAAAGCCGGATATATCCATCATCGGCCATCATGTTCCCGGCGAAACCATAGACTCTATGCTGGCCAGTGCAGATCATCACTACCTGAAGCTTGAAATAACCGATAACGGCATAGGCTTCGACGATAAGTATGCCGAGAAGATCTTCGGCATCTTCCAGCGGCTCCATCCACGCAATGCGTACTCCGGCCTCGGTATGGGCCTGGCCATCTGCAAAAAGGTTGTGGAAAACCATAACGGCTTTATTATTGCCAAAGGTACTGCCCGGCAAGGTTCCGTGTTCACCTGCTATTTCCCCATTAAAGACTAAAGCTCACTGCGTAACCGTTGTGCGCCGCCGGCCATCCCGAGAGTACCCGGGATGGCACCGGCGGCCTACGCGCTTGCATCGTATTCCTTAGCGTAGTACTTTTGCATCGTCATCTGTCAACAAATCAGTGTAATCCACAATTTCTTTCCATCGGTTTAAAAGAGGTGTCCTGAAAGGACTTCCCCGCGTTTTTCCATTTTTTACCACGAAAGAAACGTATGCTTACGCTGAGTATGCTATCCTATACCCATTCAAACGGGGCTGTGCTGTTCAACGGCCTCGACCTTACCATCAACGCCGGCGATAACGTTGCCCTGGTGGGCCACAACGGTTCCGGCAAGTCAACCCTGCTGCGCATAATGGCGGGCCAGTTACTACCTGCTACCGGCGCTGTAGCCGCTGCCGTGCCACCATTTTATGTACCGCAGCACGTGGGCCAGTTCGATCACCTCTCCATAGCGCAGGCCCTGCAAATCGATGCAAAACGTAAAGCCCTGCACGCGATACTGAACGGTGACGCTACCGAAGAGAACCTAACCGTATTAAACGACGACTGGTTACTGGAAGAACGTTGCCACGAGGCCCTTCAACACTGGCAGCTCGACAACATAGACCTGAACCGCCCCATGGCGTCGCTTAGCGGTGGACAGAAAACAAAGGTATTCCTCGCCGCCATTCGTATCCATCAACCTCAGCTGGTATTGCTCGACGAACCCAGCAACCACCTTGATACCCTGGCGCGCGGGCAGCTGTACTCCTTCATCAACACGACAACCAGTACCCTGGTAGTGGTAAGTCACGACCGCACCTTACTCAACCTGGTCGATGCAGTATACGAACTAAGCCGCCAAAGCCTGACACTATACGGCGGCAACTACGACTTCTACCGCGAGCAGAAAGCCATCGAAGAAAACGCGCTGCACAACGACGTGAAAAGCGCGGAGAAAGCGCTACGCAAAGCCCGCGAAACCGAACGCGAAGCAATGGAGCGTAAACAAAAACTCGACGCACGCGGCAAAAAGAAACAAGAGAAAGCCGGACTCCCCACGATCCTGATGAACACACTGCGCAACAATGCCGAGAAGAGCACCACACGTATAAAAGACGCGCACGCCGAGAAGACAGAATCGCTCGCCGGTACGCTACAACAGCTTCGCCAGGAGCTCCCCACACTTGATACGATGAAGCTCAACCTGAACGACGCCGCGCTACACCGTGGCAAAACACTCGTTACCGCCGAAGCCATCAACACCGGGTATGCCGACAAACTTCTCTGGTCTGAGCCATTAACGTTCACCATAACCAGCGGCGAACGCATCGCGCTCCGCGGCACAAACGGCTCCGGTAAGACCACGCTCATCCGTATGATCCGCGGCACACGCCAACCCCGGCAGGGCACACTCGTTCGCACCGAAGCCCGCACCGTATACATCGACCAGGACTATTCTTCAATCGACAACACACTCACCGTATACGAACAGGCGCGGCAGTTCAACGCCACAAACCTTCAGGAACATGAATTGAAGATTCGCCTGAACCGTTTCCTGTTTACAAAAGGCTACTGGGATAACCCATGCTCTACCCTAAGCGGCGGCGAAAAAATGCGCCTGATGCTTTGCTGCCTCACCATACAACAAACCGCTCCCGACATCATCATACTCGACGAGCCAACCAACAACCTTGACCTCCAAAACATCGCAATTCTCACCAACGCCATCCGCAACTATACGGGCACCCTCATCGTTGTCTCACACGACGCTCACTTCATCGCCGACGTCGGAATCACACGGGAGATCACCCTCACGTAAACCGGGGTACAACCGACAAAAGCACGAAATAACCGCGCATATACGCCTGAATACGGCAATACCGATCCGGAAAACGGTAAACAACAAATATCAACCTCCTATCATAATAACAGCATCTCGTTCACCCCGATTCTATTAACTTGCTCTAATTATTCCATTTTAACCTATGCTAAAAGCATCTATACCAGGCAGAAGAGACCGCTGCCGCATACCATTTCTGGTATTTCTCTCCGTACTCATAAGCGCCTCCGTTTCGGCGCAACAGGAAAAAACAAAAGCCAAACTGCTCGACCCTGCCAACATGGACGTTACCGTAAAACCCGGCGACGACTTCCAGAAATACGCAGGCGGCGCATGGTTGCAAAAGAATCCGGTACCCGCGAAAGAAACCCGCTGGGGTGCATTCAACATTCTGCGTGACTTCAACATTAAAGCAGTTCGCGACATCCTCGAAACCTCTGCTGCCGATAAGAAGGCCGCTCCCGGCTCGGTAAAAAAACGCGTGGGCGACTTCTACGCCGCCGGCATGGACAGCCTGGCCATCGAGAGGGCAGGCTTCACCCCCGTAAAAGGCGACTATACCCGCGCCGGTGCCGTAAAGAACACCAGCAGTGTACTCGATGAAATTGCCTACCAACGCACAAACGGTGTAGCCGGCCCGTTGTTCGGCTTCTACATCGGCCAGGATCGCAAGAACCCCCAGGTTATGGCGATCCAGCTTTCGCAAGGTGGAACATCGATGCCTGACCGCGATTATTATTTGAAAGGCGATGCCCGCACAAAGAAAATACAGGCTGCCTTCAACACGTACGTAACATCACTGTTCAAACTCGCCGGCGACGACGACGCCACTGCCCAGAAGAAAGCACAGACCGTATTCAACTTCGAAAAGGTACTTGCCAAAGCACAAATGAGCCGTGTAGAAATGCGCGACCCATACAAAACATATAACAAGTTTGCCATTGCCGACTTCAGCAAGAACAACCCTGTTGCCAACTGGCCCGACATGCTGAAGAAGCTTAAAGTACAAGGCGAAGACAGCCTGCTGGTAAACTCACCACGCTTCTTCACCGTAGCCGACAGCTTGCTCAAGAGCGCCCCCATTACAGACTGGCAGGTATACCTGCAGTGGAATGTACTGCGCTCATCAGCGTCATACCTCAACAAGCCGTTTGTTGATGCCGCCTTCGCCTACAACCAGGCCGTTACCGGCCAGAAAGTACAGACCCCACGCTGGCAACGTATGTCGAGCCTTACCGATGGCACCATCGGCGAACTGCTCGGCCAGATCTATGTAGAAAAGTACTTCAAGCCGGCTGCCAAAGCCCGCATGGACGAAATGATCAAGAACCTCGTGAAAGCCTACGAGATCCGTATCAAGAACCTCGACTGGATGAGCGCCGATACCAAGAAGAAAGCACTTGACAAACTCCACGCCTTCACACCGAAAATCGGTTACCCATCGAAATGGAAAAACTACGACGGGCTGCAGATCAGCAGCACCACGTTCTTCCAGAATTTACGCAACGCGTCGGTATGGGGCTACAACGACATGATCAGCCAGCTTGGTAAACCGGTCGATAAAACACGGTTCGCCATGACACCGCCTACCGTTAACGCATACTACAATCCCGTAAACAACGAGATCGTATTCCCGGCCGGTATACTTCAATATCCGTTCTTCCATCCCGATGCTGACGATGCCTTCAACTATGGCGGTATCGGCGCGGTAATCGGCCACGAAATCTCTCACGGCTTCGACGACTCCGGCAGCCAGTACGACAAAGACGGTAAGCTCAACAACTGGTGGACTGCTGAAGACCTGGCCAAGTTCAAAGAAAGAGCACAAAAACTCCAGGAGCAGTTCGATGCCTACACCGTACTCGACAGCCTGCACGTAAACGGTAAATTGACCCTTGGCGAAAACATCGGGGACCTTGGCGGCCTCAACGCTGCTTACGAAGCCTTTAAGATGACACCGCAAGGAAAATCAGACAAAAAGATCGACGGCTTCACTCCCGACCAACGTTTCTTCCTGGCCTGGGCACAGGTATGGCGTATGAACATCGTAAATGAAACCGCTGCGCAGCTCATCATTACCGATCCTCACTCACCCAGCGAGTATCGCACAATCGGCGCTCCGGTAAACATGGATGCCTGGTACAAAGCCTTCAACATCCAACCCGGCGACAAACTCTACAAGAAGCCCGAAGACCGGATCAAGATCTGGTAACATAAAACCGTTCGAGGAGCCCAACCTCGCCCCCGCCGAAGCCCGGATAAGCAATTATCCGGGCTTTTGCTTTATATATATTTTGGATTTTTCGCTCCCGCACTCCGCGCTCGCGCCGATTTATCACACACCCGGATATATAAACCCGCCCATTTTCTTATATTATCGCATCAACCTGAAACCGATGAAAAACAACCTCATCCCCAAGGCCGCTGTACTCACAACGCTTGCGTTGGCCGCCCTCACAGCCTGCAAAGACAGCGGCCCGGCCGATAAACAAATCCATCAGCTCCCTCCTGCCGAAGCCGCTGCCGCGGCAAAAGCCATCGAAGCCGTAGTAACCCCACAACTTGCCGAAGGCCTCACCCTTAGCGTATGGGGCGTCGACTCACTGGTAGCCGACCCGGTATCCATCGATATCGACGATGATGGCAAGCTGTATTATACGCGCACGATACGTCAGAAGAATTCAGAGTTCGATATACGCGGGCACCAGGACTGGGAGTTACAATCCATCGCGTTGAAAGACATAAACGATAAGCGCGCATTCCTCCGTAAAGTGCTTGCACCGGAGAACAGCGCAAACAACACCTGGCTCGAAGACCTGAACCACGACGGCTCACACGACTGGAAAGATATGACCGTAGAGAGAGAACAGGTATTCCGCCTCGAAGACACAGACGGCGACGGTGTGGCAGACTTCTCACAACGTATGGTGAACGACTTCAATGACGAAGTTACCGACGCAGCCGGCGCCGTACTGAAACACGGCGACGATCTGTTCGTAGGCATCGGCCCGGACATGTGGCGGCTGAAAGACACGAACGGCGATGGCCTGGCCGACAGCAAGACTTCTATATCGCACGGCTATGGCATTCACGTAGGCTTTAGCGGACACGGTATGTCCGGCCTGGAAGTAGGCCCCGAAGGCAAGCTATACTGGCAGATCGGCGACATCGGCTTCAACGGGGTAAGCCTCGACGGCAAGAAACACGATTACGCCAACAGCGGTGTCATCGTCCGCGCCAACCCCGACGGTTCCGACTTTGAAGTCTTTGCCTATGGCAACCGGAACATGCACGAATTTGTATTCGACGACTACGGCAACCTGATCAGTGTAGACAACGACGGTGATCACCCCGGCGAGAACGAACGCCTGGTCTATGTGGTAGAAGGCTCCGACACCGGCTGGCGCATCAACTGGCAGTTCGGAAAATACCGCGACCCCGAGAACAACACCTACAAAGTATGGATGGACGAGCGGATGTATAAGCCACGCTTCGAAGGACAGGCCGCGTATATATTGCCCTGCATCGCCAACTATGTCAACGGCCCCACTGGCATGTTATACAACCCCGGCACGGCGCTGGGCCCGGCATGGAAGAACACCTTCTTCGTGGGTGAGTTCGTGGGCAACCCAGCACGTTCAGGCATTCACGCGTTCAAGCTCAAGCCCAAAGGGGCAACGTTCGAGCTGGGCGAAACACAAAAAGTACTCGGTAACGTACTGGCCACCGGTATAGACTTCGGTCCCGACGGCGCAATGTACCTGGCCGATTGGGTAGACGGCTGGGGCACTAAAGACTACGGCCGCATCTGGAAACTCGACGGCAAAGACGGCGTAACACCCGAACGGAAACAGGTACAAACCCTGCTGGCCGCCGACTTTACCGACTACGATGTAAACACCCTGGGCGAGCACCTCAAAAGCCCCGACCTGCGTGTACGGCAAAAGGCTCAGTTCGAACTGGCCTCGCGCGGCGACAAAGGCCTGGAAGCCTTTCAGAAAAGCATAGCCCAGACCGATAACCAATTGGCCCGCGTAAACGCCATCTGGGGCATCAGCCAGCTGGCGCGTAAAAACATGAAGCACGCCGCAGTCCTAATTCCCCTGCTGAAAGACAACGACCCCGAGATCCGCGCGCAGGCCGCCAAATGGCTTGGCGACGTACGCTACAAAGAAGCCGGTGATGCACTGATACCGCTGCTCAACGATAGCTATAGCCGCGCACGCTTCTTTGCCGCGGAAGCCCTGGGACGTATAGCACACGAACCCGCCGTAACCCCGATCATCACCCTGCTGCGTGCCAACAACGACGAAGACGCCTACATTCGCCATGCCGGAAGTCTGGCCCTCGCCCGCATCGGCAAGGTAGATCCCGTAAAAGCGCTCGCCACCGACCCGTCTCGTGCCGTGCGCATCGCGGCCGTGGTAGCCCTGCGCCGCATGAAAGCCCCGGAGATCACTGCCTTCCTTACCGATACCGATGAATTTGTGGTAACCGAAACAGCACGCGCCATCAACGACGACCTGTCGATCGAAGCCGCACTGCCGGCACTGGGCGACCTGCTCGCCACCACGCACTTTGCCCACGAGGCACTTATACGCCGCGCTGTAAACGCCAACCTTCGCGCGGGCACAGACAAGGCCCTGCAGAATCTGGTGGCCTACGCGGCCCGTACAGATGCTCCTGCGGCCATGCGTGCCGAAGCCCTGGCGGCCCTCAGCACATGGCCCAAACCCTCGGTAGTAGATCGTGTAGACGGGCGCTACCGCGGCGAAATCACACGCGACCCTACCGCCGTACAAACCGCAGCCACCCAACCACTCATCAACCTCGCGTCCGATAAAGATGTTACCGTGCGCCTGGCGGCAGTAAAGGCCTCCGGCAAGCTGAAGATCAATAAGGCTGCGTCAACCCTGCTCGCCCGCTTAAAGAGCGATCCACAGCCCGTCATACGCGCAGAAGCCCTCAAGGCGCTCTCGGCCATCAACGCACCGGAGATCGGCAACGCCATCGCCGTCGCCCTGTCCGACAAAGAGAAAAGCGTTCGCGTAACCGGTCTCGACCTGCTCGGCAAGATGGCGATATCCAAAGACCTGATGGTAAAACTGCTGGCCGATGTAATCCGGACCAAAACACCCGAAGAAAAACAAGCCGCCCTCATTACCCTAAGCACATTGCCGGTAGCCAACACCAAGCCCGTGCTGGAAGAGCTGCTCACGGTCTACGCCAGTGGTAAGCTGCCGCCCGAAGTACACCTGGAACTGGCCGAAGCCATCGACAGTACACATGCCCAGGACCTCATAGCCCGCTACAAGGCCATCAGCAGCAAAACATCCACCGACTCACTCAAGGCCGCATACGCCGGCAGCCTGTACGGCGGCGATGCCGACCGCGGCCGACGTATCTTCTTCAGCAACCAGGCAGCGCAGTGCCTCCGCTGCCACTCCTACGACGACATGGGCGGCACAGCCGGACCACGCCTCAACGGTGCAGCCAAACGCCTCTCACGCCAACAACTTCTCGAAGCACTCGTAGAACCCAGCGCCAGACTGGCACCCGGCTTCGGCAACGTAACCCTCAACGTCAAGAACGGCAAAACCGTAAGCGGTATCCTGATTAACGAAACCGACAAGAGCATTACCGTAAAAGTCGGCGACAAACCCGACACCGTCATCAACGCCGCCGACATCGTGAAACGCACCAACGCCACCTCCAGCATGCCACCCATGCCCTACCTCCTCACCAAAAAAGAAATCCGTGATGTGGTAAGCTTCCTGGCAACCCTCGAAGAAGACAACTGATATACCGTATACCCCGATCGTAAGCCGATTGGGGTATACACTACCTTCAGGTCGCAACGTATTGCCACTTGGGATTTCTAAGCCCGTTCAGTATACACCGCGCGATATGCCCAATCCAGCATTTCGCATACATCTGCCAGTCCTCAATCGGCACCTTCCGCTTGCCCACCCAGCCCAACGCCTCATAGTATTTAAAAAACGTCCGCGCATCACGTTTATCGAAATGATACCCCTCAAAGAACTCCACCACTTCATCAAACGACGGCGGCTGAACCTCCCGATCAGGCATGTAGGTACTTTCCCAGTAAGCCGCGGTATCTTCTTCCTCCTCGTACGGATCGTGCATGGGATCGGGATCGGGCTGGGTTAGCCAATCCAAACGCTTATCCAGAACAGGCACCGTGGTTTCAATAGTGCCACCCTCCGCTTCCGCCGGTAAGTTTGACTTGTTTATTGATGGTGTTACCAGTTGATCTTTCAGTTGAGTATCCAGTTGATCATTGAGTTGATCTACCGGGGCAGTGGGGCGTTCGGCAATCTCCTCTGCAAAGGGGTGTATCCGGGCTGTATAGTTTGAACTGTTTATTGATTGTACCTGCAGTTGGTCATTCAGTTGAGTATTCAGTTGATCATCCGGTTGATCTCCGGGCATATCATCGCATGTATCAAAACGACGCATTTCAATTTTGCTTCCTGCATAGATACTGTTAGACGGTTCATACGAGATATATCCCCACGCATCCAGATCTTTTATACATTTATAATACAGGCTGGTTGAACGAATGCCGGAAATACGCATAACCTCATCCCGACAAATACTGATCGTAGTCCGAAAATAACTCCGGTTCCAGCAATCGAATAGCGCCATATACAACATCCGATGGTTACCGGTTCCCCGTGAATCATCGGCAAAGCGGCGAAACGTTTCGGTAACGTGTTTAATAAAATTTACATTCTCCTTCATGATACATTGGCTTTAAATAGAACAAAGCACCAAAAACAGGGATCGACTTTTAACTACAAATGGCATGTTCCGTTTGTCCGCTTTTGGCCAAAACTGCCTAACTCTTCCAGTGTCCTCCTCTGCTGGTGCCCCGAGAATGTAAAAGCAATACATTACTTTGGTAAAACCTACGAATCCGGTGCGGCCCAGTATGGGATGACATGGAAAGTGCTCGGATGAGGAATGGGTGAGTTGCGATTGTTTGCTTTTCCGTATCTTAGTTTTCCCCAACCCTCTCCAGCCATGTCAAAAACATCCAAAGCCAAAACCACCGAAAACACGAACAGTGTAAACGCCTTCCTCGAAACCGTAACGGACGAAGCCAAACGTGCCGATGCCTATGCCTTAATGACTGTTATACAAGACGTAACGAAGTTCGAGCCACGCATGTGGGGCACTGCCATTGTCGGTTTCGGAAGTTACCATTACCGATACGAAAGCGGCCACGAGGGCGATGCGCCGCTTGTCGGCTTCTCTCCGCGTAAACAAAACTTTGCACTCTACCTGTCGCCTGACTTTGAAAACCGCGATGCCTTGCTCACAACATTAGGTAAACATAAAACCGGTAAAGGCTGTGTTTATATAAACCGGATGGAAGATGTTTCGTTGCCGGTGTTGAAGAAGCTTATTAAGGAATCGGTAGTTTATATGCAGAAAAAGTATCCCGAATAATTTTACTTAGCTTTATATAATCGCATGATGCGGAATAGGGAACGAATATCGCGAGCATATAGCCGTTAATTATTTGCATTAGAAATTACAGCGAAGCACTACCCGAGGTCGAAATGGACACACGTCCCGGAATATACCGCAGCAGTACGATCATTATGTCGCAACGTAGCAGGCCGGCTAATGCTACATGTTCTCCAGGTTATCTCGTCGCGCCTTCTTTAATTTTTTAAAGAACGAGGGCGTGAGGCCGGTTATTTTTTTAAATTGGTTAGAAAGATGGGCCACGCTGCTGTAATGAAGCTTATAGGATATCTCGGTTAAATTCAGTTCGTCATACAGCAGCAACTCTTTCACTCGCTCGATTTTATTAAGAATGATGAACTGCTGTATCGTAGTCCCTTTAACCTCTGAAAAAATATTGGAGAGATAAGTATAATCGTAGTTCAACTTCTGACTTATATAGTCTGAGTAATTTTTGGTAGGGAGTTCATCCGAATAATGGATGAGCTCGGTTATTACATTTTTTATTCGTTCGATCAGAATGCTTTTTGGGTCGTCCAATAATTCGAGTCCCGACTTCAGCAAATTTTGGCCAAGCGAAAGTCGCTGTTCGTCGCTGATGTCCTCCAGTATCCCGACAACGCCAAGCTCGAGTATGGTAATGGTGAGGCCGAGCTTTTCGAGTTCCTGTCTCACCATTAACTTGCAACGCAAGCTCACCATATACTTTATATACAATTTCATAACGAGACGCTTTCCATTGTTACGCCTGAGAAAAAACAATGCCCGCCCGTCACTGCCCGGAGCTGATTATGAATGTGCGCTTACACCTACGAATCCCTTTATAAACTGTACCATATATTACTCAAAGACCCGACTTGCTTCTTTTACGGTGCTGATTGAACCGTACCTCTTCGTGATCCAGCTCCTGCTCCAATCGTCGCAGTACAGACTGATTAAAGGTACCATCCTTGTGATACCGTATGAGCAGACTACGCTCGAATTTATGGATCTCGAACTGAGCGTGAAGGTAATCCGACATGGTCGGTGGGTGCGGATGAATCGAGGAGTGATGTTTTACGCCCGTTGAAAGTATTTCAACGAGGTCGAGATATTGTTTCCTGATACTTGCATTGACCTGCGCATTCAGTTCATAGGGAAAATCATGATCAATGAAGTTCAACGTTTGATTGGCCAGCAGCAAACGAAGTTGCTCTTCTTCGACGGACAAGGATGCTTTGCTTCGGATCCGCAGCGCGCGTATCAGAAGCGGCAACGACATTCCCTGAACTACCAACGTTGTGAAGATCACAACAAACGCTAAAAAAAGTATCAGCGAACGGTTGGGGAAAAGGGTCCCATCCATCAAGGTCAACGGCAGTGCCAGCGACGTTGCCAGCGATACGACACCGCGTGTCCCCGTCCATGCCACAATGAGTACATTTTTCCAGGTATCATCATTACGGGTCTTGTCATTTCGACTCCAGGGGAGAAATGCGGCAGTAAATACCCAGAGTACCCGCACTGCAATGGTTACAACACTCACAACGAGGGCATACTTTGTAAGGTCAGGTGCACTATACGCGCCAAGGTCTGTCAGAATAGAAGGAAGCTGGAGGCCGATGAGTATGAAAATAAATCCGTTTATAAGAAAGATAAGGGTATCCCATACAGCCTTGTTACGAATGCGTGTCTGATACGAGAACACATCCGATGCCCGCCACGACATCATCAGCCCGGTGGTTACTACCGCGAGTACGCCGGAAAAATGTAAATGTTCTGCGGTAAGATGCGAAATGAACGGTGTGAGTAACGTAAGCGACGTGCTGATGATCGAATTGTCCACCACTTTTTTATGTATAACGATAAAAATACCCCCAATGACGATGCCACTGAAGATCCCACCGGATACATCCACGAGGAAATTTAATCCGGCTTGCCAAAAGACGAATGTTCCTGTACTGATCGCGGCAATGGCGAATTTGTAAGCGATCAGTGCGGACGCGTCGTTTACCAGGCTCTCCCCTTCCAGGATCGTTACTACCCGTCGGTTAAGCCCAAGTCCCTTGGTTATACTGGTAGCGGCAACGGCGTCGGGCGGAGAAACGATGGCGCCTAGAACAAAACCGAGCGCCCATGTAAATCCCGGTATAAGATAATGACTTGCCACGGCTACAGCCGCCGTAGTAAAAAAAACCAGTGCAATAGCCAGTGTAGCAATAGGCCTGATTTCTGTCTTAAACTCAAGCCACGACGTATGCGATGCTGCATCATATAAAATCGGCGGTAAAAACAGAAAGAACACAACTTCCGGGCTTAATACAACCGAAGGCATGGCTGGTATGAAACCGATGCCTAACCCTATAAGCACAAGAAGAACGGGACCGGGAAGCCGCAATTTATCGGCGAACGAAACCAACGTGACAAGAAGTGTCAGAACAAGAATAACGATTTCAAAATTTTGCATGCGGATGTGGAGATAGCCCAATCGCCGATAGCATTTTGCGTATTATAACGTGAAGCTTTGGCGATTACATGGAGTATAATTATTAATCGAATGGTTCGATAGAACGCAAAAATAATCAGGCATGGCAAGCAACCGTTACGCGAATAGAATGATATTTTACATACTTCACAGATTTAAAAGAGGACAGTGTGATGGATGTAACGAAGTATTGAATTTGTATAACTATTCGTTTCATGAATAGCCTCACCTTTGTTTACCGGCAGCGATAAGTGCCTCAAACAGAATGTGCGCTCATCTGGCCGGGCATGAGACATACGGATTCATAAAAAAATATTATGACAAAAAAACTACTTTTCCTTGGTTGTGTGGTAATGTTTATCACATGCCACAAAGCATGGCCGCAAAGCAGCGCTATCGGGTTCCACATCACGATGTCGGAGTATGATGGTGATCTGAACGACAACGAGCACCATTTCTACGATTTCAAGTATCGACAGGTAGGTGCTGCCTTATCGCTGCAGCAATACCTCAATTCATCGTTCAATCTGGTTGAGAAAGCTTCTTTCAATCAGGTACGCGCCCAAAACACACCGGGCACCGCTGGGGTCGACGCCTATTTTTATACGTTAAACCTGAAACTAAAATACAAATTCAACAACGGTTACATCTTTAGAGAAGATGCCGCCATTGCTCCGTTCCTGGTAGCGGGTGTTGGTGGAACCTATATTGACTCCAGGCAATATAGAACCGTTACCGACTTACCGATCACCAATGGCGAGATAAAAGGCAATCTGGCAGCCGGGGTTGGTATTTTGTTCCAGTTTAATGACCGCGTAGGTCTTGAATTAGCCAACACCATCAACGCCCCCCTTTACGATGCCTGGGATGGCATTAATACCGGTGGAAACGATTTATACTTGCAGCACAGCGCAGGACTTGTATTTAACCTTCGAAGACCGGCGGACGCCGATAACGATGGCGTAGCAGACAAGAAGGATAAGTGCCCCGATACGCCCGGTACCGCCACGGCCGACTCGAAAGGATGTCCGGTTGACGGCGACGCTGACGGTGTGCCCGATTATCTCGACAAGTGCCCTATGCAGGCGGGCGAAACTTCTCTGGCTGGTTGCCCGGATAAGGATAAAGACGGCGTAGCCGATGCAAACGACACATGTCCTGACGTTCCGGGGATAGCGCGCTTCACGGGTTGCCCGGACACCGATAACGATGGCATTGAAGATGCAAAAGACAAATGCCCTAACCTCGCGGGCCTCGACGTATTTGAAGGCTGCCCCGATACCGACGGCGACGGTGTGCAGGACTCAGAAGATAAATGCGCGGATACAGAAAAGGGCACCAAGGTAGACAATACCGGCTGCCCGGCGGATACTGATGGCGATGGTGTAATCGATGCCCTTGACAAATGCCCCACGTCAAAAGGCGAAGGTTCTGCTAACGGATGTCCGGAAGTGAAAGAAGAAGTGAAGAAGCGATTGAACTTCGCCACCCGCGGCATAGCCTTCGAAACTGGCAAAGCAATACTAAAACCCTCCTCGTTTCCTATGCTTGACGAACTCGTGAGCATATTAGGAGAATATACAGACTACAAGCTGAAAATGGGCGGGCATACCGATGCCAGCGGAACTAACGCCGCCAACCTCGCGCTCTCGCAAGCCCGGGTAGATGCCGTAAAAGCCTACCTGGTTAACAAAGGCATTACAGAAGACCGTATAGAAGCAACAGGCTACGGCGAGGAACAGCCTATCGCATCGAACCGAACAACAGCCGGACGTTCCCAAAACAGAAGAGTCGCTCTCGAGCTTATCCTGAAGTAGTATTTACACGATGTGTCAAGTGTGGTTTATCGGGTGACCGGCACACGAACGTGCCGGTCACTTTTTTGTTGGTCAACAGCCATCAAACGCCTACCCCTTAAAACAAGCTTCGCACCAATCCTGACATAAGCATATACTGGCGTAATAGAACTTCCGTCTGGCCGAGACCGGGCCGACCGCCAGCCATCAGTGAATCATATAATACGTATTGTCTGTAATGCAACACAACCGGCAAAATAACGAGTAATCTTTGTAACGTAAAGAATAAACAATATCGCATGAAAAATGAAATTTTAAAATGGACACTGGTCGGGGCGCTGATAACCGCAGGATCACCGTCTGTTGGCCAGGACATTGATAGGAACGTCGTTACTAATGCAGACAGCGTCGTTACGGCGCCGGATATGCATCAAATACGGATAGATTCGGCGGTTGAATACAGACACTTCAAGGCCGCGGCAGAATTGAAAATATCCGAAAACCAGAAAAATATAAATCTGCTCCGCAATCAAAAGTCCGTTACCTCACAACAAGCCGAAGATCTATACGATCGGGAACTTATGAGGCTACAGGAAAAGAATTCCGTATTAAAAAGTAGGATTAGTGTATCAGGACAAACGGAGACAGCAGAATGGTCAACGTATAAAACAGCCCTCAATCAGGACATCCTTGAGTTAAGCCGCGCTATCAAAATCATCGCCGCCAAACGGGACCTATAGGTGGCCAATATCGGTGGTGCGTCTCACTGTCCGTTCGGTAAAAATAAAAATACTTGGAGATCTGCGCATTCGTTACGTTTAAAACCAGGCCAGAATCTGTTTCACACCCATTAGGTTAAACCCGGCATAAATGAAAGAAGAAGAAATAGAAAAAGGCAAACGCTTTACGATTTGCGACATAATAGAATACCCCCCTCATGCAGTGACGTCAAAAACGATTATTAAAAAAGCAACGGGAATCGTAAGCGTTTCTTCCTTCATTTCCGGCGAAAGCCTGGCAGCTGAAATATCGCCATTCGATACGTTTATACAAGTTATTGACGGATCCGCCGACGTGATCATTGATCGTACATCAAGCACGTTGGCGGTGGGGCAGGGAATTATTATTCCCGCGCATACACGGAGTTCCATTACGGCCACCAACCGATTTAAGATGGTTTCAATGGTAATCAAAAGCGGATACGAAGAGGTCATTCACTGATCGTAACGAGTCTAGTCTGTAAGCGAGCGCATGTCCGTCTCATTCGTATCTGTGAATCCTGTAAATCATTTCAGGCCGCATGCAACGCTTATCAGACAAAAGTCAACCATCTTTGCATACAAGCAGTCGCTGCCGATACGCTAACCGGGTATATCGTGAAGATAGAAGCAAGTGAAAAAGGTCAGACTTTTATTTTAACTGAAACGATTGAATACACCCTTGAGGTGATCAATACACGTGCGATTTTAAGAAAAGCAACAAAAGCGATAGTGATCAAACCGCACGATTCCGGCCACGCTGAAAGACAGGTAATATTGTCTCCATTCGATATTTATATACAAATACTCGAAGGACGCGTCGAAGTGATCATGGACTTTAAAAAGGTTTCGCTGGAAACTGGCCAACGGATGATAATTCCGTCGTATACCAACAATGTTATCGCGACCCGAGCGGGAGCCAAAGTATTAACAACAGTAATGCCGAACGGACACGAAGACGACTGGTTCATATAAACGATTCATCACGATGAAAAAACCTGTAAACGACGATAATATTTACAACCTGGGAACGACTATTTATGCCCACCAAAATCCGACTGTAAAATTGGTTATCGCCTCGTACAAAGCCAGAATTTACTATTGCGAGGTAATCGGCGCTGAGCGAAAAACCGTTAATGCGTACTTTGAACATGAACTTATTTCTCCTATCCCCACGGCCTAACGGCTAAGAAACTATGAATACATCACAAAGCGATAGTCTGAGCAGCTCAGATATAGAAACCGCGCGAGCCGGCCATGCAGAAACCCTTCAGGGTAAATTTATGCAAATTGTACCGACCGACCTGCCGTTTATGGGTGCGAGGATTCACGAGAATAGGATTGAAATTTTCTACGTGGCAATAAAACGTATAGATATGCCACCGCCCGACACCCAAGAATAGCCGGGCCTGATGAATAAACAAAAAATGACAATATGAAAACAGCACAACAAAAGACCGACGAGCCGTTCAAAATCACGAAGGATTGGACCGACACGTCGAAAAAAATGAAACAGAAGTTTGCACGACTTACAGATGCAGACCTGAAGTTAGAAACCGGTAAAGAGGAAGATCTACTAAAACGCATTGGATCCAGATTGAATAAAAAGCGTCAGGAGGTTATTGATATAATTAAAGAAGGTTAGTAACGTCAGTCCTGAGTGTTTCGTAGGACAGAAAAGGCAGGACGTAGCAATCCTGCTTTTTTATTTATTCAAACAATTATTGAACATATGCGAAAAATTACCGGTTTATTCGTTGCTATTATTTTTATCGGCGTTACGGTGACTTTTGCGCAAGAAGACAAGCCATACGTTCGCGACCAGTCTTCTATTCGTTTCGGGTTAAAAGCGGGCCTGAATATCACTGGTGCTTATCACGCGATAGGCGATGAATTTATAGTCACAGCAAGACCTGCTTTTACAACGGGGGTATTCCTGAATTTCCCCACGGGGCGTTGCATTGGCGTTCAGCCGGAGGTGCTTTATGCCCGGCGTAGCATCCGCGCCAGCGGCAATATACTGAATGCACCTTACGATTTCACACGAACCACTACCCGCATAGACGTCCCCATTCTGCTTACGATAAAAGCAGTGGACATACTTTCTCTTGTAGCAGGACCGCAGTTTACACATCTAATAAAACAAAAAGACGTTTTTACACAGGATACCGGGCCGGCGCAACGGGATGAATTCAGGAAAGACCATGTACGTAAAAACATTATTGGCATAACTGCTGGCGCTCATTTTAACATCGATCCGATTCTTCTTGACGCAAGAATCGGTTGGGATTTCAAAAATAATACACACGCCTCGGTGCAAACAACCCCACGCTACAGTTATATCTGGTATCAGTTCACCGTAGGGATAGCGCTAAAACAGTAATAGTCGAGGAAGTATATACTCCTTCATTTGGGCAACATATTCCCTTGACAGGCATTCATTGAAGCTTAACGACTGGTCTGTTATTTTAACCTATAGTCAAATCGAGGAAACATCTTCAGTACTAAAACCGCAAACACTTCATGATAAATTATGATATAATATGCTTCTCACATCTTCGATGGAATTTTGTATATCAAAGACCCCAGCATCTTATGGGGCTTTTCGCTAAACGTTCACGGGTATTCTTCATTGAGGAGCCTGTCTTTGATATGCCGTTTACCGAGTGCCTGATAGAAAAGGATAAAGAGACGAATGTATACGTGGTAACACCGCATGTGATGGGGACACCGTCCTACGAAGAAGCAATGAACGCTCAGCGGACGCTGCTTGAAGCCCTTTTCCTAAAGGCCGAAATGGAACATTACATTTTTTGGTATTATACTCCCATGGCCCTTCCGTTTACTGATCACCTGCAACCGCTCGCGGTTGTATACGATTGTATGGACGAACTTTCTGCGTTCAAAGGAGCGCCACGTGAACTTGTTCCGCTGGAGGAGCAGCTTATGGATAAAGCTGATGTTGTCTTTACCGGCGGGCACAGCCTGTACGAGGCAAAGAAGAACAGACATGATAATATCTTCCCCTTTCCGAGCAGCATTGACAACAATCACTTCTCACAGGCCCGCACCCTGACCGATAATCCGACAGACCAGGTCAATATCCCCGAACCGAGGTTGGGCTTTTACGGTGTGATTGACGAACGATTCGACACCGAACTGGTGCGTAAAATTGCCGCGTTACGACCCGATTTCCATTACGTATTTATCGGACCAATTGTAAAAATAGATACTGATAATCTGCCCCAGGCACCGAATATACATTACCTGGGCCCTAAGATGTACAAAGAGCTTCCTGCATACCTGGCACAGTGGGAGATTGCCATAATGCCTTTTGCGATAAATGAATCTACACGATACATCAGTCCAACGAAGACGCCTGAGTTTCTGTCGGGCGGGAAACCTGTTATTTCAACACCGATACGCGACGTGGTAACGCCCTATGGTGACTTGGGATTGGTACACATTGCGGAAAGTGCAGAAGAATTTATAACGGCAGCCGACGAAATACGAAAGATCAAGTCGGTTACCACACTTCATAATGAATGGTTGACAAAAGTCGATTCAATGCTCGAAGGTAATTCCTGGAGCATTACATGGAAGGCGATGGAAGCATTGATCGACAACGCTGTTGAAAATAATATGTATCACGTTAAAGCTGATTCTCATGTTTGATTATGTAATTGTAGGCGCGGGATTTGCAGGAGCCGTACTGGCCGAACGTCTCGCAACAGTTAGTAACAAAAAGGTTTTGATTATCGACAAGCGAAATCATATTGCCGGTAACACGTTTGACTATCATAACGACGACGGAATTCTGGTTCATAAATACGGACCCCATATTTTCCATACGAATTCACGCGACGTGTTCGACTATCTGGGCCGTTTCACGAAATGGCATCCGTACGAGCACCGTGTGCTTGCCAGTGTAGATGGTATGCTTGTGCCCATCCCGATTAACCTGAACACTATTAATACGCTGTATGGCCTTCAACTTTCATGCACCGAAGTAGAAGATTTTTTACAGGCCCGTGCGGTGCACAAAGATCGCATTACAACGTCCGAAGACGTCATCATGAGCCGCGTAGGAAAAGAATTGTACGAAAAATTCTTTAAAGGATACACGCGCAAGCAGTGGGGCATGGACCCGTCGGAACTGGATGCGTCCGTTGCCGGCCGTATTCCGACCCGGAGCAACCGCGATAACCGGTATTTTACCGACACCTACCAGGCAATGCCGCTACATGGCTATACCAAGCTCTTCGAGCGAATGCTGGACCATCCAAATATTAAAATCATGCTGAATACAGACTATAAAGACATTCAATCCGATATTCCGTTTAAGGAGATGATCTACACCGGACCCATAGACGAATATTTCGATTATTGTTACGGAAAGCTTCCCTATCGATCCATCGAGTTCAAATTCGACACCATAGAGAAGGAATGTTTTCAGCCTACAGGCACCGTGAACTATCCAAACGAACATCCCTACACACGTGTTACAGAATTCAAATACCTCACTGGGCAAAAGCATCCCAAGACGTCCGTCGTGTACGAATATCCAACGGCGGAAGGAGATCCGTATTACCCGGTGCCCTGCCCGGAAAATGCCGAACTCTACAAAAAATACCAAAAAAAGACTGAGGCGTGTACTGGCGTATATTTTACGGGCCGACTGGCCACCTATAAATATTATAACATGGACCAGGTCGTAGCACAGTCGCTTACCCTTTTCAAGAAAATTCAGTCCTCACAGCAAAGTCAATATCATGTCAATGGCCGGAAGCAGGCTCT
>Ga0065165_1000926_pt1 | contig 37690 bp, 26 predicted proteins | sample AraplaMF_Cvi_mMF_FD_63813 | JGI IMG/M metagenome (GOLD analysis project Ga0065165, IMG submission 63813) | Arabidopsis root microbial communities from the University of North Carolina, USA - plate scrape MF_Cvi_mMF (version 2) (version 3) | ecosystem: Host-associated > Plants > Roots >... | reverse complement strand
CCAGGCGCGTTCCACCACCGAGCGCGTCAGCGAGCTCTCCAAGGCGGCATCCCGCATCGGCGACGTCGTCGAGCTGATCAACACCATTGCCGGCCAGACCAACCTGCTGGCGCTCAACGCGACCATCGAGGCGGCGCGTGCCGGTGAAGCCGGCCGCGGCTTCGCGGTGGTCGCCTCCGAGGTCAAGGCGCTCGCCGAGCAGACGGCAAAGGCGACCGGCGAGATCGGCCAGCAGATCTCCGGCATCCAGGCGGCGACCAACGATTCGGTCGGCGCCATCAAGGAGATCTCCTCGACCATCGAGCGACTCTCGGAAATCTCCTCGGCGATTGCCGCCGCGGTGGAAGAGCAGGGCGCGGCGACGCAGGAGATCGCCCGCAACGTGCAGCAGGCGGCGCAGGGCACCCAGCAGGTCTCCTCCAACATCACCGACGTGCAGCGCGGCGCGACCGAGACCGGCACGGCGTCCTCGCAGGTGCTGTCGGCTGCGCAGATGCTGTCGAATGACTCCGGGCGGCTCAAGACCGAGGTCAGCAAGTTCCTCACCAACGTCCGCGCGGCCTGATCCTCCCGAAAGGGTATCGGACTACGTAAGAGCGGCGCCATTGGCGCCGCTCTTTGTTCTTGCGCAAGTGCCGGCGCACACTGACTTATTGTTCACGTGGGTCTTACGGTTCCAGATCTTTACGAGTTCCGAACTTAAGGAACCTTAACTCTCCGCAGTGTTCCGGAGATCCAGATCGTGAAGCTGCTTTCATTTTCCGCCATTCGTTCCATCCAATTGAAGATTGCCCTGATCGCAGGCCTTTGCCTTGCCGTCACCTGTGTCGTGCTGATCGGCTACAGCCTGTTCTCGACGCAGAGCATGAATCAGTTCGTGACCCGCGAAGTCATGCAGCTGGTCGACCAGCAGACCAAGGAGAGCCTGGCCAACCGCGCCTCCACCGAGGCCAACGCCATCAAGGCCGAGCTGGAGGTCGGGTTTGATGCCGCACGCACCATCGCGCACGCATTCGCGACGCTGGCCGACGACAAGACCGGCACCCCCATCGCGGCCCGGCGCGCCCAGTTCAACGCGCTGCTCCGCCATGTGCTCGAGCTCAATCCCGCCTTCAACGGCACCTACTCGGCCTGGGAGCCCGGCGCGCTGGACGGCGACGACGCGTCGTTCAAGGGCCGCAAGGAAGTCGGATCCGACAACACCGGCCGCTTCCTGCCCTATTGGACCCGCAACGCCAACGGCGACATCGCCGTTCAGCCGCTCGTCGAGTACGACAGCAGCGAGCGGCATCCCAACGGTCTGGTGAAGGGGGCCTGGTACATCAATCCGAACACGACGGGTAAGGAAAACATCCTGGGCCCGCTGCCCTACATCGTGCAGGGCAAGGCCGTCTTCCTGGCGACCATGTCGGTGCCGGTCATGATCGGCGGCAAGTTCCGCGGTGTTGCCGGCGCCGACTACAATCTCGACTTCGTGCAGAAGCTGGCCGTCAAGATCAACGGCTCGCTGTTCGATGGCAAGGGCAAGGTCGCGATCCTCAACGATACCGGCCTGATCGTTGCCGACAGTGCCAATCAGGAGGTGATCGGCAAGGATGCGTCGGCGGCCGACCCGCGCTGGAGCGAGAGCCTCGCCATTGTCAAGGCCGGCAAGAGCACGGTGCAGGACGATCCCAAGTTCGCCAATATCGACATCTATGCGCCGATCCGCTTCGGGCTCACCGAGAACGCCTGGTCGGTCGTGATCTCGATCCCCCGCGACGTGGTGCTGGCGTCCGCACGGCAATTGGACGCCTCGCTCGGTGCCCGTGCGACCTCCAACACGTTCTGGCAGCTTGGGGTCGGCCTGGTCATCGTGCTGGCTGCGATCTTCCTAATCTCGTTCGCCGCACGCAAGATCGCGCGGCCGATCCAGGATTGCGCCAATTTCGCCGACGGCATCGCCAAGGGCGATTTCAACCAGCAGCTCGATATCGAGCAGGCCGACGAGGTCGGCAGGCTCGCGACGTCGCTGAGCTCGATGCAGGGCGACATCAAGCGCAGCATCGAGCAGCGCGCCCAGGACCAGGCGGCTGCCGATCGCGAGCGCAAGCGCGCGATGAACGAGCTGGCCGACAGCTTCGAAGCACAGGTCGGCGGCATCGTGGAGACGGTGTCGGCCGCATCCGGTGCGCTGGAATCCTCGGCCGGATCGCTGAGCTCGACCGCCGAGCGGGCGCAACAGCTCGCCTCCGTGGTCGCCACCGCGTCCGACCAGGCGTCCGGCAACGTGCAGTCGGTGGCCTCGGCGACCGAGGAGATGGCCTCGTCGGTCGGTGAGATCAGCCGTCAGGTGCAGGAATCGGCGCGGATGGCCAACGATGCCGTCGGCCAGGCCCGTGCCACCACCGAGCGCGTCAGCGAGCTCTCCAAGGCGGCTGCCCGCATCGGCGACGTCGTGGAGCTGATCAACACCATCGCCGGCCAGACCAACCTGCTGGCGCTCAACGCCACCATCGAGGCGGCGCGTGCCGGCGAAGCCGGCCGCGGTTTCGCTGTGGTCGCCTCCGAGGTGAAGGCGCTTGCCGAGCAGACCGCCAAGGCTACCGGCGAGATCGGCCAGCAGATCTCCGGCATTCAGGTTGCAACCAACGACTCGGTCGGCGCCATCAAGGAGATTTCCTCGACCATCGAACGCCTCTCGGAAATCTCCTCGGCCATCGCGGCGGCCGTGGAAGAGCAGGGCGCGGCGACGCAGGAGATCGCCCGCAACGTGCAGCAGGCGGCGCAGGGCACCCAGCAGGTTTCCTCCAACATCACCGACGTGCAGCGCGGCGCGACCGAGACCGGCTCCGCTTCATCGCAGGTGCTGTCGGCGGCACAGATGCTGTCCAATGACTCCGGGCGGCTGAAGGACGAGGTCAGCAAGTTCCTGACCAACGTCCGCGCGGCCTGATCCCTCGCGAGGTCTATCGCTTCGAGGAAACGGGCGGCGCCCAAAGCGCCGCTCGAATTCTTTGTTCACCGGTGGTAGCATGCTGTCGATTGCAGGTAACATCATGGGGTTGCCCGTAGACGCACGGATGTCCCCCTTCATCGATAGTTAAATTCACTCTACGAGAGTGACAGAAGACGCCTCGAACAGCGGCCGTCCTGTAGGAATGCACGCATATTTAATTCGTTGGGGGCTTTGATGCGCAAGAATTTTCCTGTCACTGACGTCGAATATCCCGTGAGTGACGAGACGCTGATCGTCTCCCGCACCGACCTCAAGGGCAAGCTTACCTACTTCAACGACGACTTCCTCGCTGCCGCCGGCTTCACGTCGGCCGAGCTGATGGGCCAGCCGCACAACATCGTCCGTCACCCCGACATGCCGCCGGAGGCATTCGACAATCTCTGGGATACGCTCAAGTCCGGCAAGCCGTGGCTCGGCGCGGTGAAGAACCGCCGCAAGAACGGTGACTATTACTGGGTGCTGGCGACGGCCTCACCCATCCGCGAGAACGGCCAGGTCACCGGCTATACCTCGATCCGCACCAGGCTGCCCGCCGACCAGCGCAAGCTCGCCGAACAGGTTTACGCCGCGATCCGCGAGAAGAAGCCGCATGGCTACCGCGTCGACGCCGGCATCATCCGCCGCCGCTCGCTGCTCGACCGCTTCAGCGTCTTTACCGGCACGCTGAAGGCGCGCCTCGTCACCACGATGGCGCTCCAGGTGATGTTCATGCTCGCGCTGGGCGTGGGCGGCGCGCTGTCCACCGGCGGTTCGACCAGCCTGATCCTGTCCGTGCTGGCCATCGTCGGTGCTGCCGTCGCCGGCTTCGCCGGGCTTGCCACCATGCGCGCGATCCAGGGGCCGATGCAGCAGCTCAACGACACCTTGGTCAACCTCGTTCAGGACAAGATGGACAACCGCATCGTCATCGAGCGCGATGACGAGATCGGCGAGGCGCTGCGCAATCTCCAGACCGTGCAGACCATCATCCGGTTCAGCCGCGACGAGGTGCAGGCGGTGCAACGCCGTGCCGAGGTCCAGCGCAAGGCCGACATGACCAAGCTTGCCGACGGGTTCGAGGGCGCGATCGGCGAGATCGTCGAGACCGTGTCGTCGGCCGCGACCGAGCTCGAGGCGTCGGCATCGACGCTGTCCTCGACGGCGGGCCGGGCGCAGGAACTGGCGACGGTGGTTGCAGCCGGCTCGGAAGAAGCTTCGACCAACGTCCATTCGGTGGCATCGGCTGCCGAGGAGATGTCGTCCTCGGTGCGCGAGATCGGTCGCCAGGTGCAGGACTCCAGCCGGATCGCGAGCGAGGCCGTCAGCCAGGCGCACGCCACCACCGAGCGCGTCAGCGAACTGTCGCGGGCGGCGTCCCGGATCGGCGACGTCGTCGAGCTCATCAACGCCATCGCGGGCCAGACCAACCTCCTGGCGCTGAACGCCACGATCGAGGCGGCACGGGCCGGCGAGGCCGGCCGCGGCTTTGCGGTGGTGGCTTCCGAGGTCAAGGCGCTGGCCGAACAGACGGCGAAGGCGACCGGCGAGATCGGCCAGCAGGTCGGCGGCATCCAGGCGGCAACGCAGGAATCGGTCAGCGCCATCAGCGAAATCTCCGGCACCATTGCGCGCCTCTCCGAAATATCCGCCGCGATCGCCGCTGCCGTCGAGCAGCAGGGCGCGGCGACCCAGGAGATCGCCCGCAATGTGCAGCAGGCAGCCAGCGGCACCCAGCAGGTGTCTTCCAATGTCGGTGACGTCCAGCGTGGCGCATCCGAAACCGGATCGGCGTCCTCGCAGGTGCTGTCGGCGGCGCAGATGCTGTCCCGCGACTCCAACCGCCTCAAGCTCGAGGTCGGCAAGTTCCTGAACTCCGTCCGCGCGGCGTAAAAAGTCGGCCGCATAGCTGCGATGCTGATTTCGCAGTGCGGTAGCAGGGAAGTGAATACAGGAAAGCCGCCGGGGATTAGCGTTTCCGGCGGTGCTCAGGTAAAGGGGAAGGAGGATCCCCGTGGGGGCGGATCCGCATCCCTGCTTGACCTGGATTTGCCTGGCGCATGATTGCTCTGGTCCGTATTGCCCTGAGCCGACCCTATACATTTATCGTGCTCGCGCTGCTGCTCCTGATCATCGGACCGCTGGCGGCGCTGCGGACGCCGACGGACATTTTCCCCGAGATCCGTATCCCCGTGATCGGCGTGGTCTGGCAGTATACCGGCCTGCCGCCGGACCAGATGTCCGGCCGTATCACCACGCCGTTCCAGCGTTCGCTGACGACCACGGTCAACGACATCGAGCACATCGTCGCCAATTCCTATAACGGCTTCGGCATCGTCAAGATCTTCTTCCAGCCCACCGTCGACATCCGCACCGCCAACGCGCAGGTCACCGCGATTTCGCAGACGCTGCTCAAGCAGTTGCCCCCCGGCGCGACGCCGCCCTTGATCCTGAACTACTCGGCCTCGACCGTGCCTATCATCCAGGTGGCGCTGTCGGGCGATGGCCTGACCGAGCAAAACCTCGCCGACATCGGCATCAACAATTTGCGCACGCCGCTCGTCACCGTGCCCGGTGCGGCGATCCCATATCCGTTCGGCGGCAAGCAGCGCCAGGTCCAGATCGACCTCGACCCGACCGCGCTCCAGGCCCGCGGCCTGTCCGGCCAGGACGTCGCCAATGCGCTCGCCGCCCAGAACCTGATCACGCCGGTCGGAACCCAGAAGATCGGCACCTTCGAATACAACATCCAGCTCAACAATTCGCCGCTCAGGATCGACGAGCTCGGCAATCTCCCGATCAAGACCGTCAACGGCGCCATGGTCTATGTGCGCGATGTCGCAACCGTCAGAGACGGCAATCCGCCGCAGACCAACATCGTCCATGTCGACGGCAACCGCTCGGTGCTGATGATGGTGCTGAAGGCGGGCGCGACCTCGACGCTCGATATCATCGCCGGCATCAAGCAGAAGGTGATCGACGTCAAGGACCAGCTGCCGGATGCGCTGAAGATCGGCTTCATCGGTGACCAGTCGGTGTTCGTCCGCGGCGCGATTCAAGGCGTTGCCTTCGAGGGCGTGATCGCGGCGCTGCTCACCAGCGTCATGATCCTGCTGTTCCTCGGCAGCTGGCGCTCGACCATCATCATCGCGGTCTCGATCCCGCTATCGGTGCTGGGCGCCATCATCATGCTGTCGGCGATCGGCGAGACGCTGAACATCATGACGCTCGGCGGCCTTGCGCTGGCGGTCGGCATCCTCGTCGACGATGCCACCGTGACCATCGAGAACATCAACTATCATCTGGAGCAGGGCAAGCCGGTCGAGCAGTCGATCCTCGACGGCGCCAACCAGATCGTGACGCCCGCCTTCGTCTCCCTGCTCTGTATCTGCATCGTGTTCGTGCCGATGTTCTTCCTGACCGGTGTCGCGCGGTTCTTGTTCGTGCCGATGGCAGAAGCCGTGATGTTCGCGATGATCTGGTCGTTCCTCCTGTCGCGCACGCTGGTGCCGACCATGGCGAACTATCTGCTGCATCCGCACGTCCATCACGAGGGCGAGCCGCCGAAGTCGCGCAATCCCTTCGTCTGGTTCCAGCGCGGCTTCGAGAACCGGTTCGAGCGCATTCGCGGCGGCTACCATGGTTTCCTCGGGCTCGCGCTGGCGCACCGCGGCGTCTTCGTGATCGGCTTCCTCTGCGTGGTCGGCGCGTCCTTCGCGCTGGTGCCGTTTCTCGGGCGCAACTTCTTCCCCGCGGTCGACGCCGGCAACATCCTGATGCACGTCCGCACCCAGGTGGGTACGCGCGTCGAGGAGACCGCCAACCAGCTCGCCGACGTGCAGAAGGCGGTCCGCAAGCTGATCCCGGGCGAGATCGAGACGCTGACCGACAATATCGGCATGCCGATCTCCGGCATCAACATGACCTACAACAACACGGGCGTGATCGGTCCGCAGGACGGCGACATCCAGATCAAGCTGAAGGAAGGCCACAAGCCGACCGAGGAGCACGTGCGCGTACTGCGCGAGCAGCTGCCGCGCCTGTTTCCGGGCGTCAGCTTCTCCTTCCTGCCGGCCGACATCGTCAGCCAGATCCTGAATTTCGGCGCGCCCGCGCCGATCGACCTGCAAATCCGCGGCGCCAATATCGGTGCCAACTTCGCGTACGCGAACAACCTGCTTGCCAAGGTCCGGCGTATTCCGGGCGTTGCCGATGCGCGCATCCAGCAATCGCCGAGCAACCCGACCTTCAACATCGATGTCGACCGCACCCGCGCGCAATATGTCGGCCTGACCGAGCGCGACGTCACCAACAGCCTCGTGGTCAATCTCGCCGGCTCGTCGCAGGTGGCGCCGACCTACTATCTCAACCCCGACAACGGCGTCTCCTACTCGATCGTGATGCAGACGCCGCAATATCAGATCGACTCGCTCAGCGCGTTGCAGACGCTGCCGATCACCGCGACCGGCAATGCGCAGTCGCCGATCCTCGGCGGCATCGCCGACATCAAGCGCTCGGTGTCGAGCGCGGTGGTGTCGCAATACGACATCCAGTCGATGGTGCAGATTTTTGCCACGACCTCGGGCCGCGATCTCGGCGCGGTCGCTGCCGACATCCGCCAGGTGATCGCCGACACCGCCAAGGAGGTGCCGAAGGGCTCGTCCGTGGTGCTGCTCGGTCAGGTGCAGACCATGAACAGCGCCTTCACGGGCCTGCTGTTCGGCCTGCTTGGCGCGGTCGTGCTGATCTATTTCCTGATCGTCGTGAACTTCCAGTCCTGGTCCGATCCGTTCGTGATCATCACCGCGCTGCCGGCTGCGCTCGCAGGCATCGTCTGGATGCTGTTCACCACCCAGACCACCCTGTCGGTGCCGGCGCTCACCGGCGCGATCATGTGCATGGGCGTTGCCACCGCCAACAGCGTGCTCGTGATCTCCTTCGCCCGCGAGCGCTACGAGGAGCTCGGCGACCCCATTGCGGCCGCGCTTGAAGCCGGTTTCGTCCGGTTTCGCCCGGTGCTGATGACTGCGCTTGCCATGATCATCGGCATGGCGCCGATGGCGCTCGGGCTGGGCGAGGGCGGCGAGCAGAACGCGCCGCTCGGCCGCGCCGTCATCGGCGGCCTGATCTTTGCAACCTTTGCCACGCTGATGTTTGTTCCCGTGGTGTTCAGTATGGTACACAAGAAACAAGGCGCCAAAGCCGCCGCCCCATTGGAGACCGCGCATGTCGCCCACTGAACCCCGCTCCCCGGTGTCGCACCGGAAACTGGGCATTTTCGGCGTGGTGGCGCTGATTGCGGCAGGCCTGGTCGTGGGCAGCGGCATCCGTGCCCGGGAGGAACAGGGCTCCAAGCTGAAGGAATGGACAGATGATCAGGCGGTTCCCAGCGTCGCGGTGACCCTTCCCAACGCCAAGGCTCTCAATTCCACCCTCGATCTGCCTGGCCGGCTGGAAGCCTATTCCCGCGCGCCGATCTTCGCGCGCGTCTCGGGTTACCTGAAGAGCTGGAGCGCCGACATCGGCGCGCGCGTCAAGGCCGGGCAGGTGATTGCCGAGATCGAGGCGCCTGACCTCGACCAGCAGCTGTTGCAAGCCCGCGCCGATCTCGCCAGCCAGCAGGCCAGCGCCAGGCTGTCGGAGGCAACGCTGAACCGCCGCAAGACGCTGGTCGCCTCCAATTTCGTCTCCGCGCAGGAAATCGACGAGCGCACCGCCGACCTCTCCAACAAGAACGCGGCCGTCCATTCCGGGCAGGCCAATGTCGAACGTCTTGAAGCGCTGGCCGGGTACAAGAAGATCACCGTGCCGTTTGATGGTGTGGTCACGGCGCGCGACACCGACGTCGGCGCGCTGATCAATGCCGGCGGCGGATCGGGCCCGGCGATGTTCGTGGTCTCCGACATCACCAAGCTGCGCGTCTACGTCAACGTGCCCCAGAACTACGTCCCGGCGATCAAGATCGGCGCCAAGGCCACCATCACGCTGCCGGAATATCCGAACCGGAATTTCCAGGCCACGGTGGAGGCCTCGTCCCAGGCCGTCGACGTCGCCTCGGGCACCACGCGCATGCAGCTGGGTCTCGACAACTCCTCCGGAGAATTGATGCCCGGCGGCTATGCCAGCGTGAAGCTGAACCTCCAGCGCGATTCGGCACCGCTCAGCATCCCCGCCAGCGCGCTCATTTTCAACGGCAGCGGACTGCGGGTCGCGACCGTCGGTGCGGACGACAAGGTATTGTTCAAGCCCGTGACGATTGCCCGCGATCTCGGCCGCGAGATCGAGCTTGCCTCGGGCATTGCAGCCGATGACCGCGTCATCACCGCGCCGCCGGATGGCCTCTCGGATGGCGACGCCGTGCGCGTCACCGGTGCCGGCGCCAAGGGCAAGCCGGCGACCGCATCGGAGAAGCAGCCGCCGAAGAGCTAAGGGCTCGGTTTGGTGCCCCGGACGCAGCGCAGCACGAAGTGGTGCGCTGCTGAGCCGGGGCCCATCTCTCCTCGCTGTGCCATGTTGCCTTCTGGGTCCCGGCTCTGCGGAGCGGCATTGCATGCCGCACCGCGTCCGGGACACGAGAGCGACCTCACGCCACCCGCCACTCCGGCACGCCATCTTCAGCCATCGCGATCTCGCCGAGCGATCCCACCGGGGTGCGATCCATGTTCAGCAGATGCGCCAGTGTCGCGCTGTCGCCTGCGGGAATCCGCGCCAGCGTGCGCCGGTCATCGTCCGTCCGCAGCATGACCACGCCGTGCTCGACATTGTCCCCGCGCCCGTAGAGCACGGTAAAGCTCTCGACCTTGCCCTTGCCGGAGGCCTCGTTAACGAACTCCGGCACCGCACGCTTGTTGCGGTCGGCTTCTCCTTGCACGCTCGTCTCCTGCGCCAATTCCTCCCGCGGCGACGCCTGCGACACCACCAGCGCGTGGTGCTTGGTGACGAAACCGCCCTGGCCGTAGAGCAGGCCGAGCCTGGCGCCGTCGCGCACGCGCCGCACCATCGCGCAGGCCGCATGCGTCATGTAGGTGTTGAGCGGCGCGCCGAAGAAGGTGAGGCCGCCGGTCACGGTCGGCTGCACGTCGGCGGAAAGGCCCAGCGTCCGCCGCGCCATCTTGGGCACGCAGGGGAAGCAGCTGTAGAGCTCGATCGCGTCGAACTTTTTGCCATCGCCGCCGGCGAGGTCCATCGCGGCCTTCAAGACCGCATTCTGCGGATGGCTCTCATAGAACTGGTCGCGCAGGAGATAGTCGGGCGGCTCCTCGGCTGACGCGCCGCCGAGCGGATAGACCAGCTTCTCTTCCGCGATGCCGAGCGCGCGCGCCTTGGCAAGGCTGGTGAGCAGCAGCGCGCCGCCCATGTTGACGCTGGGGTTTGCGACCATGAGCTTGTTGTAGGGCCAGGCGATCAGGCGGTTGTCCGCCGTCGGGATCGTGATCTCCTCCGGCGCATAGCGCCGCTTCAGCCAGGCATTGGGATTTTGCGCGGCGGCTTCCGAATAGCGCGACCACAGCGTGCTGGATTCCGCCATGGCTTCGCGTGGCATCTGCCCCCAATGGGCGGACGAAGCGGCTTCATAGAAGGGATAGACGGTGACGGGACGAAATACCCCGAGCTTTATCGCCAGCGGTTTCTGAAACGCCGCGCCGCGCTTGGGCTCCGCGACATCGTGCGCGAACGGGGTCCATGGCAGCTTGGCGCCGGCGCGCTCGGCCTTGGTCGCCGTCGATTGCGCCTCGGCGCCGCAGACCGCCGCCACGGTGCACTCACCGCGCGCAATGCGCTTTGCCGCCTCGTGGATGTAACGGATCGGGCTCTCGCCGCCGACGGGGCCGTAATAGCAATGCGCAGGCGAGACGCCGAGGCGTTGCGCCAAAAGCTTCTCCGGATCGCGATAGCGCCAGCTGAGGAAATTGACGACGTCGAGCGACTGCACCTCGCCGAGCAGCTTTGCGCCGGCATCCGCCTCGGCGCGCCGCAGCGCCTGTTCGAGCAGATCGAGCGGCTCGAGGCCGTCCGTGATTTCCTTCGGGCGGTCGACGATCTCGCCGATGCCGACGATGACGGGGATACGGTCAGAGGGGATAGTGGAGTTGGCCATTTCTTCTTGCTTCACGGTTTAGGTCTTCGGCACGCCGTCGTCCTTCGAGGCCTTCGTGCGCTACGGCACCTCAGGATGACGGCTACGGGGAAAGCGTCATCCTGAGGTGCGACGCCGGCGGCGCATCGCGCAGTCGGACGAGCCTCGAAGGATGGGCCAGGAGGACCACGTCGGCCACGCACATCATCACTCCGCCACCAGCGCATTCATGTGCTCGACGGCTTCGCCAAAATCTTCCTTGAACTCCTGCACCACCGCGCCCGCCGACTTCACGCTGTCGATCAGCCCGACGCCCTGGCCGACGAAATAACTCACGAGGTCGCGCGCCCTGGCGTTGCCGCTTGCTGCCGCGCGGTCGATCGAATTGAAGGCGTCGCGGCTGATGATGCTTTGCAGCGGCATCGGCAGCGCGCCCGGACTTTCCGGCGCGCGGTCCCAGGCATCGGTCCAGACCGAGCGCAACTGTCGCGCCGGCTTGCCGGTGCGGCCCCTGGAGCGGATCGCATCGCGCGAGGACGCCGCGATCATCTTCTCGCGAAAGATCTCCGTGGTCTCGGCTTCCACGGTGGCAAGCCACACCGAGCCGGTCCAGGCGCCGGCCGCGCCCATCGCCATGCACGCCGCCATCTGCCGTCCCGTCATGATGCCGCCCGCAGCCAGCACCGGCACGTCGCGGACAGGCTTGATCGCCTTGATCACCTCCGGCACCAGCACCATGGTCGAGACTTCGCCGCAATGGCCGCCGGCCTCGGTGCCCTGCACGACGAGAATGTCGACGCCGGCCGCGACCTGGCGCAGCGCGTGCTCCTTGGCGCCGACGAGCGCTGCCACCGGCACGCCGTGCGTCTTGCCCATCTCGATCATCGCCTTCGGCGGCACGCCAAGCGCATTGGCGATCAGGCGGATCGGATGATTGAAGGAGACCTCGAGCAATTGCAGCGCCGTCTTCGCATCGAATGGCTGCGGCTGGTTGGCAGGCACCTCGGTGGTGGTGAGCTCGATATCGTACTTCTTCAGGAGATCGCGCGTGTAGGCGCGGTGCTGCTGCGGCACGCGCGCCTCCAGGCTCTTCCAGGTGACGTCCTTCTCGCCTGATGTCGAGATGTTCTCGGGGATCAGCACGTCGATGCCGTAGGGTTTGCCGTCGACGTGGTCATCGATCCATTTCAGCTCGCGCTCGAGCGTATCCGGCGTGTGCACGGTCGCGCCCAGCACGCCAAAGCCGCCGGCCCGGCTGACGGCGGCAACGACGTCGCGGCAATGGCTGAACGCGAGCAGCGGGAACTCGATGCCCAGCATGTCGCAGATCGGCGATTTCATGGCTCTCTCCCGGCGGCCTTCGACGGGGCCTAGCCCATCGTCATCTGCGATGCCATGCCGGATTCCCGCGCGTATCTTGCGCGCAGGCGTCATGCCGCGCGATGGCCATTCCGCCCGTCCGCCGCATGACGCGGGCTTGAGTCCCGCGCCGGGCGCAGAGCGGGCAGGGCTTGCCATTGGCCGGCCGTGGGCTAATTAATGCAGGCGCATCTTTTTGCCGGAGCCCCGCATGACCGACGCCCCAGCCTACGTGCCGCCCAAAGTCTGGACCTGGAACAAGGAGAATGGCGGGCAGTTCGCCAGTATCAACCGTCCCATTGCCGGCGCCACCCATGACAAGGAGCTGCCGGTCGGCAAGCATCCCTTCCAGCTCTATTCGCTGGCGACGCCGAACGGCGTGAAGGTCACGGTGATGCTGGAGGAGCTTCTGGCGCTCGGCCACAAGGGCGCCGAATATGACGCTTGGCTGATCAAGATCGGCAATGGCGACCAGTTCGGCAGCGGCTTCGTCGACATCAATCCGAATTCGAAAATCCCGGCGCTGATGGACCGCTCCGGCCCGGAGCCGATCCGGGTGTTCGAATCCGGCTCGATCCTGTTCTACCTCGCCGAGAAGTTCGGCGCCTTCCTGCCCAAGGAGATCAAGGCCCGCACCGAGGCGATGTCCTGGCTGTTCTGGCAGATGGGCAGCGCCCCCTATCTCGGCGGCGGCTTTGGCCACTTCTACGCCTACGCGCCGTTCAAGATCGAATACGCCATCGACCGTTTCGCGATGGAGGTCAAGCGCCAGCTCGACGTGCTCGACCGTCGCCTCGCCGACAACGAGTACCTCGCAGGCAAGGAATACACGATCGCCGACATGGCGGTGTGGCCGTGGTACGGCGCGCTCGCGAAGGGACTGGTCTACGGCGCCGGTGAATTCTTGTCGGTGCAGGACTACAAGAACGTGCAGCGCTGGACCGACCAGATCGCCAAGCGGCCCGCCGTGAAGCGCGGTCGCATGGTCAACCGCGTCTCGGGCGATCCCGCCAGCCAGCTCCACGAGCGCCACGACGCCGGCGATTTCGAGACCAAGACGCAGGACAAGATCGCTCCGGCGACGTAAAGCAGTGCTTCCTTCGCCTCTCCGCGCGTGCGGGGAGAGGCCGACGCGCGTAGCGCGGCGGGTGAGGGGGAGTCTCCGCGAGTCCGACTATCACCGTCCTTGCGGAGACTCCCCCTCATCCCGACCTTCTCCCCGCAAGCGGGGAGAAGGAGAAAAACGGACTTTACGCCATGCTCAGCTCGTGGCGTCCCACCACCATCCAATGCACCTCGTCCGGACCGTCCGCAAAGCGGAGATGCCGCACGTCCTGGTACATCTCGGCGAGCGGGGTCCAGTGCGAGATGCCGGTGGCGCCGTGCATCTGGATCGACTGGTCGATGATCTTGCAGGCGCGCTCGGGCACCATGGCCTTGACCATGGAGACCCAGACGCGGGCTTCCTTGTTGCCGAGCACGTCCATCGCCTTCGCGGCCTTCAACACCATCAGCCGCATCGCCTCGATCTCGCAGCGCGCCTGCGCGATGATCTGCATGTTGCCGCCGAGATGGGCGATCTTCTTGCCGAAGGCTTCGCGGGTGAGGCCACGCTGCACCATCAAATCGAGCGCCTTCTCGGCCTTGCCGATGGTCCGCATGCAGTGATGGATGCGCCCCGGTCCGAGGCGGAGCTGCGAGATCTCGAAGCCGCGGCCTTCGCCGAGCAGCATGTTCTCCTTCGGCACCCGCACATTGTTGAAGCGCATGTGCATGTGGCCGCGCGGGGCGTGGTCCTGGCCGAACACATACATGGGCCCGAGCACCTCGACGCCGGGCGTGTCGCGCGGCACCAGGATCTGCGACTGCTGCTTGCTCGGCGCGGCATCCGGATTGGTCTTCACCATCACGATGAGGATCTTGCAGCGGGGATCGCCGACGCCGGAGATGTAGTACTTCTCGCCGTTGATGACCCATTCGTCGCCGACGAGCTTGGCCGTGGTCGAGATGTTCTTGGCGTCGGAAGAGGCGACGTTCGGCTCGGTCATGACATAGGCCGAGCGGATCTCGCCGTTCAGCAGCGGCTTCAGCCACTTCTCCTTCTGCTCCTTGGTGCCGACCCGCTCCAGCACCTCCATGTTGCCGGTGTCGGGTGCCGAGCAGTTCATGCTCTCGGAGGCCAGCGGGCTCTTGCCGAGCTCGGAGGCGATATAGGCGTAGTCGAGATTCTTCAGGCCCTGGCCGGTCTCGTCATCGGGCAGGAAGAAATTCCACAGGCCTTCCTTCTTGGCCTTGTTCTTGGCGACCTCGAGCACCTCGAGCTGCTTCGGCGTAAAGCTCCAGCGATCCTGCTTGCCTTCGCCGGCCTTGGCGAACTCGATCGACATCGGCTCGACGGTGTCGCGGATGAACTTCTTGACGTGATCGTAGAGCGGCCGGACCTGGTCCGACATGCGGAGGTCGTTGAGCTCGTCGCCGGGGTTGAGGGTGTAGTTGGTGGTGCGGGGAATGTAGGCGTGTTTTGTCATTGTTCCTCCCGGGGTCGATGAGCTCGTGTTGGGCCGGGAGAATAGTCGCAGCGACGCGAAAGTGCGAGCGCGTATTTTCTTACGCGAGCCATGCCATGTGATGGAATTTCGCGGGCCGTTTGAAATGTTGTTTGAATGGCGCCGCCAACCTACCGCTGTCATTCCCCGCGAAGGCGGGGAATCCAGTATTCCAGAGGCAGCAGTGAATGAATCGAGACGCCGCGGCGTACTGGATGCCCCGCCTTCGCGGGGCATGACAGCGTTTGTTGTGGCTAGTTCGCCATCCGGTGCATGGCGCAGATCTTGTTGCCGTCGAGGTCGCGCAAGTAAGCGAGATAGAGCTTGACGCCAGGACCCTGGCGCACGCCGGGCGGATCCTCGATGGGCGTTCCGCCGGCGGCGAGGCCGGCCGCATGCCACGCATCGACCTGTTCGGGCGAGCTGGCAGCAAAGCCGATCGTGCCGCCGTTCGCACACGTTGCCGGCTCGCCGTTGATCGGCTTCGACACAGAGAACACGCCGGTCTTGGTGATGTAGAAGATGCGGTGGCCGTCGACCCTGGCCGGGCGAACTTCGAGCGTGTTCAGCAGATTGTCGTAGAAGGTCTTGGCCTTGTCGAGATCGTTGGTGCCAATCATCACATGTGAGAACATTTGCCCATTCCCCCTCATTCAGATTTGTAGCCCGGATGGAGCGTAGCGAAATCCGGGTCGTTTGCTTGTGGCAGTCCCGGATTGCGCTGCGCTCCATCCGGGCTACGAGAATCAAAACGCGGTATAGCCGCCGTCGATCACGAACGTATCGGCGGTGTGATACGACGACGCCTTGCTCATCAGGTACACTGCGATGCCGCCGAAATCGGATGCCTCGCCGAAGCGGCGCATCGGAATCCGCGGCATCACGTTGGCGACGAATTTTTCGTTGGCCATGATGCCCGCCGTCATGTCGCTCTTGATCCAGCCGGGCAGGATCGCGTTCGCAGTGACGCCGTGGCGCGCCAGCTCGACGCCGAGCGCGCGCACCAGCGCGTTGATGGCGGCCTTGGTCGCGGCATAGTGCTCGTTGCGGGCGGTACCGAAGATCGAGGCGAGGCTCGAGGTCGCGACCAGCCGGCCGAAGGGATCGCCGGCATTGGCGCGCTCGGTCATGTGCCTGGCGGCAGCCCGGAACGCGTGAAACACGCCGTCGAGGTTGGTCGCGAACATCGTGCGCCATTCCTCCTCGGTGCGCTCGATGAAGGACCTGCGGCCGCCGCCACCGATGCCGGCATTGGCGAAGCAGCCGTCGACACGGCCGAAGGTGTCGAGCGTGGCCTTCATCGCGGCATTGACCGAGGCGGAGCCGGTGACGTCGCAGACGCGGCTGTCGACCTTGCCGGAGAGCCCCGCCATGCTCGCGGCAGCAGCCTTGTTCTTGTCAGCATTGCGGCCCCAGATCGAGACGTTGCAGCCCTGGCCGGCGAGGGCCTGCGCGATGCCGAGCCCGATGCCGCCATTGCCGCCGGTGATCACGGCGACGCGGCCGGAGAGATCGAAAAGATTCATGGCGCGTTTCCTGCTTTTGACAAGACTTCTTGGCAAGGTTTCTTGGCAAGGTTTCTTGGCAAGATTTCTTGGCAAGATTTCTTGGCACGCCGCGTATCAGCCGCTGCGCGCAAGATTGCTTGCTATGCTCTGATCACCATGGACAAGACCGCGCCAAAAATCAAATATGTGCCTCGACAAAACCAAATTCCGGTCTGCGAAACATCGCTGGCGGCAACCGACGAGGAAACCATGCAGTTCAAACACGTCACGCTCGATTTCGATGGCTCGGTCGCGATCCTCAGGCTCGACCATCAGGAGGTGATGAACGCGGTTTCCGTGGACATGCTCGGCGGCCTCGCCGAGGCGCTCGATACGATCGAGGAGAAGAAGGACGAGGTGCGCTGCGTCGTGCTGACCGGCGCGGGCCGGGCGTTCTGCACCGGTGCCAATCTCCAGGGCCGCAACAACCAGTCGAAGAAGACCAAGGCCGGCCTGACGCTGGAGACCGGCTTTCACCCGTTCCTGCGCCGCATCCGCAATCTGCACTGTCCCATCATCACCGCGGTCAACGGCCCGGCCGCTGGTGCCGGCATGAGCTTCGCGCTGCTCGGCGATATGATTTTATGCGCGCGTTCCTCCTACTTCCTTCAGGCCTTCCGTCGCATCGGCCTCGTCCCGGATTGCGGCTCGACCTGGCTGTTGCCGCGCCTGGTCGGCCGGGCCCGCTCGATCGAATTGTCGCTGATGGGCGAGCGGCTGCCGGCCGAGAAGGCGCTGGAATGGGGGCTCGTCAACCGCGTCCATGACGACGGCGTGCTGATGGAGGAGGCGATGAAGCTCGCGCGCGATCTCGCCAGCGGCCCGACGGTCGCGTTGTCGCTGATCCGCAAGCTCTATTGGGACAGCCCGGAAAATTCCTTCGAGGACCAGCTCAATCTCGAATTCCAGTGCCAGCTCCGCGCCGGCGACACCCAGGATTTCCGCGAGGGCGTCGGTGCGTTCCTGGAGAAGCGGCCCGCGCAGTTCAAAGGCAAATGATCGAGGCGGAGCTTTTTCGCAGCGTCCAGCGCTGGTGCGAGGGCGCTACCGCTGTCACCGGCGCGGCAAAATTGTCGGGCGGCGCCAGTCAGGAAACCTGGCGCTTCGACATCATGCATCCCGACGGGCCGATCGGCGCGATCCTGCGCCGCTCGCCGAAGGGCTATGGCGCAGCGCCGACGCGTGCGGCGGGCCTCGCGGCCGAGGCGCAATTGATGCAGCTCGCCTATGAGGCCGGCGTGCCGTCGCCGCGCGTGCTGCATGTGCTGACGCCGGACGAGGATCTCGGCACCGGCTTCATCATGCAGCGGGTCGAGGGCGAAACGATCGCGCGAAAAATCCTGCGCGATGACGAGTTCGCGGCGGCGCGGCCGCGTCTCGCTCGGCAGATCGGCGGCGTGCTCGCGGGCCTGCACAGGCTGCCGCAGGATAAGTTGCCGGAATTGCGCAACCGGAACGCGACCCAGGAGATCTTCGAGTTCGAGCGCGACTATCGCAGCCTGAACTGGCCGAAGCCCGTGTTCGAGCTGGCGCTGCGCTGGCTGCGCGATCACGATCCCGGTCCATCCGCCGAGACCACGCTGGTGCATGGCGATTTCCGCAACGGCAATCTCATCATTGGCGCCGATGGGGTGCGCGCCGTGCTCGACTGGGAGCTCGCCCATCTCGGCGATCCCATGGAGGATCTCGGCTGGGTCTGCGTCAACTCCTGGCGTTTCGGCGAGATCGACAAGCCGGTCGGCGGGTTTGGCTCGCGCGAGGAATTGTTCGCCGGCTATGAGGCCGCCGGGCGGAGCGTCGACCCGTCGCGCGTCAAATTCTGGGAAGTGATGGGGACGCTGCGCTGGGGCATCATGTGCGGCGGCATGATGCAACGGTTCCGCGAGGGGCCCGATCATTCGATGGAGCGCGCCATGATCGGCCGTCGCGCGAGCGAGACCGAGATCGATCTGTTGCGGCTGCTCGTGCCGCGCGGGAGCTGAGACATGCAGGACGAACCGACCCCGGTCGAGCTGACCAAATCAGTCGCCGATTTCCTCCGCAGCGACATCGCGCCGCTGATCGAGGGCCACCAGGCCTTCAAGCTGCGCGTTGCCATCAACATCCTCGACCTCGTCACGCGGCAGCTGACGCAGGAGCAGGGGAGCGACGCGAAGGAAGTGGAGCGGTTACGTGCTTTGCTCGGCGTGGATGGCTCGGTTGGCGACCTCAACGGTGTGCTCGCCGAGCGGATCGCCAATGGCGAGGTGGATCTCGCAACGCCGGGTCTCGCCGAGCATCTCTGGGCGACCACGATGGACAAGCTCGCGGTGGATCAGCCGAACTACGCGTCCTACAAGCGCGAGCTGGGGAGGGGCGGATAAACAGGTCTTACTCCATGTTCGGTGTCATCGCCCCGCGAAGGCGGGCGATCCAGTATTCCAGAGACCGTTGATTAAATCGAGAGGCCGCGGTGTACTGGATGCCCCGGTCAAGCCGGGGCATGACAGTGGTGGTTTGGGCGCGCCTCTCTGCGACGGCAGAGCGAACTACTTCCCCGCCCATTTCGGCGGCCGCTTCTCGGAAAATGCCTTCGGTCCCTCGATGTAATCCTGCGAGGCCACCATCGCCTTCACCGCCGGATACTCGCGCTGCTCCTCGATCGCCTGCTCCAGTGACACGGCCAGCCCCTTCTGGATCGCCTGCTTCGAGGCGCGGATCGACATCGGCGAGTTCTTGGTGATCATCTCCGCCCAGCGCAGCGCGCCCGCGAGCGCCTGGCCCTGCGGCACCACCTCGTTGACGAAGCCGAGCTCATGACCTTCCTTGGCGCCGACATGGCGCGCGGTCAGGATCATGCCCATGGCGCGCTTCAGCCCGATCTGGCGCGGCAGCCGGTGCAGGCCGCCGGCGAGCGCGGCAAGGCCGACGCGCGGCTCGGGCAGGGCGAAGGTCGCGTTCTCCGCCGCAATGATCAGGTCGCAGGCGAGCGCAATCTCGAAGCCGCCGCCCATCGCGACGCCGTTCACCGCGGCGATGATCGGCTTGTCGCAGTCGAAGCGCGACGTGAGGCCGGCAAAACCGCTCTTGTCCCAGCCACGCTTGCCGCCGGCCGCCTGCCACTTCAGATCGTTGCCGGCACAGAACGCCTTGTCGCCGGCGCCGGTGACGATCGCGACCCATTGCTCGGGATCTCCGGAGAAATCGTCAAACACCTTTTGCAGCTCGAAATGCGCATCGGTATGCAGTGCGTTGTAGACCTCGGGCCGCGACAGCGTGACGATCGTGATCGGCCCCTTGCGTTCCACCGTTGAGAATTTCAGCTCCATCGCGCGCTCCCGCAGTTTCTCGTGAAAGAATATTGGCGTCATACTACCGCGCGCCGGCGTCGCGACACCATCGAATTGCGCGGGCGCGCCTTGCGCATCCGGCACGCCTCGCATTGCCTTGACTTGCGCACGCGCTTCTCGGCTTAATCGTGCGAAGCGACAATGCGCGTAGCGCCTCAACGCAAAACGAAAAAATCCGGGAGAGAACCGTGGACTTCTCATTGCCAACAGATCTCGTCGCCTATCTCGGAGAGCTCGACCGCTTCATCGAACGCGAGATCAAGCCGCTGGAGGCGGCCGACGACAACATCCGCTTCTTCGACCATCGCCGCGAATGGGCGCGCACCGATTTCGAGAAGGATGGCCTGCCGCGCCACGAATGGGAAGCGCTGCTGCGCAAGGCCAAGGATCTCGCCGACGCCGCGGGCCATCTGCGCTTTCCGGTGCCGAAGCAATATGGCGGCAAGGACGGCTCCAACCTCTGGATGGCGGTGATCCGCGAACACTTTGCCGCGAAGGGCCTCGGCCTGCACAACGACCTCCAGAACGAGCACTCGGTCGTCGGCAATTTCCCCGTCGTCACCATGCTCGACCGCTATGGACGCGACGACCAGAAGGCGATGATCGACGGCTCGATCAAGGGCAAGTACCGCATCACCTTCGGCCTCACCGAGCCGCATCACGGCTCGGACGCGACCCACATGGAGACGCGCGCGGTGCCGGCCACCCGCGACAACGTCAAGGGCTGGATCATCAATGGCGAGAAGATGTGGACGACCGGCATGCATGTCGCCACGCATTGCGCGCTGTTCGCGCGCACCAGCGGCAATGACGGCGATGCCCGCGGGATCACCTGCTTCCTGGTGCCGGCCAGGAGCCACGGCGTGAAGATCGAGGAGTACATGTGGACCTTCAATATGCCGACGGATCATCCCCGCGTCAGCTTTACCGACGTGTTCGTGCCCGAGGATGCCCTGTTCGGCGAGGTCGGCCGCGGCTTGTCGCTGGCGCAGTGCTTCGTCCATCAGAACCGCATCCGACAGGCCGCGAGCTCGCTCGGCGCGGCTGTCTACTGCATCGACGAAAGTGTCAAATATGCGCGTGAGCGCAAGCCGTTCGGCAAGGCGCTCGCCGAGAACCAGGCGATCCAGTTCCCGCTGGTCGAGCTTGCGACGCAAGCCGAGATGCTGCGCCTGTTGATCCGCAAGACCGCCTGGGAGATGGACCAGCTCACCGAGGAGCAGATCGAACGAACGCTCTCCGACCGCGTCTCGATGTGCAATTACTGGGCAAACCGCCTCTGCTGCGAATCGGCGGACCGCGCCATGCAGGTCCACGGCGGCATGGGCTACTCACGCCACAAGCCGTTCGAGCACATCTACCGCCATCACCGCCGTTACCGGATCACCGAAGGCAGCGAGGAGATCCAGATGCGTAAGGTGGCGGGGTTCTTGTTCGGCTATATGGGGCCCGGGAAGCACTGACGCGCGCTGCGGAAGAGGTTGTGGCTGTGCGACGTCTCTCTCCGCGAGTCGTCCCCGCGAAGGCGGGGATCCATAACCCAGGGAGAAGCTTGTCGCGCACTGGTAACTTCGAGTCTTCGCCAAATCTCTCCCTGGGGCTATGGGTCCCGGATCTGCGCTCCGCTTGTCCGGGACGACAGTGTGCCTAATTCACCCGCCGGTCCTTCCCCGCCCAATATGGCTCGCGCAGCTGTCGCCGCAAAATCTTCCCCGACGGGTTCCTCGGCAGGGCAGGCAAAAACTCCACGCTCTTCGGTGTCTTGAACCCGGCGATGCGCTCGCGGGTGAAGTTGATGATGTCGGTGGCGGTCGCCAGCTTGCCGGGCTTCATCACCACCACGGCCTTCACCGCCTCGCCCCATTTGTCGTCGGGGATGCCGATCACTGCGGCCTCGGCGACATCGGGATGATCGCACAGCGCGCTCTCGACCTCGGCGGGGTAGATGTTCTCGCCGCCGGAGATGATCATGTCCTTGATGCGGTCGTGGATGTAGAGATAGCCATCCTCGTCCATGTAGCCGGCATCGCCCGTGCGCAGCCAGCCGTCGCTGCGCAGCGTCGCCGCAGTCGCCTCCGGCAAATTCCAGTAGCCCGCCATGTTGGAGCCCGAGCGCGTCGCGATCTCGCCGACCTGGCGCGGCGGCAGCGGTTTGCCGTCGACGTCCAAAATCGCGATCTCGACGCCCGGCAGCGCCTTGCCGGCCGAGCGCATCCGCTCCAGCCCTTCGACGTGATCCTCCGGCGGCAGCGCGACGATGGTGCCGGTGGTCTCCGTCATGCCGTACATCTGCACGAAGCCGCATTTGAAGACCTCGATGCACTCCTTCAACAGCGCCGCCGGAATCGGCGAGGCGCCGTACAGCATATATTTCAATCGCGAGAAATCGACCGTCCTGGCGCGCGGCTGCCGCACCACGAACTGCATCGCCGCCGGTACCATGAACAGCTTTGTGATGCCGGACTGTTCGAAGAAATCCAGCACCTTGGTTGGATCGAACTCGCGCGCGATCACGCCGCGAGCCCCGTGATAGAGCCCCATCACGCCCCAGCCGGAACCGCCGATATGGAAGATCGGCATCGCCACCAGCGAGACGTCGTCGGTCGACCACCGGTTCCACTCCGGCTTGTCCTCGGCATTGCCTGTTTGCACCAGGTTGAGGAAATTCGCGTGGCTCAACATCGCGCCCTTCGGCTTGCCTGTCGTGCCTGACGTGTAAAGCTGGATTGCGATGTCCTTCGTGTCGATCGGCACCTTCGGATCGTCGCCGCTCTGCGTATCGCGCCACGCGGCAACATCCTGCCATTCCGGCGCGCCGCCCTCTGTGGTGATGACAGTGCGCACGCTCGGCAGCTGGTCCTTGATCTGGCGGACCTGGGTGATGAACTCCGGCCCGACGAACAGCACCGGCGCCTTGCAATCGGCGACGATGAAGGCGACCTCGGGCCCGGCGAGCCGCCAGTTCACCGGCGCCATCACCACGCCGGCCTTCATCGCGCCCATCAGCAGCTCGAAATAGAGGTCGCTGTTCTTGCCGAGATAGGCGATGCGGTCGCCCTTCTTTACGCCCATCGCGAGAAGCGCATTCGCGACCTTGTTGGTCTTGACGTCGAACTCGGCAAAACTGGTGACGCGGCCCTCGAACTCGTAGGCGGTGGCATTGCCGCGGCTTTTCGCGCGCTCGCGCACCATGTCGGCGAGGTTCGCCAATGGCTGTGTGGACATGTTTCTCCCGTGACGTTTTGTTTTTATGCCTGGGAGTGTGGCGTCATCCGCGGGTGAAGACAAGATGGGAGAGGTGCCGTGGTCTCTTGTCCCGGACGAGCTGCAGCTTGCGCTGCTGCGCAGAGCCGGGACCGATTCTAACCATGTGCAAGAAGTTTGGGCCCCGGCTCTGCAACGCGCCACGCCGCACTGGACGATGCTTCGCATCGCCGGGGGCGCGTTGCGCTGCGTCCGGGGCACGAGATCACCCCCGCTTCGCCCGATCCTTCTCGTTCTGCGCCATGATGCTGTCGCGCGCGGTCTTCCAGTCGTCGTCGCTCCAGTCGCGAAGCTGGTAGAAATTGCCGCCCATGGCGAGCGCCTGCGCGCCGTCCATGGCGATGGTCTCGCCATTGATCCAGTCGCAGCCGCCGGAGATCAGGAACACCGCGAGGTTCTGCAGCTCCTCCATGGTGCCGACGCGGCCCATCGGGTTCATCGCCTTGGTGCGCGCGCCGGCCTCGTCGCCGGGCTTGATGCGCTTGCTCATGCCCTCGGTCGGAATCTCACCCGGCGCGATGGTGTTGAGGCGGATGCCGTAGCGGCCCCATTCGGTCGCGAGCGACATCGTCATCGCGTGGATCGCCGACTTGCTCATCGCCGACGGCACCACGTAGGGCGAACCGTTGCGCACCCAGGTCACGGTGATGGAGACGACGTTGCCGGGCTGCTTCAAGGCGATCCAGCGCTTGCCGATCGCTTGCGTCACGTAGAACGTGCCGTGCATGACGATGTTGGCGACGGCGTCGAAGCCGCGCGGCGACAGCTCCTCCGAGCGCGAGATGAAATTGCCGGCGGCGTTGTTGATGAGATCGGTCAACGGCGCATCGCGGAAGATGGTCTCGATCATCTCCTCGACCGCGAGCGCGTTGCGAATGTCGACGCCGTGGCTGGTGACGCGGCCGCCGTATTGATCCATCAGCTCGGTCGCGGTCTCGTCGCAGACGATCTTGCGCCGGCCGCAGATATGCACCTCGGCGCCGAGCTGGAGGAAGCGCGCCGCCATCGACTTGCCGAGCCCGGTGCCGCCGCCGGTCACGAGAATGCGGCGCCCAGCCAGAAGATTTTCCTTGAACATGGCTGTTTCTCCCGTACGGATTGTCAGTTAATTGGTCGATTGACTAAATCCGGCCGTCGGCTTTCTGTAAAGCGGCACCGAACAAGAACAGGCAAGAACCAGGGGAGAATCCATCCATGGAAGAGCGCGTCTCGATCTCGATCTCGGAGGGCGTCGCCGACGTGCGGCTGGTGCGCGCGGACAAGATGAATGCGCTGGATCAGGCGATGTTCGAGGCGCTTGTCGCGGCAACCGAGCGGCTTTCGCAGGACAAAAGCGTGCGCGTTGTTGTCCTGTCCGGCGAGGGACGTGCCTTCTGCGCCGGTCTCGACATGGGGCGTTTTGCCGCCATGAAGGAGAAGGGCGGCAACGGAATTCCGGGGGGCGAAAATCGCGATCTCACCAAGCGGACGCACGGCCAGGCGAACTTCCCGCAACAGGCGGTCTGGGGCTGGCGCCGGCTTCCGGTGCCTGTCATCGCGGCCGTGCATGGCGTCGCCTTCGGCGGCGGCTTCCAGCTCTCGCTCGGCGCCGACATGCGTTTCCTCGCCCCCGATGCGCGGATGTCGATCATGGAGATCAAATGGGGCCTCGTGCCCGACATGGCGGGCACGCCGATCCTGGCCTCGCTCGTGCGCGACGACATCCTGCGCGATCTCACCTACACCGGCCGCATCTTCTCCGCGCAGGAGGCGCTGACCTACGGCCTCGCCACCCGCATCTGCGACGACCCGCGCGCCAGCGCCCTCGAAGTCGCGCGCGAGATCGCCGGCAAAAGCCCCGATGCGATCCGTGCGGCCAAGCGTCTGCTCAACAATCTCTCGGTCGATCCTGGCCCGGCGCTGCTTTCCGAATCCGTCGAGCAGCAGAAGCTGATCGGCAGCGCCAACCAGACCGAGGCGGTGCGCGCCAATCTGGAGAAGCGTGCGCCGAAGTTTGCGGATTGATGATCTGTCGTTCCGGGGCGATGCGTGGCATCGAACCCGGAACCCCGAGATTCCGGGTCTGGTCCTCCGGACCTTCCCGGAATGACAACACAACTAAAAAAGAACAACAAAAATGAGCGAAACGCCCCCATTCCTCGGCATCGTCTCCGGCGAGCGCCGCCGTACCCACGCCGACGTCGCCGCGCGCGCCGATCGCATCGCCTCCGGCCTCGCCAGGATCGGCGTCAAGCAAGGCGGTTGCGTCTGCATGCTGATGCGCAACGACATCGCCTTCCTCGAAGCCGCCTACGCGGCGATGCGGCTCGGGGCCTATGGCGTGCCGATCAACTGGCATTTCAAGCCGGAGGAGATCAATTACATCCTTGGTGACACCGGCACGTCCGTGCTGATCGGGCACGCCGATATGCTGCACGCTCTGCGCAATGCGATTCCGAAAGGCGTCACCGTGCTCAGTGTGCCGACGCCTCCGGAGATCGTGTCCAACTACAAGATCGATCCCGATCATCTGGCGACGCCCGATTTCGCGGTCGATTTCGAAACCTGGCTCGCGCAATACCAGCCCTATGACGGCCCGGTCGTACCGCAGCCCATGAACATGATCTACACCTCGGGCACGACAGGCCATCCCAAGGGCGTACGGCGCAATGCGCCGACGCCGGAGCAGGCGGCCGCCGGCGAGCGCATGCGCGCGATGATCTATGGGCTGAAACCCGGCGCCCGTGCGATCCTGCCGGGCCCGCTCTATCATTCCGCGCCGAACTCGTTCGGCCTCCGCGCGGGAAAGCTCGGCGGCGCACTGGTGCTGATGCCGCGCTTCGAGGCGGAAGAATTCCTGGCGCTGATCGAGCGCTACAGGATCGACACCATCTTCATGGTGCCGACCATGTTCATCCGCCTGATGAAGCTGCCGGAAGCCGTACGCAAGCGGTACGATGTCTCCTCGCTACGCCACGTCATCCATGCGGCCGCGCCATGCCCGGCCGACGTCAAGCGCGCCATGATCGAATGGTGGGGGCCGGTGATCTACGAGTTCTACGGCTCGACCGAATCCAGCGCCGTCACGTTTGCGACCTCCGAGGACGCGCTGAAGAAGCCCGGCACCGTCGGCAAGATCTCGCCCGGCGCCGAGCTGCGCTTCCTCGATGAGGACGGCCGCGTGCTGGGTGTCGGCGAGATCGGCGAGATCTATTCGCGCATGGCGGAAATGGCCGATTTCACCTACCACAACAAGCCCGAGAAGCGCGCCGAGATCGACCGCGACGGCTTCATCACCTCCGGCGACGTCGGCTACATCGACGAGGACGGCTACGTCTTCATCTGCGACCGCAAGCGCGACATGGTGATCTCGGGTGGCGTCAACATCTATCCGGCCGAGATCGAATCCGTGCTGCACGCGGTGCCCGGCGTGCATGATTGCGCCGTGTTCGGCATCCCCGATGCGGAGTTCGGCGAGGCGCTGATGGCGGTGGTCGAGCCACAAGCCGGGGTCATGCTGGATGCGGCCGATGTCCGTGCAAGGCTGAAGGCCTCGCTGGCCGATTACAAGGTGCCCAAGCACATCGAGATCCGCTCAGGGCTCCCGCGCGAAGACTCCGGCAAGATCTTCAAGCGCCGCCTGCGTGATCCCTATTGGGAGCAGGCTGGGCGGAAGATCTGACGATGCGTAGCCTGTAGCCCGTATGGAGCGAAGCGCAATCCGGGGCGGTGCTCGCGTTTAAACCCCGGATTTCGCTGCGCTCCATCCGGACTCCAAGATCGAAGCCGATCCGCGTCCCTAAACCAGCTCCCCGCCGACGAACAGCAGGAACGACCGGCCCGGTACCTTGTAGATGCTGTCGAACTCGAACCGTGCCCCGGAGCCGCCGTCCCCGGCATTGGTGTCGAGCAGCAGCGACCAGCACGGACCTGCCGTGGTGTGCGGCAGCTTGAAGTCGACCTCGCCCTCATAACTGTTGAGGATGATCAGCACGCTGTCGTCCTCGCCATGCCTGGGAATCGCGGTCTTGCGCGCGCGGCCGTCGAGGACGACGCCAAAGCATTTCAGCCAGCCGTTCTCCCAGTCGCCGTTCGACATCTCGCCGCCATTGGCGTTGACCCAGACGACGTCGCGGATGTCGAGCTGGGTGTCGTGTGCGCCGGTGAGGAAGCGGCTGCGGCGCAGGATCGGGTAGTCGCGCCGGAGCTGGATCACGCGCTTGGTGAAAGCGAGCAGCTTCTGCGCGTCCTCGCCCATATTCCAGTCGAACCAGGAAATGTCGCTGTCCTGGCAATAGGCGTTGTTGTTGCCCTGCTGGGTGCGGCCGAACTCGTCGCCGCCGAGCAGCATCGGCGTGCCCTGCGACAGCAGCAGCGTCGCCAGCATGTTGCGTTTTTGCCGTTCGCGGAGCGCGATGATCTCCTGGTCATCCGTCGGGCCCTCGACGCCGCAATTCCAGGAGCGGTTGCTGGAATTGCCGTCGCGGTTGCCCTCGCCATTGGCTTCGTTGTGCTTGTCGTTGTAGCTCGCCCAGTCGTTCAGCGTGAAACCGTCATGGGCAGTGACGAAGTTGACGCTGGCCCATGAGCGGCGGCCGCCCCAGCGGTTGAAGAGATCGCCGGAGCCGAGCAGCCGGGTCGCGAGTTCGGACGGCGGCGCCTCGCCGCGCCAATAGTCGCGCACGGAGTCGCGATATTTGTCGTTCCACTCCGCCCAACCCGGCGGAAAGCCGCCGACCTGGTAGCCGCCGGGGCCGCAATCCCAGGGCTCCGCGATCAGCTTGACGGTCGCGAGCAGCGGATCCTGGTCCATCGCCTTCAAGAATCCGCTCTGCTCGTCGAAGCCGTAGACCTCGCGGGCGAGGATGGTGCCGAGGTCGAAGCGGAAGCCGTCGATATGCATGTGGCCCGCCCAGTAGCGCAAGGAATCCATCACCATCTGGATCACGCGCGGATGGGACAGGTTCACCGTATTGCCGGTGCCGGTGTCGTTGATGTAATAGCGCCGCCGGTCCGGCAGCAGGCGGTAATAGCTGGCATTGTCGATGCCCTTGAAGGACAGCGTCGGCCCGAGCTCGTTGCCTTCGGCGGTGTGGTTGTAGACGACGTCGAGGATCACCTCGAGGCCGGCGCCGTGCAGCTTAGAGACCATCTCCTTGAACTCGCGCAGGCTGTTCGGCACGTCGGATGCGTAGCGCGGGTCCGGTGCGAAGAAGCCGATGGTGTTGTAACCCCAGTAATTGACCAGGTTCTTCTTCAGGAGATTGTCGTCGTTGATGAACGAATGCACCGGCAAGAGCTCGATCGAGGTCACGCCGAGCGAGGTCAGATGCGCGATCGTCTCGGGCGCGGCGAAACCGGCATAGGTGCCGCGGAGATTGTCCGGTACAGCGGGGTGCTTCTTGGTAAAACCCTTGACGTGAGTTTCGTAGACGATGGTCTCGTCCCAATGGACGTTCTGCCGCGCGGCCTCCGCCTGCCAGTCGAAATCAGGATCGACCACGACGCATTTCGGCATGAAGGGCGCGCTGTCGCGCTCGTCGAAGGTGAGGTCGTCGCCCGTCTCCATCTTGTAGCCGAACACGGCCGGATTCCAGTCCAGGCTCCCGGCATGGGCGCGGGCATAGGGATCGAGCAGGAGCTTGTTGGGATTGAAGCGATGGCCCGCCTCGGGCTGATAGGGGCCGTAGACGCGAAGGCCGTAGAAGGTGCCGGGCCCGACGCCGGCGATGTAGCCGTGAAAGACCTGGTCGGTATATTCCGGCAGCTCGAAGCGGTGTGTCTCGCGATCCCCCTCGAACAGGCAGACCTCCACCTTGGTGGCGTTGGCGGAAAACACCGCGAAGTTGGTGCCCTTGCCGCTCCAATGGGCGCCCAGCGGATAGGGCAGGCCTTCCTCGACGACGAAATCGGACATGTAAATCCCCCAGGCCCAGTGGCCGCCTCGGCAACGCCATGGTGCCCTGAATGTTTCAAACGCCGTGCCATTCTGGTCATGGCGTACGTCAATTCGATGAAGTGAGGGCGGGTGACGCCATTTGAGGCAATCAAATGCGGCGGGAGCCGATGGCCATCTTCGCAGCGACGATCTTCACACCTATATAGGTGGGGTCATTGACCGCGGATAATCCCATGACCCCCGTTTCCATCCTACTCAACATCCTCTGGATCCTGATCGGCGGCGCCTGGATGGCGTTCGGCTGGCTGGTGGCCGCGGTCATCATGGCCGTCACCATCATCGGCCTGCCCTGGGCGCGGGCGGCGTTCAACATCGCCGTCTACACGCTGATGCCGTTCGGCTCGCGGGCGGTCAATCGTTACGAGGTGACCGGTGTCGAGGATATCGGCACCGGCCCGCTCGGGGTGATCGGCAACATCATCTGGTTCGTGCTCGCCGGCTGGTGGCTGGCACTCGGCCATCTCGTGACGGCCTTGGTGCTCGCGATCACCATCATCGGCATCCCCTTCGCCTGGGCCCATCTGAAGCTGGCAGGGATAGCGCTCTGGCCGATCGGCAAGGTGATCGTGCCGGCGTAAGGCGAACTCGCAGAATGGGGTGAGCGCCAAGGTCAAAGCTCCGTGAGGCGAATTCGGAGGCCGTCGCCTCACTGCGTTCACATCGCCTTGGCGAGCGCGAACAGCCGGAAATCCTCGAGCGCCGCGTGCCGATGCGGAGCGACTTCGCGCTGGTAGGTCTCGGTGTCGACGATCGATCGGAAGGTGGCGAAATCGCCGTATTCATTGATCGCCGCTTCGTCCCAGCGTTCGCCCGGCGAGCCGACGAGGCTCGCCAGGACCGGGACGGAAAACATCCGCACGAGCGGCTTGCCGGCCGCAAGACGCCGGAATGCCGGCCTGTAGCGTTCGTCAAAGGCTTCGCGGCCCGAGCAGGGCGCGGCGACGAATCCGTCCTCGTAGCGCGCATGCGCGCGGTAGCGCAGCAGATTGAGCATATAAATCGGCTGCCCGGGTGGAATCGCGCGCTCGGCGGCGTCAAGGGCTTGCAGGGTGATTTCGACGAGGTTCATGGGACTTCCCGCGTTCTAGCGCCGCAGAATGCGCGCTGCCGCTCCCATTTAGCCGTTCGGGAATGGCTCTTGTAGTGACCGAACAGCCATGATTATGTGGACTGAATGTCCACAACGACCTTGCCTCCCGACCTCTCGCGTCTCCTCGCCTTCGTCCGTGTTGTCGAGGCGGGCTCCTTCGCCGAAGCCGCGCGGCGTGCGGGGACGACCACCTCCGCGATGTCCAAGGCGATCGCCCGATTCGAAAAGGCTCGCGGGTTGCGGCTTTTGCATCGCTCCACCCATTCATTGGCGCTGACCGAAGAGGGTGACAGGCTGATGGCGGCGGGACGCGCGTTGGTCGAAAGTCTTGCCCGTGTCCAATCCGCCCTCGGCGAAGTCGCGCGCGACGATGGCGGACGGGTGCGCGTGACCGCGCCCGCCTCGTTCGCGCGCGCCTGCATCCTGCCGCGGCTGCCGGCGTTCCTGCGGGAACGGCCGGAAATCGAGATCGAGGTCAAATTCCGCAACGAGATTCTCGATCTCGCGGCGGAAGGCGTCGACATCGCGATCCGCTCAGGGCCCATCGACCGCACGCCCGGCCATCAGGCGCGACGGCTTTGCACGTTCTCCTGGATCGCTTGCGCCTCGCCTGAATATCTGAAGGCGCGCGGCGCGCCGTCGACTCCATACGAGCTTTCCGCGCACGACCACGTCGGCTTCCGGAATCCCGCGAGCGGTCAGATCCTGACCTGGCGCTTCGCCGACCCGCGCGGCAAAGGACCCATTCGCGTCACGCCCAAGCCCAAGCACATTTGCGACGACGCGCACGCTTCGCTGGCTTTGATCGCGAACGGGTTCGGGATCGGATGGGGGCCGGCTTGGCTCGTCGGCGAAGACCTTCGCACCGGCCGGCTGGTCGAAGTGCTTGCTCCCTGGCGCGCGTCCGGGGAACCCCTCTGGATGCTGCGCACCTCCGACCGCCGCCCGCCCCTGCGCACACAGCGCGTCATGTCGTTCCTCGCCACGCTTCCGGCCGCGTTCAGCGACAAGGCGGTGTGAGGCATCGGTCGTCACCGAAATTCAGGCGCAAGAAGCTGAGCTTCAGGTCTTAGGCGCTCGTGAGTTGCCGGGCTCGTAAGGCCGGAATTCGTGATCGAGATCGAAGCCATTGCGGCCGCAGTGGTCTGAGGGGCGGTTCAGCGGCGCCCCAGCTCGCCTGAGGAGAGCGGACTCGGGCGCCTCCGCCACGAGACCGCGAACGCATGTTGGTCGATAAGACCTCTATTCTCGTGCCCCGGACGCAGCGCAGCGGGCCGCGCCTTCGCGGCGTGGTGCGCTGCAGAGCTGGGCCCATATCTGGGCCATGCGCTGTGGCTCGGGTCCCGGCTCTGCGCAGCAACGCCAAGGGGCGTTGCAGCGCGTCCGGGACACAAAAGCCGCCGCAGCGTGCACCGCCCCCAACTTCATCTTGCGCTGCGGCAAAAAACTTGCACACTCGGTTGAGCCGGGCAGCCAAGCGAGCTCGAACCAGGGAGCGAGCCATGTCCCTCCAGACATTACCATCCGACGCCGCAGATATTCGCCCGAACCGCCCTGAGGACGTCCAGGCGCTGGAAGCGGACGCGCGGCTGCGCGACGACATCCGTCTGCTCGGGCGCATTCTGGGCGACACCGTGCGCGACCAGGAGGGCGCCGACGTGTTCGACCTGGTCGAGCGCATCCGCCAGACCTCGATCCGGTTCCACCGCGACGAGGATCGCCTCGCCCGCCGCGAGCTCGAGCAGATCCTCGACAGCATGTCGATCTCGGAGACGGTGCGGATCGTCCGCGCCTTCAGCTATTTCTCCCACCTCGCCAACATCGCCGAGGACCAGAACAACATCCGCCAGATGCGCGCCCGCAGCGGCGCCAAAGGCGGCGGCGCGGGCGTGCTGGCCGAGACGCTGGCCCACGCCAAGGCCGCGGGCATCGGCGCCGACGCCTTGCGCAGCTTCTTCAAGACCGCGCTGGTCAGCCCCGTCCTGACCGCGCACCCGACCGAAGTTCGCCGCAAGAGCACCATGGACCGCGAGATGGAGGTCGCTAGCCTGCTCGACCGCCGCGAGCGGGTTGCGCTGACCGAAGACGAGGCCGCCGCCAGCGACGAGCAGCTCCGCCGCGAGGTTCTGACGCTGTGGCAGACCAACCTGCTCCGCCGCACCAAGCTCACGGTGCTCGACGAGGTCGCCAACGGCCTGTCCTTCTACGACTACACCTTCCTGCGCGAGGTGCCGCGGCTGGTCAACGCGCTCGAAGACCGGCTGGAGGAAGGCGGGGAGGCGGCGGCAAGCGAGCTCGCCTCGTTCCTGCGCATGGGCAGCTGGATCGGCGGCGATCGCGACGGCAATCCCTTCGTCACGGCCGACGTCATGCGCGGCACGCTGCGGCTCCAGTCGAGCCGGGTGATGCAGTTCTATCTCAACGAGCTGCATGTGCTCGGCTCGGAATTGTCGATCGCGGCGCATCTCGCCGACGTCTCCGAGGAGCTGCGCAAGCTTGCGGAACGCTCGCCCGACACCTCGCCGCACCGGAGCGGCGAGCCCTATCGCCTCGCGGTTTCCGGCATCTATGCGCGCCTGGCTGCGACGGCCGAGATGCTTCAGGTCGAGATCACGCGCCGGCCGGTCGGCAAGGGCGCGCCGTACGAAAGCGTCAAGGAGCTCAAGGCCGATCTCGACGTGCTGCACCGTTCCTTGATCGCGAATAACGCGCGCGTCATCGCGCGCGGCCGGCTGCGGCTGCTGCGGCGTGCAGTGGACTGCTTCGGCTTCCATCTGGCACGGCTGGACATCCGCCAGAACTCGGCGGTGCACGAGCGGACCATCGCCGAACTGATGGATGCTGCCAATCCCGGCATGTCCTATCTCGCGCTCGGCGAGGACGCCCGTATTTCGCTGCTCACCAACGAGCTGCGCTCGACGCGCTCGCTGGTGTCGCCATTCGTCAAATACAGCGACGAGACCATGGGCGAGCTCAACGTTTTCCATGCCGCCGCCGAGGCGCATGCGAAGTTCGGCTCGGACGCCATTCCCCAATGCATCATCTCGATGTGCAAGAGCATGTCCGACATGCTCGAAGTGGCCGTGCTGCTGAAGGAGGTGGGCCTGGTCCATCCGTCCGGGCGCAGCGCCATCAACATCGTGCCGCTGTTCGAGACCATCGAGGATTTGCAGGCCTCGTCCGTCATCATGGACCGCATGCTGTCGCTGCACGATTACCGTCGCCTCGTCGACAGCTGTGGCGGCGTGCAGGAGGTCATGCTCGGCTATTCCGACTCGAACAAGGACGGCGGCTTCGTCACCTCGGGCTGGGAGCTCTACAAGGCCGAGATCGGTCTCGTCGACGTGTTCGAGCGCCATCACGTGCGCCTGCGCCTGTTCCACGGCCGCGGCGGCTCGGTCGGCCGCGGTGGTGGGCCGAGCTATGACGCCATCATCGCGCAGCCCGGCGGCGCCGTGAACGGCCAGATCCGCATCACCGAGCAGGGCGAGATCATCTCGTCGAAATATTCCAACGCCGAAGTCGGCCGCAACAATCTGGAGATCCTGGCGGCCGCGACGCTGGAGGCGAGCCTGTTGCATCCACGCCAGAGCGCGCCGCGCCGGGAATATCTGACCGCGATGGACGAGCTGTCAAATCTCGCCTTCAAGGCCTATCGCGGCCTCGTCTACGAGACCGACGGCTTTGTCGATTATTTCTGGGCCTCGACCGTCATCAACGAGATCGCGACGCTGAACATCGGCAGCCGCCCGGCCTCGCGCAAGAAGACCCGCGCGATCGAGGACCTCCGCGCCATTCCCTGGGTGTTCTCATGGGCGCAATGCCGCCTGATGCTGCCGGGCTGGTACGGCTTCGGCAGCGCAGTCGAGCAGTGGATCGCCGAGCATCCCGACAAGGGCATGCCGTTCCTGAAAGAGCTCTACAAGGAATGGCCGTTCTTCCGCATGCTGCTGTCGAACATGGACATGGTGCTCGCGAAGAGTTCGATCGCGATCGCCTCGCGCTATGCCGAGCTGGTGCAGGACGAAGCCTTGCGCGAAAAAATCTTCGGCCGCATCCGCCGCGAATGGCATTCCTGCATCGAGGCGCTCCTGGACATCATGGGCCAGGACCGGCTGCTGCAAGGCAATCCGCTGCTGGAGCGCTCGGTGCGCCACCGCTTCCCCTATCTTGATCCGCTCAACCATGTGCAGGTCGAGCTCTTGAAAGAGCACCGCGCGCAGAACCCGGACGAGCAGGTGCTGCGCGGGATTCAGCTGACGATCAACGGCATCTCGGCGGGGTTGCGGAATACGGGGTAGGGGCGAAGAGCAGGGTGGTCGCATATGGCGTGTACAGTGTGGCGGCATCGGCAGTGAGCTCCCTCCCCCGCGTGCGGGGGAGGGTTGGGGTGAGGGCTGTCTCCGCAATGGGATTGTCGAGAATTGCGGAGGAAATCCCCAAGGGGTGAGAACCCTCACCCGCCGCGCTCTGCGAGCGCGTCGGCCTCCCGCAAGCCGGAGAGGCGGAGCAAGCCCGCGATGCTTGTTCCCGCCATTCGCCGCACTCAACAGAAATGCGCCCCCTGCGTCTCCACATACACCGAATACAGCGACTGGCTCGCGGTCATGAACAGGCGATTGCGCTTCTTGCCGCCGAAGCAGAGATTGGCGCAGGTCTCCGGCAGCAGGATCTGCCCGATCCGTGCGCCGTCGGCTCCCGAAAACACCTGCACGCCGTCATAGCCCGGACCGACCCAGCCGGCGCCGACCCAGATGTTGCCTTCGGTGTCGACGCGCAGGCCATCGGGGAAGCCGGACTTGCCATCGAGCTTCATGTCGATCAGCTTCTTCGGGTTCGACAGCTTCGGCCCGTCGATGTCGTAGGACCACACCACGTTCTCGGCCTGCGGATAATGCGTGATGCCAGTGTCGCAGACATAGAGCTTCTTGTAGTCGTGCGAGAAGGCAACGCCGTTCGGCTTGAACGGCTCGTCGGCGACCTTTGCAAGCTGTCCGGTCTGCGTGTCGAGACGATAGACAGCCTCCTTCTGATACGGCTGCAACGAACCGGTATTGGCGAGCTTGCCCTCGTAGATGCTGATCGCGCCATAGCCGGGATCGGTGAACCAGATCGCCTTGTCGGTGGGATGCACCACCATGTCGTTCGGGCCGTTGAGCGGCTTGCCGTTCGCCTGCTCGGCCAGCGTCGTCACCGAACCGTCATGCTCGTAGCGGACGAGGCGCGTGCGCTCGGCGGTGATCTGGCGGCCCTCGGTGTCGAACGAATTGCCGTTGGCCTCGTTCGACGGTTTGTGGAACTGCTCGGAGATGTGGCCGTCGTCATCGAGATAACGCAGCTGCCGGTTGGCGGGGATGTCGCTCCAGACGAGATATTGTCCCTGCGCATTCCACGCCGGTCCTTCAGCCCACAGGCAGCCGGTGTAGAGCCGCTTGATCGAGGTGTTGCCGACCTTGGCCTTGAAGCGCTTGGGGTCGATGACGACGATGTCAGGGTCGGGATAGCGCTGCGGCTCGGCATTGGCGCCGAAGTCGCGCGCGTCGGCCTTCGAGGCGAGCAGGGCGGAGGCGGCGACGGTCGCCGCGCCCTTGAGGAGCGTGCGGCGGCCGAGACCGCCGGTTGCAGTCGTGTCGTCGGAGTTGGTCAGCATTCTTGTCATGGTTTCCTCCCAAGATTGTATTGGGAGGCCACCATCCGCCCGCATTCGGGCGTAAAGCGGGGCGATCTCCGGACAAGACAACCGGAGATCGCAGGGCAGGGATGCCGGAAATGCGGCTAGACGGGATCCCAGGGGAAGATGTCGGCGGAACGATCGAGCTTGTAGAATGAGCCCTTCAGTGCCGGCATGCCGTGTTCCGCGATCGATTGCGGCGTCCAGCCTTCGCTGCGATGAACCGAGCGCAGCGGGCGGTTCTGGCTGAACAGGAACAGCTCGTTCATGCGCGCGCCGAAGATTTGCCCGGAGACCTCCTTGGCGGCATCGGAGAGCAGATAGGCGCAGATCGGCGCGATCTTCTCCGGGCCCATCTGCTTGATCTTCTCGACACGCGCCTTCTCGGCCTCGGTCTCGGTCGGGATGGTGCCGATCATGCGGGTCCAGGCGAACGGCGAGACGCAGTTCGAGCGGACGTTGAAACGGCCCATGTCGAGCGCGATCGATTTGGAGAGGCCGACGATGCCGAGCTTGGCGGCAGCGTAATTGGCCTGCCCGAAATTGCCGATCAGGCCGGAGGTCGAGGTGAAGTGCACGAACGAGCCCGACTCCTGCTCGCGGAAGATCCGCGCGGCGGCGTGGCTGACATAGAACGAGCCCATCAGATGAACCTTGATGACGGCCTCGAACGCTTCCACGCTCATCTTGTGGAAGATCATGTCGCGCAAGATGCCGGCATTGTTGACGACGCCGTCGAGCCTGCCGAAATGATCGGTCGCGGTCTTCACGATCTTGCTGGCGGGGACGGCTTCGGCGACCGATTCGAAGTTCGGAACGGCAATGCCGCCGCGCTTCTTGATCTCCTCGACCACCTCCTCGGCCGGCGAGGCGCTCGCGCCGGCCCCGTCGGCGGCAACACCGGGATCGTTGACCACGACCTTGGCGCCTTCGGCCGCACAGAGCAGCGCAATCTCGCGTCCGATGCCGCGGCCTGCGCCGGTGACGATGATGACCTTGTCTTGCAGTGATTTGCTCATGTGGGTTCTCCGCTATTGCCTCAATCTCCGCCGTCATTCCGGGGCGGAGCGAAGCGACGAGCCCGGAATCCATCGCGCGACCGTGGTTGCGGTCCGATGGATTCCGGGCTCGCGCTGCGCGCGCCCCGGAATGACGGCAATTACCTCTCGTTCGTAAACACGATCGTGCCACTTGCGGCGAACATGCCGCCGACGCCGTGGCACACCGAAATCCTCGCATTGGCGACCTGCGCCGGCGCGATGCCGCGCATCTGGCGCACGCTTTCCTGGAGCGCATACATGCCGTACATGCCGGAATGCATGTAGCTCAATCCGCCGCCATTGGTGTTGAGCGGCAATTTGCCGCCGGGCCGCGTGTTGCCGTCCGCGATGAACTGGCCGGTCTCCTCGTGCGGCATGAAGCCGAGATCGCCGAGACCATAGAGCGGCAGATGCGCAAACGCATCGTAGATCATGAGATGGTCGACGTCCTTGTGGGCGATGCCCGCTTCCTTGAACGCGAGCGGCCCCGCCGTCTTGAACGCGCGCGAGGAATTGAACGTCTCCATCTGGCTGACCATCGGCGTTTCCACGCTCTCGCCGGTGCCCATGATGTAGACGGGCTTGCGCGGAAAGTCCTTGGCGCGGTCGGCCGAGGTCAGGATCAGCGCGCCGCCGCCGTCGGTGACGAGGCAGCACTGCAAGAGGCGGAACGGATAGGCGATCATGCGCGAGTTGAGGACGTCGGCGACCGTGATCGGGTCCTTCATCATCGCGCGCGGATTCTTCGCCGCCCATTCCCGCTGCACGACAGCCACCGAGGCGAGCTGCTCATGGGTGATGCCATAGGTCTTCATGAAGCGCAGCACGGGAATGGGGAACATGCTGGGCGGGCCA